>Ga0272443_10007725_pt1 | contig 10178 bp, 8 predicted proteins | sample SSMAcet12_FD_193581 | JGI IMG/M metagenome (GOLD analysis project Ga0272443, IMG submission 193581) | Marine sediment archaeal communities from Little Sippewissett salt marsh, Falmouth, MA, United States - SSM-Acet-12 | ecosystem: Environmental > Aquatic > Marine > Wetlands > Sediment ... | reverse complement strand
GCGGCAGAACGGTCTTGCTTTGCGGGCGAACCCGGCTTCCGTAGCCGGCAGCACGGGGCCCTGCCGGGCAAGGTAGCCCGTCAACCAGTTCATGGTGTTGCCGAAAAGGACGGCGGCTTCATCATCAAGATTGTGACCGGTGACAATGACGTCAAAGGTACCATCACGTGCGATTTGATTCATGATGTGCCGCTTGGTGAGCCCGCAGACGGAACAGGTTTTTTCTGGGCTCCGGCGTGCAATCCGGGCTGCGCGTGCGACTGACGCACCCTCTTCAGCGACAACATCAAAGATGTGCAAGACATGATTGCGCGAATCTGCAAAGGCCTGTGCGAAGCTGCGAGAGCGAGATGAGTAGGCTTGTTCCGAATCGATCCCGAGGTCGATGTAGAGACCTTCGGTTTGATAACCGAGCTGGATGAGGACGTCCCACAGGACAAGGGAATCCTTGCCGCCCGAAACGGCTACGAGAATGTGGTCTTCGGGCCGGAACATTTCATAGGTTGCAATAGCCCGTTGAGTTTGCTCAGGGATCCAGGCAAGAAAGTGCTCTTTGCATAAAGCCAGTTTATGCTGACGCATGTTAATGACCGCGCGCCGGTCGCATTTACGGCACTTCATTCCATGGCCCTTGCAGGTTGAAGGCCGCTGCCGCCGGATATCACCGCGATCAGCCTCAGGGTTTCACCTGGCTGAATGATGATGTCGTCCGTGAGCAATTCATCCTTTCTTATCGCAAGATAGGCGTCCGGTTCGAGGTCGAGGTGAAGAAGCACATCGCGGACAGCCATGCCTGCTCGAACGGTCAATTCCTCGTTGCGGAGGAGGACAGTCGCGGTGGTTACATGCTTCATGGCGTTGCTTGGTCAGGCATGGGCGTCCGCTTGCTCTTGCTCCAGGATGGCGCGGAACGATGCTAGCGCTACTTCGACCATGGCGGGTTCCGGCTCACGCGTGGTGAGCTGCTGCAGCCAGAGATTGGGCCGGATGAGCGGCTGCGCCCATGCGGAATCCAGAAAACGAGTTGTCAGCCGGATGTATTCGTAGGAGAGGGAAGCAAGCACCGGCACAAGCAGAAGCCGGCTCAACAGCCGCGAAAGAAGCGGCATGGGTCCAAGTAAGCTGAAGAAGAAGATGGAAAGGACTACGATTGTCAGGAGAAATGCTGTTCCGCAGCGCGGATGCTCGCGCGAGTACGTCAGGACATCGTCCACCTCGAGCGAAGAACCGCCTTCGAAAGCGTTAATGGTTTTGTGCTCGGCTCCGTGGTACCCAAACACTCTCTCGATATCTTCCATCTGTCCAATGCCCCACATGTAGCCGATCAGCAGGATGAGGCGAATGACGCCCTCGGCGACATTGCACCACCAGGGAGACCAGCCCAGGAATGTCTCGCCAAGATAGGCCAGTCCAGCGGGGAGCAGGAAGAACAGGCCGATGGCGAAGGCAAGCGATACAAGGAGGGTAAGCACCATCGAGCCGCCATCGATTTTCTCCTCTTCCTCTTCGACCTGCATATTCGCAGAATAGGTCAACGCCTGGGTGCCCAGTACGAGGGCGTCCCAGAGGATGATCAGGCCGCGCAGGAAAGGAATCCGGGCGAGCTTGCTACGGTAAATCCCTGTCAGCGGTTGGGTGTCGACGACAATTTCGCCGTCAGGTTTACGTACCGCGATGGCGTACACTTTGGCGCCACGCATCATCACGCCTTCAAGTACGGCTTGCCCACCATACATGGGCATTTTTTGATCAGTCACGAATCGTTACCTCACTTCTCGGGAGAGGCGGGCAAGGTTGTACGTAAAGCGAATATACGCTTCGATCCCGCGGAAGAATGTGGTCAGGTTCTGTTTTTCGTTGGGTGCATGAATGTTATCATCGGGCAGCGCGAAGCCAAGCGGGATGGTGTCTATGTTGAGGATTTCCTGGATGAGACCGACCACCGGAATGGAACCACCCATGCGCACGAAGCTTACCGGGGCGTGCCAGACATCCTCCAGGGCTGTAACAGCAGCTTGCATGCCCACGGAATCGCGTTCTACGATGGAAGGTTTTGAACTTGCATGTTCGTCCAGCGTCCACTCCACAGTGGAGGGAATATTTTCCTCAAGGTATGCATGGAGACTTGCATGAACGGCGGCTGGATCCTGATCCGGAACAAGCCGCATGGAGATTTTTGCCATTGCCTCGGCGGGAAGTACGGTTTTTGATCCTTCGCCGGTGAAACCGCTCAAGATGCCATTTACGTCAAGGGTGGGGCGCCCCACGGCGCGTTCACCCGGCGTGAATCCTTCCTCCCCGAAGAGTTCGAAGGCGCCGCTTTGTTCCAGCCACCAGTCATCCGACATGGCGTTCATCGCTTTTCGTTCCTCCTCGTCCAGTGCCCGGACGTCATCATAAAATCCAGGCAACAGAATGCGCCCGGAGGCATCTTTCATGCCGGCGATCAAGCGACTGAGGACGATGGCAGGGTTATCTACGACGCCGCCAAAAAGGCCGCTGTGCAAGTCGGATTTGCCTGCGCGCAGACGCAGTTCAAAGTAGCTTAAACCTCGCAGGCTGTAGGTAATGCTGGGCATGTCCTCGGCTGTAATGCCGAGATCGACATTCAGGCAAAGATCGCTCTTCAACAGGTCGGCGTGGGCGCGGATGAACGCGGCAAGATGTGGCGAGCCGATTTCCTCCTCGCCTTCCAGCATGTACTTCAAATTGATGGGTAAATCACCCGCTTGCAGCATTGCCTCAACCGACCGGAGCTGGGCGATGAGCTGCCCTTTCATATCGGAAGCTCCCCGTCCATAAAGGTTGCCATCCCGCTCAACGGGTTCAAACGGATCGCTTTCCCATTCGTCAAGCGGGTCGGGTGGCTGCACGTCATAATGGCCATAAACCAAAACGGTAGGGGCGTCTGCGCCGGCGGTAAGCATTTCGCCATAGACAACAGGATGCTTCTCGGTCGGGAAAATTTGGACGTTCTCAAATCCGAGTTTTTCCAATCGCGCCGCGAGCCAGTCTGCCGCGCGTTGAATATCCATGCTGTGCTCGGGAAGTGTTGATATGGATGGGATTCGAACAAGCGCTTTGAAGTCTTCTAGAGCCTGGTCCCGATTCGCTGCTGCAATCTTGATCGCTTCTTCCATTGTAGACATGAGGAGCCTTTCTTGAGCTGTGAAGAGTATGGGCACATTTTACCATTCAGGAGCAAGGTGCGTCCGGCATGAAAAGTGCAAGATGCGGAGATGGGGTTCACGGGCTATAATACATCTGGTTCGGCGAGGCACGGTGATGGAAGCATCAAAAGGCAATGCGGATACAGAACGATCCAGGTAAGGTTTCCGCCTCGCGCTTGTTTCGCATGAACTGCACGCCGACCTGCGGCGGGTACAGCTCTCACTTGCCCTGGAGGGCGTTCAAGGACAGGTCAATGCGGAAGTCCACCTGCTTGATCCCGATGGCGTGCAGCAGGCAGGAACCCTCATTCTTGGATTGATGAACCCGCGTTTCACGATTACACTCCATCTGCGTCAACCCGCGCGCGCCGGTGATTATCGCTGCTGTCTCGTATTGTCAGATGAGCACAATCAAGCGATGGGGAAGGTTGAGCAGGTATTTCGCTTGCTTCCGCACGAACGGAGCGATTGATTCGCAATGGCACAGTTGGATTCGGTTCTACGTCATGCCATTACACCAGCCGCCTTCGATGAAGGCATGTGCCACCGCGAGCGTCTTGTTGACGCAATCCACGCGAACATTCCCCGCAAACTCATCATCATCGCTGCCCCTCCCGGTTACGGCAAGACAACCCTGTTGGCCAATTTCAGCGCTCAGACAGAACTGCCTGTTTGCTGGGTTAGACTTACGGAAGCCGATCAGGACGTTGCCCGTTTCGCCCAGGTCCTTGCTGCTTCCCTGAAGCGGAAATTCCGCCGGTTGCGCGAAGGACTCGACCTTGATCATTATGTCGGCTCTTCTCCAGAGGCGATGGTCAACACCTTTATCTCGGCGATCGATGACCAGGTGGGTGAGACCTTTGTCATTGCTCTGGATGACGTGCATCTCATCAATCATTCCAGTGAAACCTGTGCATTTCTTGATCGCTTCCTTGATTTGCTCCCGGAGCAAGTCACTGTCCTGGCATCAGGGCGGGAAGTGTTGGAGGTATCCCTTGCCAAATTGATGGCTGAGGGAGACTTGGCCGGTTTCGGCCCTCATGATCTTGCGCTGACGCATGATGAAATCATTGACGTCGCCCGCTCCCATTCCGGGATCGAAATCTCGGCAGATGAGGCGGATGAACTTCTTCTTGAGACACGCGGATGGGTGACCGGTGCAATTCTTTCGAATGAATTGGCGGGATCCAGTCTGGGCGCACTTGCGGGCAACGCGCGTCCGATGGTGTATGAATATCTTGCGTCGGTGGTGCTCAATCGTCAGCCCGATGATCTGCGCCGTTTCATGCTTGATTCGTCGGTGTTCCCGATTATGACGGCTGAAGCTTGCGATCATGTTCTTGAGAACGGCAACAGCGCGACATTCCTCCAGGCGCTGGTTAAGAAGAGTCTTTTTATCACGGCGACCAACGAAAGCCCCAGAACGTATGAATACCATCCTCAGTTACGCGCCTTTCTGCTTCAGCTGATGCAGAGTGCCAACGCTGAGCGTCTACACCACCTGCAGGCCAAGGCAGCCGATTACCTTGCCAAACAGGGGGCACCGGAATACGCAGTTCAGTTATATTGCGAAGCCCAGCAGACGGCGCAGGCGGCTGCCCTTGCCGAAGAGCAGGCGCAGGTGATGTTTCAGGCTGGACGTTGGTCCACACTCGAAATGTGGTCGCGCCAGTTGAGAGAGTTTGGCGAGAAACTACCGAGGGTGCACAGTTCTCTGGCGCAGTATTATGCAGATCAGGGGCGCCTTGATCAAGCGGATGAGATGATTGCCCTTGCGCGGGAGATGAATGAAGGCGGCATCAGAAAGGACACCACAGCCGCGATTGAGATTGTGTCCGCTTTTATCCATCTTAACCATCGAGAACACGAGGAAGCGCTGCAAGCCGCAGCCCGGGCGGAGGAACTTCTCGGGCAGCGCGGAAGCCGCAAACGACGCGGTGACTGCCTGCGCATCCGTGCACTGGCGATTGCGTCCAGCAAGGGTGACCTGCATGAGGCCGAGCGGTTTGCGTTGGAATCCGTGGAGCTGCTTCGGAAGACGGATTCGGACTACTACCTGGCGACTGCGCTGATTGATCTGTCGAACATCCAGGCGGAGTTAGGGCATGCCTCGGAAGCCCAGGCAACAATAAAAAGCGCACATGAAATCTTTGAATCCATCGGCGCACCTCTCCCGCTGGCGGTTTCGTACAACAACCTTGCCTACAACGCGCATATCGCTGGAGATTACCAGGGGGCCATGAAGCTCTACGCGAACGCCCTCAAATTCTCGCGACAAAGCGCCAGTTTATCCTTTGAAGCCACTATTCTCTTCGGGCAGGCAGACCTCTTCTCCGATATGGACATGGCGCTGCAGGCAGCCGAGCTGTATGGGCAGGGGCTGAACATCGCCACGGAGATCGATAACCTCAATCTCATTCAATATGGATGTCTCCAGACCGCCGCTCTCCACCGGCGACGGGGCGGAGACAATCTGGCGTATGAATGGCTAAAGCGGGCGATGAGTCTTTCTGACGATGGCCAGCAGCCACCGGATGTGCACATCCAGATGGCGGCGATTGACTCCCGAAACCACCCGCTTCGGGCGATTGAGAAGATCCACAAGCTCATCGCCGATCATTCCCTCGGGGCGAGTGAGACAACCATGCTGCATACTTTTCTTGCCCATGCTTATCTGGAGAGCGGGGACATTGAGCGTACCCGCACGGCTTTCCAGACTGCACTGGAAACAGCGGGTGCAGCAGGGGTGGAGCAAATTGTTGCGGCCGAACTCCAGTTCGATGATCGACTTATGGAGTTTGTGCGGAATCAATTCTCGGACAATCCTGTGCTTTCCGTGGTTTTCAGCCGCATCTCCACCATGCATGCCATTATGGGCCAATACCAGAAGGTGGACGGGGAAGGACGGGCGCCCAAGCAGATTCATTTACGCGCCCTGGGGGAAGTTGGCATTTACAGCGGGGAGGAACCGCATACTTACCTCAAGCCGCTGGCACGGGAAGTGCTCTTCTACCTTGCTGATCACGGGGATGTAGATCGGGATGTGATGCTTGAACTCTTCTGGCCGCATCATCCACCCGGTCGGCAAATGGCCAATTTACATACGGCCATCTACAGCCTTCGGCGGGTGATCGGGAAGGATGCCATCAAGCATGAGGGCACTGTTTACTCTCTCAATACAGATCTCTCCCTGACCTATGACGTAGCCCGCTTTGAGCGCGCAGCAGATATTGCCACATCACTCCCATTGGGGGACCCGCGCCGCCTTTTCGCGTTGACCGAAGCCATTAATTCCTATGGTGGCCAGTTCTTGGTTGAGTTTTCCCAGGATTGGGTTTTGGAAAGGCGGCGGGATTTGGAGATGCGCTACCTGGATCTTCTCGCTGCACATGCTGAAGAGGCGCTCATTCGTGATCAGCCTCAACGCGCCGTAGCCACCTTGCGGCAGGCGTTACAGATTGATCCGTTGAGGGATGACACCAACCTGCATTTTATGGAAGCACTTGGTCGGCTGGGCCGCCGCAGTGAACTGGTCGACCATTACCAGAGCTACATGCAGCTGCTTTCAGTGGAATTAGGGCTCGACCCACCCGAAGAAGTTCGCCGGATGTATGCCCGTCTTATCGACTGACCCTCATCTCACCTGACATTTCATCTCAACTTCCCAAGAACTGGACGAGCATGCACCCCGTTGTCATTGAGGTCCATTCGCGCGTTTGTAAAACGTTTGCTGGAAACGCGTTGAGAATCTGTTGAGCCTGTAGTAGTACATTACGTTTGAGGGAAAACAGAGGAGGTTACCGCATATGAATTCTCGTTGCCCGCGCATCGGTGGCATTGGAAATGGACGTTCACCCCGCATCGGTGGAATCGGGAATGGCCGCACACCTCGAATTGGTGGCATCGGAAATGGCCGTTCACCTCGCATCGGTGGGATTGGAAACGGCTAAATCCTGACGCCTTGAACAACACGAATTGAGTCTAAAGCGCCTGGCAGCGAGGCAGAAATGCCTTCTGCCTTTTGCTTTAACATGAGCTGAATCATAATTCTGGAGGAAATCATGAGCATGAAAGCCCTAAACCAACTTGTAGCCCGATCCATCATTGACCCCTCGGTCGTTAACGCCTTTTCCTATGGAGATATCGGCGCAGTTCTTTCCGATCTGGATTTCTCATCGGACATGCGGGTTCGCCTGGAGCATCTCGAGGCCGGCTCCTGGGCAGAATTCGCAACGTTAGCCTATCGCCTTGTGAAGGCTGCTGAAGAAACGGTTCGGCATGTTCAGCTCCCCTCACCGCTGGAGGGGCTTCTCCCCGGCGATGTCCGGGCTGATGAGCAGGTAGCATGATCCCTGTCACGAAAGATGAGCGTCAGTGGCTGTTACGGCAGCTGGCGCTTGGCCTCGTTGAATACCTTGGGGTGACTGAGCCACCGGTTCCCGTTGAGCAATTGCTGCGAAATCCTCCAGCGTTGTACGACGATGACTTTGGCGTGGTTGATATGTTCTCCAACCTGTGGGACGCGACTTTCGCGCGACCACCAAGCCAGCGGGGAAGCATCTTCGTAAGAATGGACCTTGATAAAGAAAACCGGCGGTATGCGCTTGCACGCGAGTTGTTGAGCGCTTTGATTACCAGTAAGCACGGACGCAAGATGGGGCTTTCTGAACTGTTGCTTCCAGATCTGCGTGAATCCGCCGAATACTTCGCCAGCCAGCTCCTGGCACCGGAGCCGCTCGTGGATGCCTATCAGGCACAGGGCGGCGATGACGCCGGCTTTGCCAATGCCTTCATGATCCCTGCCTGGATTGCGGCAGAGCGCTGGCTGGAAGCTGTATAAATATCGCTGATCTGCGCACGGACAGAGCGGGTAACCCCCGCTCTGTTTTCGCGTGCTTCTGAAACAAGCGGCATTGAACTTGCGTCCCCGGGCGAAGTCGACCATCATAGGTATAATGAACGTCTGCATTCGGCAGGAAGAAGTGATGCACCGCCATGAGTGATTCGCCATCCAACAATCCATGGGGCAGGACATGGCTCTTCAGAGCGCTGCTCTTGCTGGCCGTCCTGCTGGTCGGTATCGCAGCCGGCTTGCTTCTGAATCAATTTACTTCAGGCGGGGATCTCGATCCGACCCTCGCAGCTTTTGCGACTCAGATGTATCAACCTGCAACGCCCAGCGCAACGATCGGCGCAATCTTCGAACCGGACGAAGCAGCAGCCGTGGCCCCTGAACTGAGCGGCTCTCTCTTTTTTACACAGCGCGTGGGCGGGCATGACCAGATTTTTCTTTACGTGCCCGGCAATAGCGAGCCTCGCCTGGTTGCAGGCGGAGCCTATGACAGCCGTGATCCCGCACTCAGTCCGGACGGCCACACGCTTGCCTTCACCTCCGACCGCGCCGGTGCCTTTGATCTGTACCTTCTGGATTTGCGTGATGGGGCACTCAGGCAGCTCACTCAGACTCTTGAGTACGAAGGGCATCCCACCTGGTCACCGGATGGACTCTGGCTTGCCTTTGAAGCCCATTACCAGGGCGATTTTGATATCTGGATCCTCCCGGTTGACGGATCTCAGACCCCGATCATGCTTACCGACAACGCCGGTCTGGATTTCGCACCCTCATGGGACCCCAACGGACGTAAGATTGCATTTGTCTCTGATCGAGACGGTTCGATGGATATCTTCCTTGCGGACCTGGATCGACCTACAGACCGCTTTATTAACCTCACTCAAACAAGCACGATCGATGAAGCGGATCCCGCTTTCAGCCCGGATGGATCGCAATTGCTGTATAGCTCCATGCCCGCTGGACTGGATATGCTCATCGTCATTTCGCTGGATGGCGAGAACCAGGAGCCGCGCATCATTGGCCAGGGACGTGATGGCGTCTGGTCTCCGGATAGCGGCATGGTGCTGGCAAATTTGACGGCACCGCAGCACACCCAGCTTTTTATCTATACGATTAATCGTAGTAGCCTCACTTCTGGCGGTCTGCCCTTTGTCGAGAACGTGGCGGACGTGTTCTGGAGCCCGCATGTTCTTTCTGAAAGCTTGCTCACCGCCATGCCTCTTCTGGATGACACCCCGCTCTACGAAGTGGAACTTGACACTCAGCCAGAGGAGGATGGCCGCTTGAATTTGTCGGAGCTGGCGGGTGTGAATGCGCCGCATCCCTTGTTATCCGACGCGGTGGATGAAGCGTTCCAGGCGCTGCGTGAACGAGTCATGCAGGAAGCGGGCTGGGATTTTCTCGGCCAGCTTGAGAACGCGTTTGTCGGCATTAATGAACCACTCCCGCCCGGGTACGCGTACAATGACTGGCTCTACACTGGCCGGGCTTTTTCTTTCAGTTCGTCCGCCCTGGAGGCAGGCTGGGTAGAAGTCGTGCCGGAAGCCTATGGCGGGCAGGTGTACTGGCGCATCTACGTCCGCACCGCTAATCAGGAAGGTTTGCAGGGAGAACCGATGCGAGTGCGACCCTGGGATTTCAACAGCCGCTATGCGGATGATCCCTACGCGTATGACCGCGGGGGTACGACCAAGAACACTATTCCTGCGGGCTATTATCTCGATTTCACGGCGCTTGCGTTGGATTTCGGCTTTGAAAGGCTGTCGGCGCTCTCCAATTGGAGGACCTTCTTCCCCGGCGCCCGGTTTAATGAATTTGTCCTGCGGGATTCCCTGACATGGGAAGAGGCCATGCTTCAGCTCTATCCCCGTTCGGCAATCGTCACGCCGACACCGTATCGAACCCCGACCCCAACACCCACCCAAACCCCGCGCCCAACGCCGACACCATGGTGGTGGCGCTGGCGAACACCAACACCAGGTCCAACGCCAGCACCACCAATGGCGACACCAACGGAGTCGCCATGAGTCTGAACCGTACGGGGCTGGTTCTCGCTCTCACCGGGATCATCCTCCTCTCAACAGCATGTTCATCTTCTCTGTCACCGCCGGAGGAACCGACACAGGAAGTTCTTACCGCTGTGGCCGCCCCAACGG
>Ga0272443_10007724_pt1 | contig 10178 bp, 8 predicted proteins | sample SSMAcet12_FD_193581 | JGI IMG/M metagenome (GOLD analysis project Ga0272443, IMG submission 193581) | Marine sediment archaeal communities from Little Sippewissett salt marsh, Falmouth, MA, United States - SSM-Acet-12 | ecosystem: Environmental > Aquatic > Marine > Wetlands > Sediment ... | reverse complement strand
TGTCAGTCCGGGAAAAAAGTACTGCAAATTCCTCTCCGCCGAATCGGGCGGGAATATCAGACTCTCTACACTCTTCCCTGATTATCCGCGCCATTTTTTCAAGAACAATATCACCTGCAACATGTCCATTGGCATCATTATATGCCTTGAAACGATCGATATCTATCATGGCAATTGAAACTTTTTCTTCAAAACGCTTCGCTCTTGCAACATCAACGATCAGGTGATCTTTAAAATGCCGGTAATTATACAGATTCGTTTTTTCGTCCTTGATAAACAGTTCATCCAGCTTCTTGTTCTTCACTTCAATATTCTGGCAGAATCGGACAATCGAGTCGGTTATCTGGTTGACATCTTTTGAGAACTCATCCGGCCTGGTGTCCTTCTTTACCTCTTCGGCTGTATCATGAAAACTTTCAGGAAGCTCTTCGTTCAGCAGTCTGAGTTTATCGGCAAGCTGATTAAGCGGCATAACCGTCTGCCTGTAGTTACTGACAATAAGCCAGCCGGCAAAAATAATTATTGCAATAAGAACCGAAAGAACCACGAAAAAAAATTGCTGGACTGTGTCATATACCTTTTGGCCGGCCTGTCTGACTTCGATAGCTGTCTGAAAGACAACATCATCGAGTTCAAGAGCTATCATCGGGATCACATCATCAACGGTAACTTTTTTACGCTCACTCTCGGCAAGCATTGTTTCCAGCATTTTCTGCCTTGCATTCATCCACGACGCGAGCTCTTTCATCCGGAGTTTTTCAGCCCTTGTCTGCAGATGGCTCAATCGAAACTGAAGCAATTTCGTGTTCCTTGAAATCTCCTGTATCACTTCGGGATTATCAGGGACTGCTCTTGACTGCTGGTCCACCATATGCAGTAATGAACGAAAGTCAAGGAGATCCTTGTATATCATCTGTGCCTCGTCGGCCTTCTTCTGCAAACTCCCGTGATAGACGATAAAACCTGCCAATCCTGCCAGAAGAAGAACAGCCAGAAGGAGTCCGGCGAAAACCAGATATCGCAATGAAAGCGTATGGAAAAATTTTTTACCGGATTCTGACATGAGACGCAATGGTTCTCGAACAATTCACGATCAACAGCAACATACATTCATTTCAGATTGATAACTCTCACCTTTTGGCGATACGGGGCAAGCCCGCTCTGTTCAATATATTTCTGGCCCTCCCTGCCGAGCCATGCGCCGAATCCAGCAGGCAGAGCCTCCTGTTTACGGTACATAAAGTACACAATATAGCCAAGAGGATAACTTCCATGATACACGCTATGCCGGGAAGGCTTGACCGGAACTCCCCCTTTTCGAACCATAAGCGGAACCACACGGAGTAAGGAAGATAACTCTCCGGAAGCCATGAGTCCTTTAAGCCCCGACAACGAAACAATGCCGACTGCACCTTTCTCAAGGGACACGAACTCCGCCACCTCACGGTCACTCCCTGCATGCCATGCGGTCAGATGATCTTCAGACGGTGCTGCCAGGGCAAGAAATCTCAACTGCAGCCTGCTGTCGTTAGTATTCAGATACGGGCGTATCGCTCCGGATTCTGAGACATTGCCACCCCACTCTGAACGCTTTGCCGTATAGATGTCGGCGAGCTCTTCAACACGAAGAGATGGTAACGGATTAGCAGCATTAACAATGCAGACTATCGCGTCTCTGGCAACCGGCTCGAGCCGATACGCTACGGCATTACTGTCAAGCAGCGCCGCTTCACTATTCATCAGTTCACCACGAACAAGCATAGCCCGAAGGCTCCGGTCATTCATGCTGTTGAACAGCTCCTCGAAAGAACCTGTTTCGAGCGCTATGGCTGCATCCGGATACTGACGACTGAAAACAGGCACAACATCTCCCATTACGGAAACCAGAGCATCTTCAACACCAACCCTCAGATCGCCGCTTTTTGCCGTTTCCCTGACAACCTTCCCGGATGAAGATGAGAGCATAAGGCGAGCGACAAAAACAACGGCAACTGACAGAAGCACCATGGCCAAAGCATAGATCACTCCTTTTCCACGCGTCATAAGCAACAGAATTCTTGTTCAGCCGATAACCAGAGAAAAGATAGAGAAAAAACATCCCCCTGAAAACATTGAACACAGAGCAAAAATCACTACTTTATCCATAATTATGAATATTAATTCAGATAAAGAATATATATTCATCATATTAAGTCATTTTATTACAAAACGTTGCCTGAAAACCATACGTGCCGGTGGATTTTATTCCGCAGGAGGTATTGAGGGTACGAAAAAGCAAAGTATTATGAGAGGCTATAAGAAATCGACCGTTTCCATCATCGGCGCTTCAGGATATTCCGGCGCAGAGCTCACAAAAATTCTTCTACGGCATCCATCGGTAAAACTGGAAAGGTTATATGCCCACACTCAGGCAGGCAAAAAGATGCAGGACATCTATCCGGCGATAGACACGGACATAGTTCTGGAATCATACGGCGGCGCAACAGATTCAGACATCTATTTTCTGGCTCTGCCGCATGGGGAGGCGCTCAAACTGCTTCCCTCACTCGCTGAAGCCGGTAAAACAGTAATAGATCTCTCGGGGGATTTCAGACTTAAAAACCATGCGGAGCACCTGAAGTTCTATAGCAGGGAAAAAGACCCTGCAGCTGTTCTGACATACGCAATGCCGGAACTCTATCACGACGATATCAGGCAGGCGAAAGCGGTAAGCAACCCCGGATGTTATGCCACGAGCATTATCCTCGGGATTGCTCCGCTTGTCAAAAAACCTGTAAAAGATGCCTCCGTAACCAGTGTCAACTGCACCGCTATTTCCGGACTTTCCGGGGCCGGAAAATCAGCCAACGTTGAACTTTCATTCTCAGAGATGAGTGGAAACGTTCGTGCATACAAGGCAGGAATGCACCAGCATACGCCTGAAATTCTTCAGGCACTGGATACAGACACCCTGGACCCTGCTTTTAACTTTATGTTCACTCCAATGATTGCTCCTCTTGTCAGAGGTATTTACACGGTATTGAACATTCAGCTTGAAAAACACCTGACGGTTTCACAAATTAGGGGGCATTTCAGAGAATTTTACCGTTCCGCACCTTTTGTCCGGATCAGAAATACCATGACGGAGGTTCAGCATGTTGCATATACCAACTTCTGTGATATTCATATTGCCGAAAGCTCCGAAAACGGTACCGCGGTAATTATTACCGCTATCGACAATCTGGTCAAGGGAGCTGCTGGTCAGGCCGTCCAGAATATGAATATCATGCTTGGTTATGATGAAACACTCGGAATACTATAAACGCTTACTATCATTTTTGTAAATAATGTTATACAAAGCATATACAATCATTGAAGCGCTGGCTGACGGCACAGTATGGCCGGAAAATGCGACGCCCGTCACCATCAGGGACGCGGATAGCAAAAAGTTCTGGCCAAAAGGCTATGCAGCGGGAACGGCATCCGCCGGAATAAAATCCGGCAAACGCGACCTTATGGTTATCGCCGCTGAAAAACCTTCTTCGGCTGCTGCCGTGTTCACCAGGAATCTTTGTTCAGCTGCACCGGTCTTTCTGTCTAAAGAAAACCTTGCACACGCATCTTCTTCGATGCGTGCGATTGTCTGCAACAGCGGCAATGCAAACGCGGCAACCGGAGACAAGGGACTGAGAGATGCGAGATTCATGTCTGAAAAAACAGCTGAAGTCCTTGGCATTGAACCGCATGAGGTTCTTGTCTCATCCACAGGTGTTATCGGTGTGCCCCTTCCGGTAGAAAAAATCAAGGGCGCGCTCGACTCCTTTTCAGCTGTAGTCCTGGAAGACTCCTGCGCCAAAGCGGCTGAAGCGATCATGACCACGGACACGTTTCCTAAATTTTTTGCCCTGGATGTATCGCTTTCATCCTCGGTTGTGCGTATATGCGGCATAGCAAAAGGATCCGGAATGATATGCCCGGACATGGCGACCATGCTCGCGTTTATGGTAACAGACGCGAACATCAGCCAGACATTGCTCCAGGATATGCTCTCCAAAGCAAATAAAAACAGTTTCAACACCATCACCGTTGACGGAGATACCAGTACAAATGATATGGCGGCAATCCTTGCGGGTAACGGGGATGCTCAGGAAATTCTTCCCGGCAGTCGCGACGCGGAAATTTTCTACTCCGCTCTCGAAAGCCTGATGACATTTCTTGCCAGATTGATTGTCAGGGATGGTGAGGGAGCGACGAAACTTGTTGCGATACATGTCGAGGGGGCTCCATCTGAAAGTGATGCACAAAAAGCTGCACGAACCATCGCGAACTCAAGTCTCGTAAAAACCGCTCTTCATGGAGAGGATGCCAACTGGGGCAGACTGATTGCCGCTGCGGGTAGGTCGGGAGCTGAGTTCAATCCGGAAAATGTATCAGTACGGTTTGACGATCTGGTGATTCTCGAACCCGGTTATGTCTCTGATTTTTCTGAAAAAGAGGCAAAAAAAATACTCAGCCGCGACGAGTACACCATCACTGTCACTCTTGGAAAAGGTCCCGGCAAGGCAGTAGTGTATACCTGCGATCTCAGCAAGGAATATGTTACTATCAACGGAAGTTACAGAACGTAATACCAGCGGTTTCATTGCAACCCACACTATGCAAAGAGAAAATATGGACGATTTCAACCACCTCCCGAAAGGCAGAGGAGAACAGAAACAGCACTCCACCATAGGTCAGGTACTCATAGAAGCGCTTCCCTACATCCGGCAGTTTGAGGACAAGACGTTTGTCATCAAGTATGGCGGGGCGGCCATGAAAGACCCCTTGCTGAAAAGCGCGTTCGCACAGAATATAACGCTGCTGCGAAAGGTAGGAATCAATGTCGTTCTGGTTCACGGCGGTGGTGACGCGATAACGGGTGTCGCAAAAACAATGGGTATCGAAACACAGTTCGTGCACGGCAAAAGAGTTACAGACATCGAGATGATCTCGGTCGTTCAGATGACCCTTGCCGGGAAGGTCAATCAGGATATTGTCCGCCTGATCAGTGAACACGGGGGAAAAGCGGTTGGCGTGAGCGGCCTTGATGCGAACACCATCAAAGCAGTTGCCTGCCGGGACAACCCTCAGCTCGGACTGGTAGGAGAAATAACGGAAATCAATACAGCCTATCTCGATCTGCTTTGCCAGGCCAGACTTATTCCGGTGATCGCCCCGATAGGATTCGATGATGACAGTAACGTCTACAACATCAATGCCGATGATGCCGCAAGCGCCATAGCTATAGCCCTCAAGGCTGAAAAGCTGATTTATGTCAGCGATGTCCCGGGGGTATATCATGGAACGACAATCCTGAAGAGCGTCTGTAAGGCTGAAGCGGCTAACCTCATAGAAAGCGGCGTTATTTCAGGCGGTATGATTCCGAAAGCACTGTCAGCATATAAAACACTTGACGGCGGCGTCAACAAGATTCATCTTATTGACGGCAGGCTCATACATTCGCTTCTGCTGGAAATTTTTACCAATCAGGGTGTCGGGACTCAGTTTGTCACGGAAAAGGAACCCGAACTCTAACAACATCACTGGAGACCTCTATTGGAAAAACAAATCGGTAAAAGGGATTTTCTCGGCTTTTCCCACCTGAATGCAGCAAAAATCGTCGAGCTGTTCGACTTCTCCCTGTACATAAAAAAACAGCGCGGAAAAGCAACAGGGGATCATCCCTATCGACCTGTCGAAGGCAAAACGGTGGCCATGATTTTCAACAAACCCTCTCTCAGGACAAGGGTTTCTTTTGAAATCGGTATTCATGAACTTGGCGGTTATGCCGTGAATCTTGAAGGGAAGTCCATTGGCGTCAACTCACGTGAAGCGGTCGAAGACATCGCGTTGCTTCTTTCGCGATACAATGACGCTATCGTGGCAAGACTGCATGAGCATTCGGTTATCGAATCCCTTGCCAGACACGCTTCAATACCTGTCATAAATGCGCTTACCGATCTGTCTCACCCATGCCAGATCCTGGCCGATGCCTTTACGCTCTATGAAAAAGGTCTCTGGAATGAAAAGATCAAAGTGGTGTTTATCGGAGACGGTAACAATGTGGCTAACTCCTGGATAGAGCTTGCAGGAATTCTCCCCTTCCATTTCGTGCTATCCTGTCCTGAGGATGCCGAATATATGCCTGACGGTAAAATTCTTGAAACCGCGAGAAAAAACAGCGCCGGCACCATAGAAATCATCCATGACCCTCTGGAAGCAGCCAAAGAGGCGGATGTGCTCTATACCGATGTCTGGACAAGTATGGGACAGGAGGATGAGACCCAAAAACGTCTTGAGACATTCCGGAAATACCAGATCAACGCCGGACTGCTCGCTGTCGCAAAGCCTTCCGCGGTCGTCATGCACTGCATGCCCGCCCATAGAGGTCAGGAGATCACCGCAGAAGTCATGGACGGCCCGCAATCCATCGTTATGGACGAGGCTGAAAACCGCTTGCACGTTCAGAAAGCAGTTCTGGTCAAACTCCTCAACCATGAAGAGTACAGGAAGTTTCATCTTACCCACAGGCTTGACAATGTTGCAAGAAAGCTCATATCCTGAAATCAGCTGAAAAACACATCATGAGCAAACAGATCCGGCATCGCAAAATCAAGGAAATTCTACTGAGCAGCACGGTGACCAACCAGCATGAGCTCATCCTGCTTCTGGAAAAAAGGGGTATTGATGTCGCTCAGGCGACGCTCTCAAGGGACTGCTCTGAGCTGGGTGTGCTTCGTTCACGAACAACCAGCGGTTATCGACTTATGATCCCGGAAGACAATCCCGGACAGATGATCAAGGGACTGGTGGAAATGGAGATCCAGTCCATTGAATCCAATGAATCCTCAATAGTGATCAAAACCCTTCCGGGCAGAGCGCACGGAGTCGGTTCATTTATCGACCATCTCAAAAACCCTGGAATTCTCGGCACTATCGCCGGAGACGATACCGTTCTTGTTATTCCGTCTTCAGTTCATGATATTCGTTCAATCCTGGACTACATGCAAACAAATCTTTTAAACAACTGATCCAATACAACTATGAAAAGGGAAAAAATCGCTTTAGCCTATTCCGGCGGGCTCGATACATCTGTCATGATTAAGTGGCTGAAGGATAAATACGATGCGGATATCGTTGCCGTGACCGGCAATCTCGGCCAACAGAAAGAAATAGAAAACCTTGAACAAAAGGCGTTTGATACGGGGGCGTCAGGGTTCTCTTTCCTCGATCTGCGCAAAGAGTTCGTTGAAAACTATATCTGGCCCGCGCTCAAGGCCGGAGCTCTTTACGAAGAGGTGTATCCTCTCGCGACAGCCCTTGGTCGCCCGCTTCTTGCCAAAGCCCTTGTGGATGTCGCTCTCTCCGAAAACTGCACCATGATCGCCCACGGATGTACCGGTAAGGGGAATGACCAGGTCCGTTTTGAAGTAACCTTCGCTTCTCTTGCACCTCACCTCAAGGTTCTTGCCCCGCTTCGCGAATGGGAGTTCAATTCGCGGGAAGCAGAGATGGCCTATGCTGAAAAACACGGCATCCCGGTTTCCGCCACAAAAAAGAGCCCCTACTCCATCGATGAAAACATCTGGGGAATCAGCATCGAATGCGGCGTCCTTGAAGATCCGATGGTAGCGCCACCGGAAGACGCGTATCAGATCACGACATCTCCGGAAAAAGCCCCGGATAAAGCCGCGGTGATCGACATTGAATTTGAACAGGGTGTGCCTGTCGCACTTGACGGCAGGAAAATGGAAGGCCTTGATCTTATTGTGGAGCTCAACAAGTCAGGTGCCGCCCATGGCGTCGGTCGTCTCGATATGATCGAGAACCGGGTTGTCGGCATCAAGTCAAGAGAGATCTATGAAGCGCCTGCGGCTACGATCCTCCATTTCGCCCATCGTGAACTTGAAAGGCTGACACTGGAAAAAACCGTCTTCCAATACAAGAACACGATCAGTCAGGACTACGCCAACCTTATCTACAACGGCACCTGGTTCTCCCCGATGCGCGAAGCGCTTGACGGATTCGTTGACGCCACCCAGAAACATGTCACCGGCCTCGTCAGGGTCAAACTCTTCAAAGGCTCGGTCACCCTGCTCGGAAGAACATCTCCCTGGTCGCTCTACAATGAAGAACTGGCAACGTACACCGAAGCCGACACCTTCAATCACAAGGCCGCTGAAGGGTTCATACACCTCTACGGCCTCGGTCTGAAAACCTACAGCGAGGTTCAGGCGAATAACAGAAAGTAAACATAGCAACATATCGTTCATGCACAGCCCCGGTGGTTTATACAGCCGGGACTGTGTCGTTTCAATGCGTTGTACAGATTATTAACCCTGCACAATTGCTTTTAACCTCCCTGTGCAGTAACTTTTGTCGTTACCGTATTTACACATGGTCTCACCCTCACCACAAATCCCATACGAGGAGGTTTTTCATGAAAAAGATACTCTTGACCGTTTCGTCGTTTCTTCTCCTGCTACTCCTGCACCAGTCTGTCAGTTGGGCATCCATCAACCAGTTCAACGGAACATGGGTCAACATGGATATCAACACCCGCGGCATGACCAAAATGGAAATATCCCACCAGGGCTCCGCGATCAAACTGCATGCATGGGGCAAATGCCATCCTCAAGACTGCGACTGGGGAACAGTGCCTGCATTTCTCTTTGCGCCTAACGTTTCAGCCGACATGATGCAGACAGGCAAAACCATGTCAGCAATGTTTAAGACCAGTTTCAGCCAGACTCTCGTCATCGTGAAGCCTGCAGGCAATAACCGTCTGAAAGCAGAAACATTTACCCGTTTCACCGACGGCAGCAACCGGTCCAACTATACCTCGTCGGCCACATTCAAAAGAATGCTCATGCTTACGCCCGTGCCGTTGCCACCGCAGCCATTACCGATCCCTCAGCCTGGACCGGCCCTTCAGGAAGATTGCCTGTCTTTCAACCCGCAGAATGCAAGCGTAAAAAATATCAATGGAAGCTGGAAAATTGTTGACGGAAGCCATTGGATGTTTGATTTTGGAAACAAGCAAAACGAAGCCTACAGAGCACTGAAAATCATCAAACACTACGGGATGAACCAGACATGCTTCGTTGGCAGACCTGATCCGAGCTTCCAGTACATGCTGGTTTCCGGCAAAGCGCCAAAAGGCGGAATACCCGGTGAAGACTGCATACGCTTCAATCCCAACACCATTCAGGTGAAAAATGTCAGCGGAAGCTGGAAGATTGTTGACGGCAATCACTGGATGTTTGATTTCGGCAACAAAAAGGCTGAAGCGGAAAAAGCCTTTGCGATCATAAAAAAATACGGTTTTACACGCTCCTGTTTTGTTGGAAGACCTGATCCGAGCTTCCAGTACCTGAGAAAGTAGTATCCGAACATGATCGATAGTAAAAGCCTTCAGAGACTGTAAACTCCGGAGGCTTTTGCTTTTTCCTCCCTTCTGCCGTACATTACTTTGTAAATACGCATAAGCAATCCACCTGACAGAAATCTTACAGGGCTTCTAATTTGCCAGTGCATTTTCAGCAGACATCGGAGGAACGTACTATGTCACTGCACGAACAATGTATCCACCTGAAAAACGGAAAACTTGCTGCAGATACCCCTTTTGAGCATGTTTCCAGCCTTGTTTCGCGGGCAGTAGAGCGCGGCAACATCGTCCTTCACTTTCATGGGGGGCTTGTCAGTCGTGATACCGCTCTGGAAAACGCGGCACGGCTTTCTTCTTCATACACAAAAGGCAATGCGTATCCGGTTTTTTTTATCTGGGAATCGGGAATTCTGGAGATTCTTCGCAACAACCTCGATGAAATCTGCTCCGAAGAGTTTTTCCGCCACCTCTGGAAACTGCTTCTCAAGGTTGTTTTTCGAAAGCTCTCAAAGGTCGAGGGCATACGCGGTCCAGTCAGCCTGACGGACACCCCTGACAGTTCGATCCTGACCTCGTCAGTGGACGAAGCCCTGAGTTCGCAGAATCCCTCTCTTCTCAAAACCTTCGCAGTCGATAAAAAAATATCCGAACTCAGCGACTTCGAGCGGCTCTCTCTCGAACAGGAATTGTATCTCGATTACCAGCTTATCAGTGAAATACAGAAAATTTCACAAACGTTGCGCACACCCGAGGCACTAGAAAAAGAAACAAA
>Ga0272443_10007722_pt1 | contig 10178 bp, 8 predicted proteins | sample SSMAcet12_FD_193581 | JGI IMG/M metagenome (GOLD analysis project Ga0272443, IMG submission 193581) | Marine sediment archaeal communities from Little Sippewissett salt marsh, Falmouth, MA, United States - SSM-Acet-12 | ecosystem: Environmental > Aquatic > Marine > Wetlands > Sediment ... | reverse complement strand
CAACGTCTTCACCCTGAGCATTCTCGAGGAATTCACCGTAGAAGACCTTTTCACCGGTGGATGGATCACGGGTAAAGGCGACACCGGTACCTGAATTTTCACCGAAGTTGCCGAATACCATCGACTGTACGTTGACGGCGGTCCCCAGCAGCCCGGTGATATCATTGATCTTCCGGTATTTGATGGCTTTTTCATTCATCCAGCTGCCGAATACTGCGCCGATGGACTTGTACATCTGGTCTTTGGGGTCCTGGGGGAAATCCTCTCCCATCTGTTCCTTGTAGACTTTCTTGTACCCTTCGACGAGCTTCTTGAGATCATCCGCATCGAGTTCGGTATCGAGCTCGACGCCTTTGTCGTGCTTTGCCTTTTCCAGCTGCCCTTCAAAGAGCTGGATGTCGAGGCCCATGGCCACATCGGAAAACATCTGGATGAACCGTCGGTAAGCATCCCATGCGAACCTCTCATTCCCGGTCTTCTGTGCCAGCCCCTCGACTGCCTTATCGTTTATTCCAAGGTTCAAAATCGTATCCATCATCCCGGGCATGGAGATTGCAGCTCCTGAACGTACGGAAACCAGCAAGGGATCGGCGTGATCGCCGAGCTTCTTTCCCATGAGTTCCTCGAGCCGTTTCAGGTTTGCGTTGATTTCATCTTCCAGACCTTCAGGATACTGTTTGTTCTTTTCATAATAGATCTTGCATACTTCGGCAGAGATGGAAAAACCCGGTGGTACCGGTACGCCGAGATTGGTCATCTCCGCCAGATTGGCGCCTTTCCCGCCGAGAAACTCTTTCATACCCGAGTTACCTTCGGCCTTTCCCCCTCCGAAAAAATAGACTAGTTTCTTTCCCATATACTTCATTTCCCTCCAGTGTAATAGAATTATCAACCGTATGTTTATTTATGATAATAAGATAAATATATATGAGTGTCAATAAAAGAAACGGGCTGCTTCTCCTGCGAGAAACAGCCCGAAAGCTCTCAAAACTATGCTGTATAAGCTTCTAAGTGCGCGCTGCGCGAGGGATGCTGCAGCCTCTTTATCGCCTTTTTCTCGATCTGACGAATCCGTTCCTTGGTGAGATTGTACTTGTCGCCGATGTCCTTGAGAGACAGCGGCGTGCGGCCGTTGAGACCGTAGCGGTACTGAATAATATCGGCTTCCTTCCGGCTGAGGGTACTCAGGACCTTGTTGATGTCCTCTTTGAGGGATTTATCGATTGCTTCATGTTCCGGAGCATGATAGTCCCTGTCCTCCAGGAAATCGCCGAGCTGACTGGTTCCCTTGTCGGCATAGACGGGCGCTTCAAGCGATATCAGTTCCTGTGAGATGTTGATCAGGTTGGCGACGTGGTCCTTCTCCATGTGGGTCATGGAAGCGATCTCCTCGATCTCGGGGTCTTCCGCCTTGTCGCTCATGAGTTCCTTGCGCGCCTTGTCGATCTGGACCAGCTCGTTGGCCCTGTTCAGGGGCAGACGGATCATCCGCGCCTTTTCACTGATCGCCTTCAGTATAGCCTGCCGTATCCACCAGACGGCGTAACTGATGAAGTGAAAGCCTTTATCCACGTCGAAACGTTCGATCGCGTTCATGAGGCCGATGTTGCCTTCATTGATAAGGTCCTCCAGGGGGAGCCCCTGGTTCTGATATTTCTTGGCAACATTGACTACGAAACGCAGATTCGACTTCACCAGCATGTCCTTGGCGGCCTTGTCACCTTTGGCAGCCAGACGGGCGTATTTGTCTTCTTCCTCCCTCGTAAGGAGAGGAATTCTATTTATTTCCTTCAAGTATATTGAAATAATATTTTCATCTTCGGATTGGGCATTTGATGTGTTGATACGTCTGTTCTTTATTTTTGCATCCATTTGTTGCCTCCTACCATAAGTAGTGCAACATGTATGCCAAAATATCATTCTATTGAAAAATTTTTTAATTTATTTCAATGTAATGAGTTATGAATATCCTGCTATCTGCTATTACATCACTGTTCTTGAATGTTGGGTCATAATTACTCAATTCTCAGATCACCACCCGAAAACCACGTTAAAATGGCCCATTCGGGACCATAACTAGGAATTCAGTGTATCAGGGTCTTTTCGGCACCCCTTTATCGGCACGATATTGGTAAATTCCGGATAGGCGGAGCCGCAGAAGATCTCGTCGAAGTCTATACTGACTTCAGCGAATAACTGCATCCGTTCAATCTTGTTCAATCCTGCAAGGAGACCCGATGACTGCAGTTCTTCCCAGTAGATATATATGATGTGAGTGACCTTCCGTCTCTCTTCCTCCGAATAGAAGGCTGCCTGCTGTTTGAAGTCGAAATAGCCGGAGAGCTGCATGGTCTTGAAAAGGTGCCACTCGTACTCTTCACTGGTGCTCCGATACTGCAGAATACTGGAAGCCGGACTTTCCGGCTGCAGAGATACTGCCGAGTGCCAGCATTCCTTTGCACTTTCCGCCTGGCCGAGCTTACTGAGGGCAATGCCGCAGAGGTAGAGAATGGAAGCCAGATTGCAGGACTCCTCCACGGGACAATGATGCAGGGCTTTTTCAAAACAGCCAACGGCGGAGCGGGGATCATGCTGTGAAAGAAAAGATTTTCCCCGCTTCAAATATAGTCTCCATGACTGATGCATTATGATAATCCTTTTTTCTTCACTGACTACAAAATACAAAAAAAACTCTTCACCGGCAAGATTACTTTTTTTTGTTTTCTCCTTGACCCGGAAAATGTTCATGCGTATATTTTCATTAAAGTTTCTACAGTTGTGATGAAAAACAAATTTACATTAAACACAATTTCAGGAGGAAGGTATGAAGATAAAGCCGCTTGGTGATCGTGTGCTTGTGAAGCTCGAAGAGGTAGAGGAAAAGACTGCCGGAGGTATTTTCATACCGCAGACGGCCCAGGAGAAGACTCAATCCGGTGTTGTTGTAGCGGTTGGCGAAGATGAAACAATCAAGGTGAAGGAAGGACAGAAGGTTATGTATGATAAGTACGCCGGAACTTCCGTGACCATCGATAACGTCGATCACCTGCTCATTCGTTATTCTGATGTCCTGGCCATTATGGAGTAGTTTACCAGGAATAGTGAGCTGAAGTGTAAAAACGGCTGTCCCGCGGGTCAGCCGTTTTTTTTATTTCCCGTCCTGAGCATAGAAAAAATCTTCCATCGCCCTCAAAACCGGTTCTTTTTCATCGATCTTTCTCAGAGTCACCGGCAGAGAATCGAGCAGGATCTTTCCGTAACTCTTCTTAACTATCCTTGAATCGAGTATGGCTACGACCCCGCGGTCGCTCTGACGGCGCATGAGCCGGCCGAATCCCTGCCGCAGCTTCATAGCAGCCTGGGGAAGGGCGAACTGCATGAAGGCGTTTCCCCCTTCCCGCTCCACCATCTCCATCCGTGCCTGTATTACCGGATCGGTGGGAACATTGAAGGGCAGCCGGCAGATAATAACGAGTTTGAGAGACTCGCCTGGTGCATCCACCCCCTCCCAGAATGAATCAGTGGCCATCAGTACACTGCTCACATCGGTATGAAAGCGCTGAAGCAGCTTCGACCGGTCCTCGCTGCCCTGCTTGAGGACCGATATTCCCCTTTCTTCCAGGAAATCCCGGGTCTCTTCATAGGTTGTCTGCAGCATCCGGTATGAAGTGAAGAGAACAAGGGCGCCCCCCTCGGACAGTTCAAGAGCAGCGCGGACGAAATCAGTCACATACTGCTGGTAACCATCTATGTTCGGTTCCGGAGCATCCACGGGAACCGCGAGGAGGACCCTCTTGCGGTATTCGAATGGCGATTCCAGCATCGCCGTCTCCAGCCTGTCGCGGAAGGCGCCGTTGAGCCCGACCCGGGCAAGCCAGAAATCGAAAGTCTTCCTCACGGTAAGAGTAGCCGACGTCGAGACAATGGTCCTGTGCGGTTCAAAGACCGCCTCCTGCATGAGGGAGGCGATTCGAAGGGGAGTACGAATGAACGAGCAATACTCTTCCCCCTTTGAAGTACGGTTCTTTTCAATCCAGCAGACCGACTCTTCCTCTCCCTGATATCTTTCAATCGCCCCCAGGACCGCGGACAGAAGTGCCAGCCTTTCCTGAACGATACCTATCTCGAAGACTTCCGTCTCCTGCTCGTACTTCTCATCCACCCGGTTGATACCCTCCTCGAGGGTCGTCAGGAGGATCCCGAGAGCTGCACGCATGGTACGGACGGGACCGAGTACGGTATCGAACTCATCGAACTCGCTGTCGGGTTTGAGCCAGAGAGAGCCGCGCCCCGCAAGGAAATCCAGTACCCCTGCATCCAGGGACTCGGCCTCCTTCTGGAGTTCCTGTACCAGAGCGGGAATTCTCTCGAATGTTTCCGGTGCGCTGCTCATCTTCTGCAGTCTCACCGCCAGTCCGTATGTTCTGCCCTTCCTGCGGCCGTAGAGCCGTCCGAGCTGCTTGAAGAGGAGGAGTTTATTGTACTTCTCGGAGAAAAAGCTGGTGGCGCTCTTCTCCAGACTGTGGGCTTCATCAAAGATGAGTCTGTGTGAAGGGGGCAGAACGGCGGTAGCGTCGAATCCCGCCCCGTTCACCCTGGCTGAAAGGTCTGAGAATATGAGATGGTGGTTCACTACCAGAAGGTTCGTGGCCGCGGCTTCCCGCCTGGCCTTGAGAACAAAACATTCTTCCCGGTGATAACATCTCAGACCCATGCAGGCATCCGCTTCCGAACACACACGGCCCCACGTTTCCGCCGACGGGAAGAACGGCAGATCATCTCTGCTGCCGGTAGCGGTCGTCTCAGCCAACCTCTGTACAGCATCCAGTTCGTTTCCGTCATCCTGAAAGAGGGCGAGTTCTTCCAGTGCATCCTTCAGCCGTCGCAGGCAGAGGTAATTCCCCCTCCCCTTCACCAGTTTGGCATTCAGCCGTACTCCGAGAAGTTTTTCCACGAGGGGAATATCCTTGTCTATCAGCTGGTGCTGAAGGTTGATCGTTGCCGTCGAAACGATGACCCGTTCACGGTTGCGCACAGCCCATTCCGAGGCCGGCAGGAGATAGGCCAGGGATTTCCCGACCCCGGTCCCTGCTTCGACGACTGCAATCCTGCGGCTGTTGAAGGATTCACTCACCACCTCAAGCATCCGAATCTGGGGCTCCCTGGATTCATATTCGGGAAAGATATGCTGGAGCGCTCCATCCGGCCTGATAAGACCGCTGAGCCGCTCGATTTCGATCGGACGCTCAGGCGGCTTGAGTACAGGTTCGCTGACGCAATAGACCCTCCGTACCTCATTGTCCACGATGTAGAAACCGACACCCTGATTACCCAGCTGGGCTGCGACCTGAATGTCCGCGGAGCTCGGCTTCAGCACACCGCCCGGGTGATTGTGGATGACGACGTCGCCGCCTTCCATGAATGGGTAGATGGCCGGCGCCGACACATCATTACCGCGGGCGACTGTCTCGACTTCCCCTACAAGTCCATCCTCGTCCATTCGTCCGACGCACAGCACTTCCTGTCCCTCCGCCTCCCGGATTGCATCCCGCACAATTTCTATGACTTCAGGGGTGAAGCGCTGGTTACTTTTCATGATCAGATTATAGCCTCTTATTTCAATTTATTATATTATGTGGGCATGGAAATTTCTTTCTACAAGGTCTTTCTCGGTATCCGTGATTATATCCTGATAAACGGATTTCATCAGCCGGTCCCCTCTGAAGACCAGATCGAAGATCTCTCCCGCCAGATATGTCACCGGCACACAGGAGTTGGAGGCATGGGACTTATCCTTCTCGAACCCGACTCAGAGCACAGCGCAGCGCTCCGGTTCTTCGCTCCGGAAGGCCCTGAGGGTCCTCCGTCTTCCGCGGTTCTGATGTGCGCCTCCCGGTACGTGTTCGATTACGGACTGGCGCAGAAAGAGGAGATCGTGCTGCAGACCGTCGCCGGACCATCGACTCTTCAGTGCATCGACAGCCAGCATTTCAGTCTGCTGGTCGGGACACCGACTTCCGACGGCAGCCATCCCATCGTTCCAGGTCAGACTGTCGATTATCAGGTACAGATTAAAACCGGGAAAAGGACCGTCAGCTGTACTCCCGTTCAATTCGCACACCCGCTTGCTGCGATTTATATGACCGAGCGCCAGGAACGCCTGAATGAGCCCCTCCAGATGAACGACAGAATATATCTGCCGGTGCATTATCGGGTATTCAGTTCCGAGGAAATAGAGCTGCCCCGGCTCTTCTTCGATGAAATCGACAGTATCGAAGCTGCCGCCGCGGCAGCGGTTGCGGCAGTGTCCAACGGTTTCTGTGAACGCGATACGGTGATCCTGCAGCCCGACGGCGGACAGTTTTTCTTCGAGTGGAATGAACGAAGCAACAGCGTGTACATCACCGCCACTCCCCGCTATGCCTTTGCAGGTTCATTTGCCTTTGAAGAGGAGGAGTATGGACCCGCTGATTGAACGGTTCGAGCGGATACTGCGTTCTTTTATCAACACCGGCAGCTCCGGCAACAACTGGGACTACGCCTCTGATGATCGGGATTTCCAGGATGCATACGCCGAACTGGATGAATTCCTCCAGTCGGGCAGGAATAGAGATTCCAGGGATGGGAAAACCAATGACAGCGGGAGTACCCGATCCGGCGGGAGTACCCGTTCCGGCGACCGGTCAGGGAGCACATACGACCGTTCCTGGGAAGATTTTTTCAAAAAAACCGGTGATTCAGCCCACCGGTTCCGCATGCCCCCGGAAACCCTTCGTCAGGATTACAGCAGGCTGGAGGTGCCCTTCGGAAGTTCCTTCGAAGAGGTCCGCATTTCATACCGTACTTTGATGCGGCGTCATCATCCCGACCTCCACTCTTCAGATCCTTCCAGGCATGCGGAGGCCACACGAACAGCACAGGATCTGAATCTCTCATATCAGAGAATAAAGGCGTGGGAACTTGCCAAACGCGGTGGGTGAACTGTATCAGTGTTCGAGCTTGTATTCCTGGATCTTTCGGTGGAGGGTCTTCCTGCCGATTCCGAGTACATCCGCAGCCCGTGATTTATTTCCATTTTCATGCACCAGTGTTGCGCGTATCATGGCCCGTTCCGCATCAGCCAGGCTGCTGCCGACATCAATCCTGACATAGTCCGTATCCGAACCGGACGTTACGTTCGGCGGCAGATCTTCAAGTGTTATGATACGGTTCCTGGACATTACGACGGCACTCTCGATACAGTTCCGAAGCTCTCTGATATTTCCCGGCCAATTGTAGTTGTACAGCACCAGATTGGCCTTCGAATCGATGCCCTCGATCTCCTTCTGGTTCTCTTCACTGAATTCCTTCAGGAAGGCGGACACCAGCAGGGGGATATCATCCTTCCGCTCCCGTAACGGCGGAACCTCAATATTGACCACATTCAATCGGTAGAAAAGATCTTCCCTGAAGCGTCCGCCCTCGATCTCCTGCTTCAAATCACGGTTGGTGGCGGATATGATCCTCACATCCACCTCCTGCGTCTTTTCCCCGCCGACCCGTTCGAATTTCTTGTCCTGCAGTACCCTCAGAATTTTTATCTGAACCTGCTGACTGATCTCTCCGATCTCATCCAGAAAGAGCGTACCGGTGTGGGCAAGTTCGAAGCGTCCGCGTTTCATCGCAACGGCCCCGGTGAAAGCCCCCTTTTCGTGGCCGAAGAGTTCGCTTTCGAGCAGACTTTCGGTGAGAGCCGCGCAGTGGACTTTGACGTATGGTTTGTCTTTGCGGTTGGAGAGCTCGTGGATAGCATCAGCGACGAGCTCCTTTCCCACCCCGCTCTCGCCGGTGATCAGTACCGATGCACGGGTAGCAGCAACCTGTTCGACCATCTGCAGGATCTTCTGCATATGAGAGCTCTTTCCGATCAGACTGCCGCTGCTGCGCTGACGTTTCAGACGGTCCACTTCCTCCTGCAGCTGACGGTGCTTGAGTACCAGTTCCCGGTTTGAAAGGGCACGGTTCGCCAGCTGGGTGAGATAACCCAGGTTTACCGGCTTGGTGATAAAATCGAACGCTCCGTTCCTCATCGCGTTGACAGCCGTTTCGATGGTGCCGTGTCCGGTCAGGATGATGACTGGTATGGTCGGATAGGCGGAAGACACCTTCTTGAGCAGTTCCTCGCCGCCCATTCCCGGCATTTTCAGGTCGGCGATAACGAGATCGACATTCTCTTCATTTATCAGAGCCCATCCCTGGTTGCCGTTTTCTGCGAGGAGGGTCCTGAAACCGTCCATATCGAGAGACCTCCCCAGGCCTTCTCTGATATTTTTCTCATCATCCACGATCAGGATAGTGAAATTCATTCATCTTCTCCCTTCCAGTCAAGCAGCCGCTTTTCGCTATCCGGTATCGGCAGACTGAGAGTGAAGACCGTGCCTTCCCCCTCCTTGGAATTTACGGTGATCTCTCCGCCGTGTTCCTTGATAACCTTGTAGACCACCGTCAGGCCCAGTCCCGATCCGAACTCCTTGGTAGTATAGTACGGTTCGAAAATCTTCGCCATCTGTTCGTCACTCATCCCGATGCCGGTATCGGCGATGTCGATGTGAACAAATCCGCGGTCCTCCCGGGTTGTGACGGTGAGGGTCCCGGAGGGCTGCATCGCGGCCATGCCGTTTTTGATCACGTTGATCAGCGCCTGTTTCATATATTTTGCATCGACATCCACCTTCGGAAGGCTGGAGGCAAGGTTCTTTTCCAGCCGTATGTTGCTATCACTCAGCTCGTACTGAATGAACTCGATGATCTCCTGCACTACCTTGTTTATATTTCCCCTGGTCATGTGGGTATCCATCGGACGCACCGCGAACAGGAAGTCGACCACGATACCGTTCAGCCGTTCGATCTCCTCCATTATCACTTCGAGATAGCGGCCTGCAGTCTCTTCATCGAGACAGGCATTTTGCTTGAGGGCCTTCTGGATGAGCTGAATGTGAATACCGATCGAACCGAGAGGGTTCTTGATCTCATGGGCCACTGAGGCCGCCAGAGTCGTCAGAGAAGCGAGGCTCTCGGCCCTCCGGAGGCGGGCCTCTTTCTTGCGGCGTTCGGTGATGTCTCCGGCGAGAATGAGGTTCCCTCTGAACTCGTCATCCTTGCGGACAGGTACCACCGAGATCGCGATGGTGCGTCTTGAACCGCTTCCGGCGAGGGTGAACTCCTCCTCTTCGACGACACTGTTGTTGGTGAGAACATCCTGAAGAAACTCTGCGATTTCTTCGTCGGTGACGACGGTCCATACCTGCTGGTCCTCCAGATCGCACCTGCTCAGGGGAAGCAGTCCCCGCACGATCTGATTACAGAACACCACCCGGTGGTCCAGATCGGTGAGCAGAAAGCCGTCGGTCATCGAGTTCAGCACGACTTCCAGGGTTTCGTTCTCCGCTGCAAGATCCAGCAGCAGCTTCCGGATCTGTTCCCGGTCGAGCTTGGAAAATTTGTTGAGCGCCCGCTGTATGAATTTCCTCATACCGACTCCTTCATCGAATAGAGCAGTCCTTCTAACAGGAGGTCCGGTGACTGATTGAAATGTTCGAACTGAACAAGGGCTTTCCGCATATCAGCATTCCACTTTTCGAGCACCGCAAAGGGAAGTCTCCCCGCACCATCCTTCCCATGCATGTAGGACTGGAGCTCCCTGCTGAGCTCCTCCAGAAACGGGACAAAATAGAGAGAGAGATTGTCGTCTGTGAGAAAATCTTCGAGCTTCTCGGGCTCCCACTCCGATTCACCCCACACGTAGTTGAAAAAATGCTGCGCCTGGGCGTGGAGCTTCTCCAGAGGTACTCCCCGGTATGCAAGGAAGAACGAGCGCAGATCGGGGTATTGAGGACCGTTGATTCTGAAGATCTTCTGCAGCACATCATTCGAGGCCCCGTTGCCGCGGTCGGGAAAGTGATACTGCCGTACCCGCGACAGGATGGTAGGCATGATGCGCCCCTTGCGGGTTGAGAGGAGAATGAAGCAGGCGCCCTCGGGCGGTTCCTCGAGGGTCTTGAGAAGGGCATTTCGCGAGGCCGCTCCCATCCTGTCCGCGTTTTCGAAGATGACTATCTTCGGTGAAGCGGCGCTTGTCGTGTGCACCCAGGAATTTACCGCTCTGACATGGTCGATCGGTATGTTGTCCCTTGGAACTA
>Ga0272443_10007720_pt1 | contig 10181 bp, 9 predicted proteins | sample SSMAcet12_FD_193581 | JGI IMG/M metagenome (GOLD analysis project Ga0272443, IMG submission 193581) | Marine sediment archaeal communities from Little Sippewissett salt marsh, Falmouth, MA, United States - SSM-Acet-12 | ecosystem: Environmental > Aquatic > Marine > Wetlands > Sediment ... | reverse complement strand
TATATGTGGAAATTTTCAAAGCCTTTTGTGGAAAGTCCAAAGCACATCATCTTTGAGCGAAAAAATTCTTGGAATAATTCATTATTTCTTCATCTTTTTTCACTCAAATCTAATGCATTTATGACTTTCTGTGTTTGATATCTTACGTCGAATTCACGTTAAAATAATTCGTTACAGCAATGCGATTAAAAATTTTATAAAAGCATTCATTTCCATAAAAGAACTTATTCTGTTTCTGATATTATCCAGTTTTCTTCTGTTTTTATCAGCTATAGGGATATATTATTTTGAGAATCCTGCACAGCCCGAAGTTTTTGCCTCAATCTTTCATAGTTTGTGGTGGGCTGTGGCAACCTTAACTACTGTAGGTTATGGAGATATTTATCCGATTACAATTGGTGGAAAAATCTTTACATCCGGTATGCTTTTTATAGGTCTGGGAATCATAGCAGTACCAACAGGGCTAATTGCTTCAGCATTAACCAAATCAAAAAATAATGAAAAATAAAGTTTTTTGAAAATAAGCTTAATTAATGTACTTTTAAAGAAAGTAAATTTTAAATGTTTGATGTTTCTTTAAAAGCAAATTTTCTCAGAGGATTAATTAATGGGGAGAAAAAAATCTGCTCATCTATTGCCAACCGCTTCTTTTCAGAAACAAGATCAATAATTACTGTTTACGAAGAGCTTTTAAAACCTTCATTGTACATGATCGGTGATCTCTGGGAAATAAACAAAATCTCAGTAGCTACAGAACATCTGGCATCTGCAATAACGGAATCCATTTTAAACGACCTTTATTCCCAACTTACATTGGCCCCACAACAAAATAAAAAGGTGATCGTAACATGTATTGAAAATGAACATCATCAGATTGGATTGAAAATGGTATCTGATATTTTTGAAAAAGAAGGATGGGATGTATTATTTCTTGGTGCAAACACTCCTGAGAAAAGCCTTTTTGAATTTATACGGGTTATTGATCCCCAGCTGCTGGCCATATCGTTAAGTATTTATTTTCATATCCCCTATTTTGAAGATCTCATTAAAAAACTGGAGATCGTTTTTCCAAATTTGAATGTTATGGTCGGCGGGCAGGCTTTTCGCCAAATATCCCCCGAGCAAATTTCCAATATTAATAACCTGGTCTATTTGAAAAACCTGATAGAACTTGAAAACTACTTGTCTAAAAATCATGAATATCGATCATCTGTTAAATTCCGCAGCCAGTCTCCCGACCATTGATAAGATTGCAGTTGATGAATATCAGTCAAAAACGGACCGAATGATTGCATTGTTAAATGAAAAAGTTCTTGAACGAGAGGATATCCGCAATTTAATCGGTCAGGGAAACGAACAAATGATGCAAGACAATCATGCCAATCATGCGCGATTTATTTATTCCATCATGAAAAAACCAAACAATCAGGTTTTTGTAAGCTCAATACTCTGGATGTTCAGAACGTATCATAGCCATGGTTTTTCAGTAAATTACTGGTCTGTCGAGCTAAATATTTGGTTGAACATCCTGAAAGATCAGTTGTCGGTAAATTCTTTCAACCAAATCGCTCCCATTTACTCCTGGATGAAAGATAATGTCCATGTATTTGCTGAAATAGCAAAAGAACAGATCAAGGTAAAATCAGAAGAATCAAATATATTTTAGATGATTGATAAAGAACTAATTGGTTGGGAAGACTGCATAGAAGCTTCGGTTTTCGATAATAAAGCCAAACTTCAGGTGCTTATCTCAGAAAACGGAAAGGTAATTTTTAAGAATCTTGCTTTTCGTAAAGCTATTCCTCATTTTTCAATAAACAATCTTATCAATCCAACTTTTAAAAAGATAAAAAATCTGCCATACATTAAGCAGAACCTGATTTTTAAGGATATGCTTACTATAGGTACGATATCATCCAGTTTGAACCAATCTTATCAAACATTTATTTACAAAAAATTCAAACAATATCTTATTGTTGCTCAGCAATCTAACGATAAATTAATTGAACAAAACAGAAAACTGAGGGAGTTGTTAAGAGAAAACACGGATTTACAGAGACAGTTGCTTCGTAGCAGAAAGAAACAGGAGAATACCCTAGCAGAACTTGATAATTTAAACAACGAACTTAAAAAACAAATTCAAACAAAGGATAAAATCTTTTCAATCATATCACACGATATTCGGAGTCCATTTAGTGGAATAATGGGAATTAGCGAGTTACTTTATGAAAATTTCTCAGAGTTAAGTAAAGATGAAATGTTCAAATTTGTAACCCACCTAAATAACGCAAGCCTGTCTTACTATAGTCTCATTATCAATTTATTGGAATGGGCATCACTTCAACAAAAAAAATATAGCTTCCTGCCCCGGAAACATAATATCTACGAACTATTCAATAATGTTTACACCTCACTTATTGAAAATGCGAACCGGAAACAAATTGTAATTAAAAAAAATATTCCCAAAGACTTAATATTCAAGGTTGATGCTCATATGTTTTCGGGAATCGTACGAAACCTTCTGTCAAATGCCATAAAATTCACGCCGGTTAAAGGCACCGTTACTATTAATGCCAGTGAGTCAAATTACAAACTGAGTTTTTCCATTATTGACTCTGGTGTTGGTCTATCAAAGGAAAAAATTGAAGGAATTCTGAAAAACCAGTTGGTGAAGTCCACCCCCGGAACAAACAATGAAAAAGGAACGGGATTAGGACTCTCATTGTGCAAAGAATTTATAGAAATTCATCATGGACAACTAAGTATTGAAAGTGAAATAAATAAAGGTTCGTGTTTCAGATTTGTTCTCCCAGCTTCTTACTCCTAAACCCGTTTTTTCTGTTTTGTTTGATTCTAAAAAAAATATACATTTGCATCGATAATTAAATGCAATGGGGTGCCTAAAATATTTAGGGCTGAGATTATACTCAAAGAACCTGCTCCGGGTAATGCCGGCGAAGGGAGTGCAAGGATTTTTCCTGCCTCATTGGTTAGTTTATTAACCAATTTTTCAAAAAATGAGAAGATTTTATGTATTGCTACTCTTGCAGTTATTTGTTGTAGCTGCTTTTGGGCAAATTAACCTTACGGGAATTGTAAAAGGAAACGGAAAACCACTGGCAGGTGCCAGTGTAGTGATTGAAAAAACATTTTACGGAATTTCAACTTCGGGAGATGGTAGTTTTGTGTTCAATAATCTCAAAGCAGCTAATTATACACTGAAGGTTTCGTTTATTGGCTTTGAATCTAAAGAAATTGAAGTGAGTCTGAGTTCCAGCAAACAAATTGAAGTGAATCTTAAACCAAACATTATAATGACCGACGAGGTGTTGATCTCTGCTACACGAGCCAAAGATAAAACACCGATGGCCTATAACAATGTTACCGGCGATGAGATTGCCAAACGAAACATGGGGCAGGATATTCCGTATCTGCTGAACTTTACTCCATCTTTTGTAACCACATCTGATGCCGGTGCCGGTGTAGGTTATACAAATTTTCGTATTCGGGGTACAGATTTGAATCGTATTAATGTAACTGTAAACGGTATTCCACTAAATGACGCAGAATCTCATGGAACCTGGTTTGTTGACCAACCCGACCTGGCCTCATCACTGGAGAATGTTCAGATTCAACGGGGTGTGGGAACATCGACTAATGGTGCGGCGGCTTTTGGAGCAACCATTAACTTACAGACTAACTCGTTAAAAAAAGATGCTTACGGCATGTTTAAAACTGCTGTCGGGACTTTTCATACATTTAAAAACACACTTTCTGCAGGAAGCGGTTTAATCAACAAACATTTTACAGTTGATGTTCGCTTATCGAAAGTAACATCAGATGGTTTTATAGATCGTGCTGGTTCAGATTTGAAATCTTTTTTTGTTTCAGGAGGATATTATAATGAAAACACTGTAATTAAACTAAATGTGTTTTCAGGCTTTGAAGAAACCTACCAGGCATGGTACGGGATTCCTTCAGTTCGTTTAAACGACGATATGGAAGGCATGCAACGTTATGCAGATCACTGGCTGATGACACAAGAGGAAGTTGATCATATGATGAAGTCAGATAGTCGCACGTATAACTATTATACCTATGAAAACCAGGTTGACAATTATCAGCAAGATCATTATCAGTTGCACTTTACTCACAAGTTTAGCCCAAATCTGAATTTTAATACATCAGTCCATTATACCTATGGTCGTGGTTACTATGAAAATTATAAAGCAGACGAAGATTTGGCAGATTCCGACCTCCCAAACATTGAAATTGGTGATGAACTCATCGAGACCACCGACCTGATCAACCGCAAATGGTTGGATAATGATTTTTACGGTTTAACGTTCTCTCTCAATTACAACGAAAACAGAAGTGATTTTACATTTGGGGGAGGTTACAGTTTATATGATGGCGACCACTTTGGAAATGTAATATGGGCGCAGTACTTAGGTGAAGCTGAATATAATCACGAATGGTATCGAAACAATGGCTTGAAAAAGGACTTAAATATTTATGCGAAATATATTTGGCAGGTTGCTGAAAAACTGAATCTTTTTGCCGATTTACAATACCGTAGAATTGATTATGAGATTGAAGGTATTGACGATGACTTCAGAAATTTAGATCAGCAACATGAGTTCAATTTCTTTAATCCAAAGTTTGGTATTTTTTACCAACCGGCAAACAATCAGGAATTATATCTGTCATTCGCCATTGCCAACCGGGAACCAAACCGGGCTGCTTTTGTAGACTATCCAGCTGGCTATGAACCTCCTATTTATGAAACGCTTCAAGACCTCGAACTGGGCTACAATTATGCATCTTCAAGATTCTCTCTTAATGCCAATTTCTATTATATGAATTATAAAGATCAGTTGGTACTTACTGGTCAGATTAACGATGTGGGTGCCCCAATTATGGTTAATGTTGATCAAAGTTTTCGTACAGGATTTGAATTGCAGGCTGGTGTGCAAATTGCAAAAAACTTTCAGTGGAACGGAAATTCAACTTTCAGCATAAACAAGATTAAAAATTTTGCAGAATACGTTGACAACTGGGATACCTGGGGACAGGAAGCTTATGATCTGGGCGATACTGACCTTGCTTTCTCTCCAAACATAATTGCAAACAGCCAGTTTTTATTCACACCTTCAGAAGGTCTGAGTTTCAATTTTATTTCAAACTATGTTGGAGAACAATACATTGATAACACATCAAATAGTGATCGCATTTTAGAAGCTTATTTTGTAAATAACATTAAAGCTGACTACTCATTTACTACTAAATTATTTGAACAGGTTACCTTACACCTGATGGTGAATAACCTCTTTAATGAGAAATATGAGACCAATGCCTGGGTTTATTCCTATTTACTGGGTGGGGAACGTTATAAAATGGATGGCTATTATCCTCAGGCCGGAACACATTTTATGTTTGGTATTGATTTTAAATTTTAGTTGATTCAACAATTTACATAATTTAATCTCGTATAAAATTTACAATATGTAGAAGTTCAACCGTTGAATTTCCGTCACCGGGCGAATTTGTTTCAAATAGATCTTCAGTGTATCATTTTTTCAAGCTATTTTTGAAGTATGAACATTGAAAAATATCCTTCCAGATTATTGGAGAATGCAGTAAATGAATTTGCAAAACTACCGGGTATTGGCAGAAAAAGTGCACTGCGTCTTGTATTACATATTTTAAGACAAAATATTGAAGATGTAAACGCATTTGGGAATTGCCTGATTGAGCTTCGGAATGAAATAAAACATTGTAAAATTTGCCATAATATTTCCGATACAGATATCTGTCAGATCTGCTCCAATACATCGCGTAATAACAGTGTTGTTTGTGTGGTGGAAAATATTCGAGACGTGATGTCTGTTGAAAACACGCAACAGTTTAATGGATTATACCATGTTTTGGGAGGAATTATTTCACCCATGGATGGTATCGGTCCGGCAGATTTGGAAATTGATTCATTGGTTAAACGTGTTGAAAAAGAGGACATAGTTGAAGTAATACTGGCACTCTCTACCACAATGGAAGGTGATACTACCAACTTCTACATTTTCAGGAGGCTTAAGGAGAAAAATGTTAAACTAACAACATTAGCACGAGGTGTTTCAATTGGAGACGAACTGGAATACACCGATGAAATTACTTTGGGACGTTCGTTATTAAATCGTGTTCCTTATGAAACGAGCGTAAAATAATATATCATATTCTCCATTTTTTCCGTTATTAAATTGGTTTGGTAAATTTGAAATAAACAAATTGATAATAAAAGGACGACGCATAATGGGTTGATCGGTACAACATCCGTCTTGCCTCTTCCGTCTTCCGCCTTTCGTAAGATGGATCTGTCAATAATAATTGTCAACTACAACGTAAAGCATTTTTTGGAGCAGTGCCTTTATTCCGTAATAGAAGCATCAAAAAATATTGATTCTGAAATATTCGTTGTCGACAATAACTCCGTTGATGGTTCTGCCCAGCTTATCAGGGAAAAGTTTCCCGGCATTTATTTTATCGAAAACAAAGAAAATGTTGGTTTCTCAAAGGCAAATAATCAGGCCATTAAACTTTCAAAAGGGAAGTATGTTCTGTTGCTGAATCCTGATACAATTGTCGAGGAAAACACTTTTCCCAGGGTTATCGATTTTATGAACAGCAATCCGGATGCCGGAGGCCTAGGGGTAAAAATGATTGACGGGAAAGGTATTTTTCTCCCTGAATCAAAACGAGGATTGCCGACCCCCTGGGTTGCTTTTTATAAAATATTTGGCATTTCCAGGTTATTTCCCAATTCAAAAAAATTTGGTAAATACCATCTTTCCTATCTTGATGATGATCAAATTCATGAGGTGGATGTATTGGCTGGGGCATTTATGTTGTTGAGAAAAAAAGTGTTGGATAAGATAGGTTTACTGGATGAAACTTTTTTTATGTATGGCGAAGACATTGACCTCTCCTATCGTATTACTCTGGCAGGTTATAAAAATTATTATTTCCCCGAAACAACAATTATTCATTACAAAGGTGAAAGCACAAAAAAAGGTTCACTGAATTATGTAAAAGTGTTTTATAATGCAATGATCATTTTTGCCAGGAAACATTTTTCCGGAGGTAAGGCGAATATGTTTTCAGTATTAATTCATCTGGCCATTTATTTCCGGGCTTTTTTATCCGTTGTTAAACGACTATTTTTCAAAACATTTCTTCCCATCCTGGATGGAATTTTAATCTACACTGGTTATTTGTTTCTGACTGCTTACTGGGAAAACATAAAGTTTGAACATGGTTATTATCCTTCGGAATTTTTACAAATGGTTGTGCCGGTTTATATACTTATCTGGCTCACCGGAATCCTTTTCTCCGGTGGTTATAAAAAGCCGGTTAGTCTATACAAAGTAGTCAGAGGTATTTTATGGGGATCAATATCTGTTCTGCTGGTTTATTCTTTGGTCGCCGAACAGTTTAGATTCTCACGAGCATTAATTTTACTGGGATCGGTCTGGGCACTAATTGCGTTGTTATCGTACAGATTAATACTTCATGTTTTAAAAATAAAAGGTTTCCAGCTTAATATCCGTAAGATAAAAAAGATTACAATTGTCGGACATTCAGAAGAAGCAAACCGGGTAAAACAACTATTTGAAAAAACACAAATTCAGTCAGATCTGGCTGGCTTTATTGCACTTGATGAAACCGATAAAGGTGAAAATTATATTGGTGATCTTAGTCAACTTTCCGAGATAATCAGAATCAACCGAATTGATGAAGTTGTGTTTTGTGCAGAAAACATTAGCTCTGCCCGAATTATTCAGGCAATGCTTGATTTAACACAGCTCGATATTGATTATAAAATAGCTCCTCCCAAAAGCATTAGCATCATTGGCAGCAACTCAATTCACACGGCCGGCGATTTGTATGTTGTGAATGTGAACGCGATTTCAAAATCATCCAATAAAAGAAAAAAACGTTTGCTTGATATTGGATTTTCTATATTCTTTCTGCTAACAAGTCCAATAATTATTTGGTTATACAAAAATAAAAGCAACTTACTATCAAATATCTTTAATGTTTTACTTGGTAAGAAATCCTGGATCGGCTACCTTGGAGAAAAAGACACTTTTGAAACATTGCCCAGTTTAAAAGAAAGCATATTAACAACGGGCGATCTGTTCCCGGAGTTAAAGCTGGACAAAGAAAAAATTACGCAACTAAATGTACTTTACGCAAAAGATTACCGTCTGTTAACTGATACAGAAATTGTTTTTAAAGGCTGGCACAAATTAGACAGATAATGAATAATCCATTCAAATACGGTAAAATAAAACTTCGTCCTCTGGAACCAGATGATATTGATTTGCTTTACAAATGGGAAAACAACATTGAAATATGGCAGGTTAGTAATACAAAAACCCCGTTCTCAAAACATATTCTGGCTCAATATTTAAAGGAAGCCGCAAAAGATATTTACGAAACCAGACAACTTCGATTAATCATTCAGAATGAAAAACAGAAACCGGTTGGTGCTATCGATCTTTTTGATTTTGACCCCTATCATTTACGGGCAGGTGTGGGTATTCTCATTCACAATAAAATTGACCGAAACCAAGGTTATGCAACCGATGCTTTAAAAGCACTCTCCAATTATTCTTATGAAATTTTAGGGCTAAATCAACTTTTTGCAAACATAACTACCGATAATTTGAAAAGCATTCAGCTCTTTGAAAAAGCAGGCTTTAAAAAAGTGGGAATCAAAAAAGACTGGATAAAAACAGTTTCCGGCTGGAAAGATGAAGCTATATTTCAAAAAATGTTAGGTTAGTTAACTAAATCCTTGTCCTTCACTTTGCACCCTGCACCTCTCACAAAACTCAGGAATTTCTGACAAAAAGGCATACTTATTCTTAACGTAATTAATTTCGCATGCAAAGTGGTTTAAGCCATTCGATACAATTACCCGCTCAACCTTCAATGCCATATTATATCGAACAACCTGATCAAATGCATCCTGTGTTATTTTCACATTAGGTGCTTTAAATTCAGCAATTAAAAGTGGTTGGCCATTTCGCAGATAAATCAGCAGATCGAAGCGACGTTGTTTACCGTTAACCATAATTTGCTTTTCAACTGCCATTAAAGATTCAGGATACTTTTTCACTTTAATTAAATATTGAATAAAATTCTGGCGTACCCATTCTTCAGGCGTTAATATAACGAATTTCTTACGAATTATATCGAAAATCATTTGCTTCCCATCAACCGTTTTTGTGCGAAATGCATATTCAGGTAAATTTAACGTTTGCATACTAAGTATATAAATACATATTACATTGAGTTTCGTTTTGGCAACCGAAATCTAAAAATGTACATTTGTGACGGCTTTGAACAAAACTGAATTTATTTTGTCCAAAGGTAATCTATTTCGGTTTATGAAGACTAAAAAAGAAATTGTTGAAAACTGGCTTCCACGCTATACAGGTATGAATCTTAATGACTTTGGGAGATTCATTTTAATCACCAATTTTCAGAATTACGTTGAGCGTTTTTCCCAAAAATTTGAAGTACCTGTTGTTGGTAGTGATAAAAATATGCCAAGTGCCACTGCCAATGGAATTTCAATCATAAATTTTGGAATGGGTAGTCCTAATGCAGCTACCATTATGGATTTATTAGGAGCAATAAAACCACGTGGGGTATTGTTTCTTGGGAAATGTGGCGGACTTAAACGTAAGAACAAGTTAGGTGATTTAATTCTTCCAATTGCAGCAATCCGAAAAGAAGGAACCTCTGATGACTATTTGCCTTCGGAAGTGCCGGCACTTCCGGCTTTTAATTTACAACGGGCAGTTTCACATATTCTCCGTAACTGGGGAAAAGATTACTGGACAGGTGTAGTTTATACAACCAACCGCAGAGTATGGGAGTATGATGAACGATTTAAAAAATATCTGAAAAGAACACGGGCAATGGCTATTGATATGGAAACAGCTACACTATTTACTGCCGGATTTGCCAATCAAATTCCTACAGGTGCACTGCTATTGGTTTCAGACCAACCCATGATTTCAAGTGGGGTTAAAACTACAGCCAGCGACCAGAAGGTGACTTCTCAATTTATAGATATACATCTGGAAGCAGGAATTAAGGCCCTGCTTGAAGTT
>Ga0272443_10007719_pt1 | contig 10182 bp, 8 predicted proteins | sample SSMAcet12_FD_193581 | JGI IMG/M metagenome (GOLD analysis project Ga0272443, IMG submission 193581) | Marine sediment archaeal communities from Little Sippewissett salt marsh, Falmouth, MA, United States - SSM-Acet-12 | ecosystem: Environmental > Aquatic > Marine > Wetlands > Sediment ... | reverse complement strand
CCGGCGGCATCAAGGTCGGCGAGCCGGCCGTGGACCTGGGCATCGTGGCGGCCCTGGCCTCCAGCTTCCTCGACAAGGCCCTGCCCGAAGGCACCATCGTTCTCGGAGAGGTGGGCCTCACCGGGGAGGTGCGCGCCATCAGCCACGTTGAAAACCGGGTGGCCGAGACCCAAAAAATGGGGTTCACCCGCTGCATTGTTCCGGCCGGCAGTTTGAAGCGCATGAAGGTGCCCGCCGGGCTCCGAGCCGTGGGCGTCGGGACCATTTCCGAAGCGGTCGAAACCCTCTTCTGACCAGATCCCGGTTGACTAAAAAATCTCCAAATTGTATGGGGATTTCGAACATTAGCGGTGGGCCGCGGCATCTTTGCAGCGGCCCCTTTGCGCAAGGAGCGGCGCCCATGCCCAGACGGGGCCCCAAGCCCAACCCGTGGGCGGATCACTACACCCGCCAAGCCAAAAAAGAGAACTTCGCCGCCCGCTCGGTTTACAAACTGCAGGAAATTCAGCGGCGCTGCCGCATCATCCGCAGGGGCGCGCGGGTTCTGGATCTGGGCTGCGCCCCCGGCTCCTGGCTGCAGTATGCGGCGCAGCTTACCGGCAGCGGCGGCAAGGTGGTGGGCATCGACCGCAAACCGGTCAGCGTGGCACTGCCGCCCCACGTCAGGGTCATCAGCGGCGATATTCTGGCCACACCTTCGCCGCTGGAGGAGTTTTCGCCCCAAGCCTTCGAGGTCGTGATCAGCGACATGGCGCCGGCCACCACCGGCGACAAGGCCACCGACGCAGCGCGCTCGGCGGCCCTGTGCGAGGCGGCCCTGGCCGTGGCCCTCAGGCTGCTCGCCCCGGGCGGCAACTTTGTCTGCAAGATATTCCAGGGAGAGGAGTTCAAACCCTTTACAGAGGCGATCAAATCGGCTTTCACCCAGCTGAAAATCCTCAAACCCCGGAGCAGCCGCAAGGCCAGCAAAGAGATCTTCATTATCGGAATCGGTAAAAAACAGGAGGCGTTATGTCCGGACACAGCAAGTGGTCGACCATCAAGCACAAAAAGGGGGCCGCGGACGCCAAACGGGGAAAAATCTTCACCCGTCTGATCAAGGAGATTACCGTGGCGGCCCGCATGGGCGGCGGCGACGTCAACGCCAACCCCCGGCTGCGCACGGCCATTGCGGCCGCCAAAACCGAAAACATGCCCAAGGACAATATCGACCGCGCCATCAAAAAAGGCACCGGTGAGCTGGAGGGGGTCAACTACGAGGAGTCCACCTATGAAGGCTACGGCCCGGGCGGCGCCGCTGTCCTGCTGGAGTCTTTGACGGACAACAAGAACCGGGCGGTGGCCGACATCCGCCACATCTTCGCCAAAAACGGCGGCAACCTCGGGGAAAACGGCTGTGTGGCCTGGATGTTCGACAAGAAAGGCTACATCAACGTCGAAAAGACCGCCGCCGATGAGGATACTCTGATGGAAACCGTCCTGGAAGCGGGGGCCGAAGACGTCCGCGACGACGGCGACCATTTCGAGATCCTCACGGCTCCCGAGGATTTCGAGGCCGTCAAGGCGGCGGTTGAAGAGGCAAAGATCCCCTTCGTGGAGGCCGAGGTAACGATGCTGCCCCAGACCAGCGCCAACCTGACCGGCAAGGACGCGGAGAAAATGATCCGGCTGATGGAGATGCTGGAGGACTGCGACGACGTTCAGAAGGTCTACACCAACGCCGATATCGCCGAGGACGTGATCGACGCCATGTAGCCCTCCGCAAGCCGCCTTTTCCCCCCCTGGCTTGGCGGCAAGCCCCCGGCGGCGGCCGCGCGCCCTTGCCAGAGGACGGAGACAGCCGCCGCCAGAGGTTCTGCCGGCGTTCAGGTGCCGCGCAGAACAAAACACCCCCAAGATCGCACCCCAACCCGGTTGGTCCCCGCGGGCAGGAAAATCGCCGGGGGCGGCATGCCGCCGCACGGCGCCAGTCGCTTGCAACGGCCTTTCGGAACAAAAAAGCCGGTGGGAATTTGCCGGCTATGGGATGGTGCCGCGGGCAGCCGTGCACCGGCTACTCGTTGAGTTCCAGCACGTCGGCCCCGGGTGGGACGCTGAAATGGAATTGGGCGGGGTCCGGGGACTGATCGAAGCGCACGTTGCGCAACATGATCCGGGTTTCATCCTCGTAGCCGTTGACCGTGTCCACCTGCGAGACGACGAAGGTCTCGGCGTCCACCGCCAGAAAGATCCTTGCCAGATCGATGTTTTTCTCCCGCGGCAGAAGCTTGAGGGTATGGGTGCCTTTGGTCTGCTGGGGGGCGAGGGCGATCACGAACTGCTTGCGCAAGCTCTGGATGTCCGACAGAAAGCTGGCCCCCTGGCCGCCCTTGAAAAACTCCGGTGCGCGCCCCACCATCACCTGGTTTTGATCCGGGCTGTAGACCCACAGGGTGGTGCCATCTGAGATGTAGATCTTCTTCTCCGGTTGATCGTACTCCCAGCGCATCTTGGCGGGATGCATGAACATCGCCCGCCCCGAGGCCGTGTCGGTCAGATCCAGGGCCTTGATGGTCGAGGACTGGGTGAAATCGGCGCTGAAACCGGGGACGGCGTAGCGCTGCTCGATCCCTGCGATTACCCGCTGCAGCAGCGCCTCCCGGCCGGCTGCCGGCGCCGTACCGACCGCCTCGGCGGCGAAGGCCGCCGTCGTCGCGGCCAGTCCCAGCAGCAAGCCCATGATCACTTTCAGGGGTGAAAACCTCATCTGCACTCTCGCTTGGTATCAGGGTTTGACGTGGATGAATTTCTGCGGGCGCGAATTTTTGGGGCGGCCATGGCCACCGAAGGCCATCAAAGCAGGAGCCGGTTCAGCAGGGCGATGTCGCTTCCATCCACAAAAACCGCATCCTGAGAACTGCCGCAGACCCGTTGAAAATACACGCTGCGGCCCAAAAGCGCAATACAGATCCGATCGATCAAGTGCATCTTGCGAAGCGCATCGTTTTGGTCGACATAGGGCATGCGAACCCCCTGGAGCATCAGGGTTTCCATATTGCGGCCGTGGATCATGGCAGCCATCTGGCGGGCCCGCTGCAAATTTTGAAAGTAGAATTTTTTTTTCGCCAGCAGCCCCTCCTGAATGTCCCCATCGGGGTGCAGCTCATCCATCAGGGCCAGGACAAAATCCGCGATTTCCAGGAGGTCCCGGTCCCCCCTGGGAAGCCGTGCCAGCAGCTCACAGATGAAGGCGACCTGCGCCGGCGAAAAGGGGATGCGGGCGTTGCGCAGTTTGACCCGCAGGCGGTCGCCATCGGCTGCGGCCACTTGCCGGGTGATGGCCTCCGCAACCGGCGGGGCCAGCCGATGGCCGATCTTCAGGCGCTCCACAAAAAGCGGCAGCGCTTCGGCGGGCATGGCAAAGCGGACAGCCTCGGCTCCCCACCCCGCGCAGGTGATCCGGGCGACGGGCCCATAATCCGCCAAGAGCGCGACCAGCACCCCCTGCTCCCGGGGCTGCAGCGCCAACGACGACAGCAGCCCCTCCAGGCGGACCTGCAGATCTTCGTCCGGAAAAAAGAGCAGCTCCATCAGAGGGCCGGCTTCGAGGTCCTCACCCGCGGCCATCAACTCCGCCAATTCGGCCGCCGACTTATCGGGAAACGTCGATTGAATGAAGTGCCAGGCCTCCGAACCGAGATCGAAGCCTTCATCCAAAACCCGCATGATCTCCGCCGCCAGCCGCGCGACCGTGTTCTCTCTTGTCATCAAAGCGCCCTGTTCCTTTCAGCGCGAGCAACTAGTAAAAGTAGGGGGTCATTTTTTGGAGCAGATGCTGCTTGGGCAGCGCCCCCACCAGGTTTTCCTTGAGCTGCCCGTTGTCGAAGATCAGAAACGAGGGCACGCTGCGCACCTGGAAACGCGCCGCGGTGGCGGGGTTGGCGTCCATATTGAGCTTGCACACACGCCCGCGGCCGCGCCAGCCGGCGGCCAGTTCGTCCATGACGGGGGCCACCATCTGGCAGGGGCCGCACCAGGGCGCGTACACCTCCAGCAGCACCGGCAGCGGCGAGTGCATCACCTGGGCATCGAAATCCCCGTCGCTGACCTCCAGCGGCCGCCCGTCAAACACCCCGCTGGTGGCCAGGGCGGTGCCGCATTTGCCGCAACGCCCCCCGCCCGACGCCCGGGGGGGCAACCGGTTTTTGGTGCGGCAGTGGCTGCAGCGGATCACCACGCCGCCGGTTTCGGTGCCGGCTGCCGCCAGCGAGGCCTTGCAGCGGCCGCACCGGGCGGCCTGGCCGACCTTTTCGGCCGGAATCTTGTTTTTGGCACCACATGCCGGACACTGAACCACGTGCGCTGCAGGTGAGCTCATGGAGGGGTCCTCTCTTTCAGGGGGATTGTGGTCTGAAAGCGCTTAGGGCATCACGCCGTAGACTTTGAGCTTCTTGCGAAGGGTTTTGCGGGTGATCCCCAACCGGCGCGCGGCTTCGCTCTTGTTGTTGCCAACCGCCGCGAGCGTCCTTAAAATAGTCGCCTTTTCAACCTGGTCAAGTGGCAGCTCGGCCTCCAGCGACGGCGCCGCGCCCGCTGCAGCGGCTGCCGAGGGCGGCAGCTGAAGGTCTTCGGCTTCCAAATAGGCCCCGCGCGCCAGCACCACACCCCTTTCGACGGCATTCATCAGCTCGCGCACGTTGCCCGGCCAGCCGTACTTCATCGCCAGGCCCATTGCCCGGGGAGTTAAGCCGTTGATATCCTTTCCGTTCTTAGCGACAAACTGCTCCAGGAAATGGTTCACCAACAGCGCGATATCCTCGCGCCGGTCGCGCAACGGCGGGACCGTCAGGCTGACCACATTGAGCCGGTAGAAGAGGTCCTCCCGGAAACGGCCGCTCCGAACCCTCTCGAGCAGGCCCTGGTTGGTGGCCGCGATGACGCGCACGTCGACCTTGATCACCTCCTCGCCGCCCACCCGTCTGAACTCCCGCTCCTGAAGGGCCCGCAGCAGCTTGACCTGCATCGTCAGCGGCAGCTCGCTGACCTCGTCCAGAAAAAGCGTCCCCCCGTCGGCCTGGGCGAAAAACCCCTCCTTACGGCGCTCGGCGCCGGTAAAGGCCCCCTTTTCGTGCCCGAAGACCTCGGACTCGAACAAGGTTTCGGGAATCGCGGCGCAGTTGATGCGCACGAAGGGGCTGCGGCGCCGGGGGCTGTTGTGGTGAATGGCGCCGGCGATCAATTCCTTGCCCGTCCCCGATTCGCCCCAGAGGAGAACGGTGGCCTCCGATCCCGCCACCCGCTCGACGGTCTCCAGCAGGTTCAGCATGACCGGGCTGCGGCCGATGATCCGACCCCGGTCGAACCGCTGGCCGAGCTTTTCGCGCAGGCGGCGGTTTTCGCCTTTCAGCCGCACGTGCTCCAGGGCACGCTCCAGGGTCAGGCGCAGGGTGTCGAAATCAAGCGGTTTGGTGAGATAGTCATAGGCGCCTTTCTTAAGGGCCTCCACCGCGGATTCCACCGAGGAATAGGCGGTCATGATGATCACCGGTACGGCCGGGTTGACTGTTTTGAGCTTCTCCAGAGCCTGGATTCCCGACATTTTCACCATCCGCACATCCATCAGCACCAGATCATAGGGGGTTTCGGCGACCGCGCTGACCGCCAGCGCCCCGTCATCGGCCTCGGCGGTGGCGTAGCCCCAGCCGCCCAGAAGGGTGACCAGCATGGTGCGGTGGGCCATGTCGTCATCAACGACCAGAATGTTACCCGGGCAGTTTGCCATCTTGACATGCTCTTTTCTGGGGCAGCTCGAGGGACATGCAGGTCCCCCGACCGGGGCGGCTCGCGACCCGGATCTCGCCGCCGTGGGCCTCGATGATATTGTGGGCGATGGCCAGCCCAAGGCCGGTGCCGGAGCCCTTGGTGGTGAAAAAGGGGTCGAACACCTGGGGCAGATGGGCCGCTTCGATGCCCGCACCGGTATCCGCGACGCTGATATTCACCGCCCGGCGATCCTCTGACCAACCGGCGCTGACCGTCAGCCGGCCCCCTTCGGCCATCGCCTCCACGGCATTGAGGTAAAGATTCAACAGCACCTGACTGATCCGGTCGGGATCCAGCAAGACGGTTCCCACGGATTCGGGGCAGTCCAGGCGCAGTGCGATCCCCCCGGCCTGGGCCTGGCGCTCCACCAGTTTCAAAGAATCCCCGAGAAACGCGCGCAGGTCCACCGGTTTGCGTGACACCTTCACCGGCCGGGCGAAATCCAACATACGGCTGACCACCCGGTTGAGACGCTCCACCTCCTGGATCATGATCCGGGCAATCTTGTCGTCCTCGGGGACCGCCGCACAGCGGTCGCGGAAATAGGTCGCAAAGCCCTTGATGGAACTGAGCGGGTTGCGGATTTCGTGGGCCACCCCGGCCGCCAGGCGGCCCACGGCAGCCAGGCGGCGATGGCGCTCGAGCTCCCGGCGCAGAATGCTGAGATCGGTCAGGTCCTTGAAAAGCAGCAGACTGCCCGCGGGCCGCCCGGCTTCATCTTTCAACATGGCGCCCGTCACCGCCAGAGAGCGGGTCGCACCGTCTTGGGGGGAAAGGGACACCTCGCTTTCCACAACGGGGCCCTCTTCTTCAAGGCGCTTGAGAACCGCTTGCAGGGCGGGCGGCAGCGCCGACCCTATCGACCGGTCTGCCCAATCGGCGAGGGGCAGCCCCAGAAGGGCGGCCGCCACGGGGTTGAACGCGGTCACGGTTTGGCGCTCGTCCATGGCCAGCAGCCCCAGCGGCATACTGGCCACCAGCTTGTCGGAAAAGGCCTGAATCCGGGACAGGCTGGTTCTGGCCTGGCTGTAGCGCAGGCCCAAAAAAACCAGCACGAGGCCGCCCACCCCCGTCATCAAAAGCCCGGCACCGGTCAGCACCGCGTTGCGCACCTCGGCGCGCTCCACGACCGTCACCGGCCCGAGGTCCAGCCCGACGAAGATGAACCGCGGGGCGTCAAGGTCCCCATCGCCCGGAGGTGCGCCGTGATCCGCGCCGTCATGTGGGTGCATGCCGCGCATGCCGCGGCGCCCCATGGGGGGAGCGCTGGGGACAAAGCGTCGGAAGACTTCAAAGACTTCAGCGCCGTCGGGCAGAGCGAGGCGCCGCCAGTGCAGCATTTCCGTCCCCGCCATGGCCGGCAGGTCAAGCTCGTCGCCGTGGCGGCTGCCGACCTGTGCCAGCTCGCTGTGGGCCAGCACCCGGCCGTCGGCCGCCGTTACGATCAGATAAACGATATCCGGCTGCAGCGCGGTTTCCGTCAACAAGCGCTGCAGCTTGAACTCCTGGCGGCGCTGCCCGCCCATCCCTGCCCGGGTACCGGCCTCAAACGAGCGGATCAAGGCCGCACCCTTCTCCAACAGCAGCCGCAGGCTGCTGTCCTTCTGGCGCTGGACGTTGTGCCAGATGGTCAGGGCAAAAATTGCGCTCAGCCCCACCGCCGCCACCGCTAGCAGACCCCAGGGCAGTAATCGTTGGAAGCGGCCGTCTTTTAAAAACGGAAACATATTTCGCATGCCGACCGGGAAGGCAAAGGAAATGCCAAGGGTGTGGGCCCCGTGACCCACGGCCGAAAATCACGTCCCCACGCCCACCGCTTCCAGGTTGACCTGCCGGCTGCCGCCAATAGCGCCGGGTTGAAAACCGTTTTCACCAAGCGGCCGAACACACCTGCGGCCAGCTGCAACCCAAGGGGTACTGGGTACTTTTTATCCAGTCCCCACCCGAAGCGGGTACAAAGTATCCAATTGGCGCTGGGAACACAAAATACCACAGGTTCCGCCCAGGAGGCCACCATCATTTTTCGCCTTGAAATTCAACCGATTTGAATTTTGCGGGGCCCTGGGGAGACGATCGGCACACACCTTGCTGAAGGGCTCAGAGGATACCAACCAATTCGTAACCCCTTATTCCCGAACCCAGGAGGACAGGCCATGCGCATCACACGTCAACAACCCATTTTTTTCCTGGCGGTCGCCCTTGTGGCCGCCATGGCCGCGACGGTGTTTGCCGCCGGCGGCGACAACCAAGGCCCCGGAACCTACGGCCGCGGGTGGCACAGGGGCGCCGGCGACGGCCCCGCCTGCCTGCAGAACCTGAGTGAAGAGGATCGCGCCAAAATCGAAAGCGAGCGCCAAGCCTTCTTTGATGCCACCGACGAGCTCAGGCGCGAGCTCTACCGTAAGCGCCTGGCGCTGAAAAGCGAAATGGCCAAGAAAACGCCGGACCCCGAGGCGGCCAGAGCGCTCCAGAAAGAGCTTTCAGAACTTTACTCCCAACTGGGGCAGCAGCGCATCGATCACCTGCTGAAGATCAAGGCCATCAATCCCGCCTGCGGCGACTGGGGCGGCAGAAAGTGGGGCGGCCACGGGAAGGGTCGCGGTCAGGGCTGTGGCGGCATGTATAGCGGCGACTGACACCTTCCGCCCCCCACAAGAACCGTTGCCGGGCTCCCTGAAGGGGGTGCCCGGCGGCGGTCCGCATCCCCTTTCGCCCCCTCGCCTGTGACTTTCCCTTGCTTGACCGCCATCGGTTTTTCCGTTATGAGGTTCCCGGTATTTGGGAAAATAGTGGAATTGTCAGCGCCGCTTGAGGCAGCCGGAAACCGCCATGCTGATCACCGAAATTCTGGCCCGCAACGCTCGCATGTACGCCGCCGAAACCGCTTTGGTGGAGCGCCACCCGGCCAACGGCGTGCGCCGCGAGATCACCTGGGGCGCATTTGATGCCCAGGCCAATCGGCTGGCCCGGGCCCTGATGGCCAAGGGCATCGGAAAAGGCGACCGGGTGGTGCAGCTGATGATGAACAGCCTGGAATGGCTGCCGGTTTATTTCGGCATCCTGCGCACCGGCGCCTGGGCGGTTCCGCTCAACTTTCGTTTCGTGGCCAAGACCATCGGCCGCTGCACCCGAACAGCCGGCGCAAGGGGGATCATTTTCGGCCCGGAGTTCATCGAACGCCTGCAAACCCTTCGCAACGACCCGGGGTTTTCCCTGGAGTTCTATATTTTCATCGGCCCCGAAAGCCTGCGGCCGGCCTGGGCCGAATCCGGCACCGGCCTGTTGGCGGCCCATGAGCCCGACGACCCGCGGGTTCCCATCGAGATCACCGACGAAGCCGCCCTCTACTTCACCTCCGGCACCACCGGCACCCCCAAGGCGACCCTGCTGACCCACCGCAACCTGGAGTTCGCCTGCATCCAGGAAAACTGCCACCACCGCCAGACCCACGAGGACAATTTCCTGTGTATCCCACCACTTTATCACACCGGCGCCAAAATGCACTGGTTCGGCAACTTCATCGTCGGCGCCCGGGCGGTCATCCTGCGGGGCATCGAACCCCGCTGGATCCTTGAGGCGATCTCCGAGGAAAAGGTGACGGTGGTCTGGCTGCTGGTCCCCTGGGCGCTGGATATTCTGTTTGCCATCGAAAGCGGAGACATCAAGCTCAGGGACTTCCAGCTGGACCAGTGGCGCCTGATGCACATCGGCGCCCAGCCCGTGCCGCCCAGCCTGATCAAGGAATGGCAGCGCATCTTCCCCCACCATCAGTACGACACCAACTACGGCCTGACGGAAACCACCGGCCCGGGCTGCGTCCATCTGGGGATCGAAAACATGCACAAGGTGGGAGCCATCGGGCGCCCCGGCTTCGACTGGGAATACCGGATCGTGGATGACCGCCAGGCGCCGGTGCCGCCAGGCCAGCCGGGGGAGTTGATGGTCAAGGGCCCCGGTGTGATGAAGGCCTATTTCGGCAACCCCGAAGCCACCGCCCAGGTGCTGGTGGACGGCTGGCTGCTCACCGGCGATGTGGCGCGCCAGGATGAAGACGGCTTTATCTGGCTGGTGGACCGCAAAAAGGACGTAATCATCACCGGCGGCGAAAACATCTATCCGGTGGAGATCGAGGATTTTCTCCAGACCCACCCGGCCATCCAGGATGTGGCGGTCATCGGCCTGCCCAGCCTGCGGCTGGGGGAGATCGCCGCCGCCATCATCCAGCTCAAGCCCGGAAGGTCCCTCACGCGCGAAGCGGTCATGGTTTTCTGCGAAACCCTGCCGCGCTACAAACGCCCCCGGCAGGTTATCTTCGGCGACGTTCCCCGCAACCCGACCGGCAAGATCGAAAAGCCCAAACTCCGCAAAAAGTATGCCGGT
>Ga0272443_10007716_pt1 | contig 10183 bp, 9 predicted proteins | sample SSMAcet12_FD_193581 | JGI IMG/M metagenome (GOLD analysis project Ga0272443, IMG submission 193581) | Marine sediment archaeal communities from Little Sippewissett salt marsh, Falmouth, MA, United States - SSM-Acet-12 | ecosystem: Environmental > Aquatic > Marine > Wetlands > Sediment ... | reverse complement strand
AGTGTGTTCCGAATGACAACAGGGATGACTATGATCGCAACTAACAATCCAATGAACAACCATGTCAGGTTTTTCTTTTTTAATGGTTTATTTGTTTTCAGCAGGTGCGCAAGGTTCAAGCTGGCATCGAAGTCGTAACTGGGTAAAGCATGATGCGTCACCAATCGCATCACCGCGACTTTGGCGGGACGGTGTTCCTTGAAAATTGGGTGAAGAACGACGGTATCCCAATTGAACTTCTTTGTCCTTTTGAAACCTGCCGGAGGAATGGGTGTGGAATATTCAAGTGTTTCTTCCTGTTCTTCTCGCAGGGGCATTAATGCCATCGAATAAATCATAAATTCATTCATTCCAGTACTCAGGGCATAACTCGAATACCAAAAATTAATGAATTTAAAAGCGTCCATATAGTCTGGGTCACTAAAATACGAATTAGCTGCCTTATAGGCAAAAGAAAGTTCGTCATATAAAAACTCTGGGATTTTGTCAGTGATTTCTGCTGATATTACCTTTATATAACTCAACCACTGCCACAATGAAAAAACCAGCATTAATTTAGCGTTTAGTACTTTGACTCGATCATTGACATCCAGGAACGAAAATATGGCTTTATACATAGCCGCTATTTGCAGGCAGCCTTCAATATCACTTCTTTGCAGAGGTGGTGCATTGTTAACGTTTTCGGGTTCTTTGAAGATATCTTGAGTAGCTGTGGCATCTTGCATATGTGAATCTGAGAATTCCTTAAACAAGTGAAGACACTGCTGAGAATCAAATAAATCAGTCAGGCAAATCAATAAATGATCGTAGAAGTCATAAAAATTATTTTTATAATCCCCAACCTTACTATGTTTAAATCTAATTTGGTGGATATCATCCGCACCCGCTTTAATGACCAAATACTCCTGGGGACCATCTTCATTATTTGGAAGATTTGATAATGGATAAAATTTCATTACTATCCATCTCCTTAATATGATCTCTGAGGATTCTCTTGCCGAGACCTGACGAGTGTATAAGCATAACTCGGTTGGTTTTGAAGACCCTTTTCAGCCAATTGATCCCATGTTTTTTGCCAGATCTTTCTTTCTTTCTCTGTTGAAAGATCAATTTTGGGGTGCAGGCTTTGGAGTTGATTGGATGCTTCAAAAACATATACCAATTCAATTCCAAAAAGGAAAGAGGCAAGAGTCATACATGGGATAACCGATTTAAAACCACCGCTCATTAAAAGTGAGTAATGCTGATAGAAAGGTGTTTCAAGATCAATATGGTTAAGGATTTGTGAAGCAAAATTATTCAACGTGCGATCAATATTTTGTGGCTTTTCTGTCAATTTTTGGACCTCATCAATTTCAATATTGTCCGGATTGACTTCATAAATATGCTCAACCATGATCTTGATCATTTTAGCTGCTGATTTCCCTTTGCCCGTTTCTGAGGAGAGTAAAACCAGATAATCATTTTGAGGATTCCATTGAGTGCTGACCTTCCGGTATTTCAGCAGGTGCAGCGTGGTCAATTCAGCACCAAGAGGATTTTCCTTTGTGCCAATTTTGTCGCCAAGAGCTTCCAAACCGTTTTCGCGTATTATTTGACATGCAGGAACGATTTCTTCATTTACCCAAGTGGTGAACCCTTGTGGAATTTCTGTCGATGGTGTCTTAAACTCCCTTTCTAATCCCCTCGTTTTGAATTGGGACCGCGCCCTTGGGCTGAGTTTTTCAAGGGCTGAACAATCGAGCTGGGAAGTCCCGCAGGTGATAATGAATTTGTTCATCATATTTCCTTTACATGCTAACTCGCGTTATTTTAGATGAGATCCTTTATTTTAAAAATCATTTATCAACCAGGCAAATAAATAATTCTATTAGAAACGCCCCATCCCGCTTGAGGTCTTCCCACCGATCCCAAATTGCCGCAAGCCCAATTTAAGCCAATCCTTTGCGGTTTGAAATAGGTTTGTGTCTGCTTTGTGTTTATTACGGTAATCGAGCCAAAACTTAAATACAATTCCTTCTTTAAATGCCAGATAGGTTAACGGTTTTGGTTGTTGGTCTTCTTGAGGGAGCTCGTTATTCTTGAAATAATCTACGAAGTGCGGGGTCATGATCTCAACAATGATGATGTCTTTTATCTCGTCCGGAATCGAATCATAGAAAACAATTTCACCTGCGCGTCCCATAGTGCCAAAAATTGCCCGGAATTCCTTGACCTCATCTAAATCCAGGAACTTTTCAAGGGAGTAACTGATGGCTTTTCCATCGGATTGGGTTAATGGATTATTCTTCAATTGGTCTTCAAAGACACTTCTCATTGCCTTAAGCTGCTTTTGATACTCATCATCGCTGGGGGTGCCTTCTAAGGGCATTTCAAGCAGCATGTCTAATATCTGGAGAGGGGTTGGTTGTTTTCGCTTTTTCCCCTTGAGTTCAAGGATGGCTTCACCGGGAATATTTGGAACCCCTAATATTTCAGCAATCTTGTAAATCCCGTAGGTCCTTGTCAAACCCTTCAAAGCCGATCCGGGGATGTAGGGGAAACCATAATGATGGTGAAGCGTGATCCCCATTTCCAGCGTACCCTTTGTGCCCGATCCAATGACAAGGCGAGTCTGAGATTGCAACCCGAAGAGTCTATTGCGAGGATAGATGTTATCGTATCTTGCTTTGAATTGTTTAAACAGGTCTTCATCAAAACGATCGTTGGGGCGCAGCTGTTTATTAGAGTCGGTTGCTTCGTTTTGTGACTGCCAATTGATCCAGTAGCCTTTTGCCTCCCCAGATTGTGCATATTTATTGACTACAGTTCTCCTTCTTCTGTTTTCAACTTTGTATTGGAAACACAAATCCCATTTCACCTGCCCGTTTTCAAACATACAAAGGCACCAGGGTTGATACTTATCCAGCAGCAATCCAAGATTTTTACATTCGGCTGCATCCCGTAGGGCAGAGACCCGCGTATCACTCGGTAGTGCAAATTCCTGTTTTACAGCGACTATTTTTGCAGGCATTCTATTTGATTTCCTCTCACTAATCCCAACCTTGAGCTTCGACAAAACGGCGTAGCCAGATACTGAATTCTATCGCTTCGCTGCAGGCTCGGCGATATGTAGCTGACGGTTCTTCAACAATCCATAAGAGGAAATCTCCGGGTTCCTCTTCGTCGTTGCGAAGGATGCTGTTCAACCAATTTGAGAGATGCCTTACGACCATTTGATGCGCTATGCTGTCAGGCGATTTGGATTTCAGGAATGCCAAGGTCTGCGCCAGTCCGTTTGTTTGGAGCATCATCGGCAGGCTTTTCGCCAGTGAGCCGTAATCATCCTGTTCCTCACTAGGTACTTTTTTTATATACTTCAATGCCTGGGTTGCCCTTTGCTGATCTATATTTTTCATGCTTTTCCTCCTATAGTTCCCAATGCAGGCCGACCAAGCCGCGTCCAACCGTTTCATCCCCGCCAAGCTGGATCCTGTCGCCGATGTTGTCTTTCAACCATTTCAACACCTTCTGCGCTTGTTCTTCGGATGATCCCTGGAATACTTCGGGGATATCTTTTGCATTCATGCGGATGCGGGTAGCGCGGATTGGTGTATACAGGACGGTGTCGACCGGCAGATGTTCTTCCGTCCAGAGTGCGCCGCGTACCACCGTCTTAGAATCTGGTTCGATGCGGGTGCGGGTGATCACATCTGTGGTGTAAGTGACAAAATCTGTAAAGTCATCATCCGGCAAGACGACCAGGTTTGATTTGAGCAGATCCTTCCAATATTGATCTTTTTCTTCTGGGAAAATCCTCTTGGCAAGAGCTTCGGCTAAATCGCTGATATCTTCTTCCTGGCGTTCAAAGGCGAAATCTTCCAATACAACCGAACCATCGCTGGTAACAACAGCATCAGAGCCGGTAAAACAATATTCGTTGTCTTCCGTAGAAACTGGGCCGATGAATCCATCCAAGGCTTCTAACTCTGCAATTTCTCTAACCTCTCGAGCCCAACGTTGCAGGACGTTGGCTGAGGTTGTCCAGGCAAAGACGCCTTTCAGGCTTCTTACGGGGAAGAGCAGGATCCTAGCATCCCCCGGGCTGAATGCGCCTGCATGAGCCTTATTCTGACTCGGTGCATTCTCTGTTTCCGGATTTGGATTTTCATCATCTGATACTTGCCAGGGGCCAAAAACGGCTTCAATTTCAGCTTTTGCCAATTTTGACCTCAAGGCATCCCTGAGCGCACCTTTAATACCGCTCGCCTGGATCATTGGATATCCTGTTGACCTTTCTCGCTGGATCGGCAGATCTATGGCGCCCAGACCGGATCCTGCACCAACATGCAAAGGTGTGTCAACGTGAAAATATAAAATATTAGATTTTAAGTACATCCTATTTTTCCTCCTCAAGTGATTGCCAATCCCAATGACCCAGGAACGCCTGGCCATATCCTAGGCGGTCAAGGGGCATTTTTTGTGAGATACTTTCTGTAAATGGAACGTTTAATTCTTGGATGGATTCATCAGCTTCAAAGTAATAAACGCTTCCTGGTGAGACAAAAGTCTGAATTGCTCTTTCTTCGTTATGCACAATGTCAAATCCACCCAGGTAAAGCGGTTTTCCAAGTGACGCAGAAATTAATTTCGCAGGGAAACCAAGGAGTGAAGACCAATCTGATCCTTCTGGTTCCCAGCCAGATTTGAAATATGCCGGCGTCATCAGGACAACTTTAAACCTCTTGCTTGGGGTCTTTAGTCCGAAGTCATATTCAAAGTCACTTTGGATGCGTTCGTACCGGGCTGCTTTTGTTTCCCCACCCAGGATCAGATAGCCATTTTCCGGTAACGAATCGAACGCATCATTAAGCCAGACGATAAACCCAAAGGAAGGTTCCAACCTCACGAATGTCGCTTGATATAAAAACTTCTCTCGAGTCGTTCGTGTTTTTGGATCAAGTGCTATCCCGATTCTGGGTTCATATGTGAGGATTTCACTTTCAGCTTTCGCAGTAAACTGTTCTCCCTGAGTATATTTCTTAGTTGAATCGGTGCCGACCCAATAGGATTCTTTTGGTGCATCCTTTCGTTCTCCTTTGGGAGGCCATAAGGGGCGAAACTCTGCAACAGGCCATTTTGTTATGAAGGGCACCTGCGTCATAGGAGAAAAGCTTTTGAATTGGATATCCTCCTGGTCCTCGAAATACGCATCGTAAGGTAATTTCATGTGGAGGTCATAGGAAGAAGCGCCGCGATAGGCCAGGAAGGGTCCCTTCATCGAGAATTGTGAACCTAAGATTCCCTCCGGTGAGCCGATAATTTCCCTCACCGATTCTGCTGATGGTTTGCCGCTGATGAAGTCGTGCCAATCTACATTTGAGTTTCCCAGTACTAGAGCACGGAACGCACCTGCGACTGTCCTTGGATTGGGTGGGAAGATGCTGACTGCCAGGTGATCATCACCTGCTCCGAAAGATCTAGAGTCCCCAAAAAACAGGACATCGGATGGTTCAATAAAATACCAGCTCATGAACGCTCTCCTTTGGCTATGAAACGGGCAATCATCATCCAATCCATTAATCCAAGAAAAGGATCTAGGGAATATGGCATTTGTCCTGTGAACTTGGCCAAACGACTTTTGAAAGTATCAACATCGATTTTAGCTTTCTGATCCATATGGCGTTTGATCAGACGTTTCACTTCCCATTCAAAACCCTCACTGTTTTCTATAAGTGCAGCTGTTTCAGAGCGAAGGTCGAAGACGAATTTTGTAGAAATCCAGCCCGTCGAAAGATAGCTAATAAGGTCATTGATGGGATTATTCTTATCGGTTGACGAAGGCCATTTCATCGCTGCGGATATGTCTTCCCCGGACCTCTTAATGACTGTGATCACCAGGGAGCCGCGGTTGTGAACCTCTTTGGCCTGGTATTCTGCCTTGCGAGCCCTTTGCAGAAGTGCCTCCAGCGGTGCTTGATGATGCATGATAGCAATCCCGCCGCTCATATCTGCTTCAGGATTAAATTTTCGCATATTCTTAATGAATGCTTCGCGCACGTTCTGGGCCACTTCTAAAACACAGCTCACCGGAAGTAAGGCGAGGACATCGTCACCGCCTGAATACACCAGGATGCCGGGAGAATCTTTTTCAATGATTCCCCTGAATTCCTTTGCGGTATTTGCCATGGTCTGGCTGATGTCTATATGCTCATCCAGAAATTCCGTTTCGTCAATTAGATGGCCCATGTGATCGCCATCCATCACCAGAGCTGCTAGATAAGTATTGGGCGATGGAATTGTACCCTTGACTTTTCTTGATACCTCCGCCATTTTCTCGAGTAATCCTGAAAGGGCTGTCCTTGTTGCCTTAATGGTCTCAGTTGTCCCTTCCAGCGGCGGAATATTTCCTTTTCTACTATCATTGACGTTTTCAAGCGTGTAAAAATCACGGAAGAAATAGTCTCCTTCTAATCGGAGCAGCATCTCTTTTTGGCCATCATTTTTAGTAAGATCTTGTAGAATTGGAAATGGTTCCATTTCGGTAAATGTCATCAACTTCAGATCACTGACTGCTTTTATGAATTTCTTAGCAGCAGGAGCAGTTATTTCCCAATGCTGCAGAACCTGTTGCCTGAAGGAAGCAACTGCAATGCTGCTCGTGGAAGGGAATCGCCCGAGGTCGATGCCCGGAGCTTTTGCCTGATCCGCAAATCTCTTGATCGCGCCGATTGCAGACAGGTTCTCATTTTCCCTGAGTTGAGTCCGGCCAACCTGAGACCGTATCTCCGGCCAGATATTATAATCTTGAGTGGTTCCAATCGCTGAGAGTGTGCCAATCAAATCGCCTTTTTTACCTGGCTGGTCAGCTGAGGGATAATGCCTGAGATTTTTCCTGGCGTCAATGGCCATATTCAAAGTTCGAAAAGACTTTGAATACGTCGAATCTTGACCATCCCAGGCTGTTGATACCCAGTAAATCTCCAACCATTTTTCTGCCTGCGCATCCCATTTGGTAGCCCATTCAGAATGAGAGGTCATTTTCAATAAATGGGACTTGACGCTGTTTGCAATCTTTTCCCATTGTTTCCTGATTTGTTTTTCGATCTCTTTTGCATGTTCTTCCCCCTGTCCCTTTGGCACCAGAAAGACCAGGCGGTTGGGAAGACATTTCCCACTCTCTTCTCCTCCAGGCACCGGAAAAATCGGGGTCAGGTTTGTATCAGTTGAAATATAATTCAGGCCGGCGTTCGCCAGCGAAGAAAGGATCTGGCTGGAGACAGCCAGGTCTTGTGTCCTGCGGGAAGCAGCGATAAAGGGTTGGATTGGACCGAATGTAACGAGGACGATATCGCAAGGATCATGCGTCATGCCCCCCTCCTTTCTGTGAAGAAAACAATACGCCCTTGTAAGCATTCAAACAGGATTCATAGAGTTGATAATGTTTATCCCAAAACCCTTTTATTGGAACTGGGAGCGAATTAAAGGCTGTCAGGATAAGATGATAACCATCCAATGCTTTGGTCAAATGGAGATGAAATGGCGAAGCCCGTCTCCCCCCGTTTGCATAACCAAAAGCCTTTCCATCTTTAATGCCATTCCTGGTGAGATGATTGTTCCAGAAGTCAACCATAGCTGCTTCATAGTCTGCGAAAGCTTTCTTGGATACAAAGATGCACCAGGAATTATCTGCAAAGGATGGGTAGCCGACTGTGTTCGCATGTTCCTGGGGGAAAACGCTCATATCAGAAAATGGATGGAACTTATTCTCCAGGACAAAGTCAAGGACAGATTTCACATGCTCTTTAATGTCCAAAAAATCCTTGAATTCCGTGGCTGCTGAACGGTCCTGCCCTTGTTTATAAAGAACAGGGATGTTCAAATTACGTGCACGTTTGACCTGCAAGCTGCCGAATCCCCTGCGTTCTCTTTTTCCTATCCCACCGAAATTCAAGAATAGTAATAATGCCTTCATAATCGGTACAATAGCGGTATCGTCCTTAAGCCTGGTTTTCAGGGAAAACTCAAATCCTTCCGGAAAGGCTTTCAGGCGAAACCCGCCCTTATGCGGCAGGACTTGTCTACTTTCTAGTATAGGTTTCGGTTTTGACGGATAGATTGAAAGGTCAAATCGTGATCCTATCTCAGTTGATCCAAAGACCGTTGATTCCGCTTTTGCCAAATCATCCATTGACAAGCCCGGGTGAAACGTGCGGTACCAGTACCTCAATTGACCGCGAAAGGGCGCCCCGCGTAGCTCGGGTCCGGTTGATGGCGCACCATATAAAAATATTGGCGTTACAGCTTCCAGCTTTAATTGGATCTCATTCAATGGTCCCTCCCGTTCAATCCAATGTCTCTTTGGGATATACATCCTGTCCCACTAACATATAATATTATAAAACAAAATTTTTCTTTGTGAGGGAAATTTAAGATTAATTAATGATTCTAATGAATTTATGATTTTGATTATGTTGTTTTACTAAGGTATACATTCTCTAAATTTCCCCATTGAAGTTGGTTACTTCTCAAGTATACCAGATTTCCGCTGGTATGGAAGTATGGAAATAGAATGTAGAATTGGGGCGGCCGAAGCCGCCCCGCCGGCAAGCTCCCCCTCACTAGCTGAGCCGGCTTTCGAGGTAATGGCAAAAACTGATCAGGTAATAGCGGGACATACGTAGATTATTCTGTTCGTAACGCCGCCAGACGAAAGGTGAGAGCAGCACCGGAAGAACGAACGCAAGGGTCAGCATGAAGGCGATCCCAACCTTATCTTTCACCACAAGGAAGGGCAATGGTGTAATCCTGACATTTGAGCCATGATCAGCTTCAAGTCGGTAAGCCAGGCATTGCTTCTTCCCGACCGGGGCAACTGCAATCAGCGAATGGTTTTTCGCTTTGATCACCCGGCAGGGGCGGCACCGATTGTATCTTTGAATGGCTTCAACGATACGGCGTTTGGTGTCGGCATGTTCCAGTACACCGGCAGCCCATGTGCTGGATCCTTCAAGGACCTTTCTGATGGTTTGAAGGTCACATGTAAATTTTGCGGATTCAAAATAACCCTGAATAGTGAATTGCTTGTTTTCCATCTTATTTTCCCCCTTAAATATTTTCATGTTAATTTTCAAAGCCGAGATAGTCTTGTTTTCTTCGGATACGCTTCAAACCCTTTTCCCGGTTGCGATAGACGGTTACGATGGTCGTTTGACCTGGATCCAGGACCAGTGTGGTCCCTTCCAATCTTGCGATCTCGTTGTCTTTCCGATCCTCGGCTGGGATGTCCTTTCCGGCCAGGAAGTAGAAACAGGCCCCGGCTTTATGGCATTTTGTACCATGATGAAGGACGTATTCGAGATCGTCTTTTGACAAATTCCTCTGTGCAACTCGTTTGGTAGCATGGATGGTCAGTGTTTTCATTTTCCCCTCTATTCACTTGTTTTGATTTGTATCTATAGTCTACAGGGATATTTTCAGTAAGACGATAGATTCTCTTAGGTGTTGATCAAATTTCTTGGATCATGGGAAAATAAAATCGCTATTAATTAAGCCAATATAGAAACCTTTTCAGGTTTTGAACCATGAAGAACTGATTTGACGTATCTATCTACTGCTGAAAATTACGCATTTGGGCTGACGTATGATGTAATTTGAGATTAGGGAAAAGACTACAAGGGAATGATGCGTTTATTTTAGAGACGTAATACCTCAACTGGCATCGGTTACCCCGTAAAGAGAATATATTAATTAGCGATTTACTTCGATAATGTAATTTCAGTATTGCATATGTCCCCCTCAGCTTGGCGGGGATTACTTTAATTTTCACACGCGATATAGTAGCGCATGAACTCAATGAATTAATAAGTTTCAATCCCCAGCTAACCGCTCCTGCGGTTCGGCACTGCGCTGATAGGGCTTGATGCCCTTTAGCTTGGGGGATTACTTTAATTTCCACGAAATTCATGGCCACCAACAAGTATGGGAAAAAAGGTTTCAATCCCCTCGCGAAGCGCCCCCTTGGGGGTAAGCCAACCGCTCTTGCGGTTTGGCACTGCGCTGATGAGGCTTGACGCCCCTTAGCTTGGCGGGGATTACTTTAATTTCTACAACAGGTCTTTTCATTACAGTAGGCGCAGCAACAAAAATGTTTCAATCCCCTCGCGTAGCGCCCCTGTAGGGGTCCCGGGGATTAGTTTAATTT
>Ga0272443_10007715_pt1 | contig 10183 bp, 15 predicted proteins | sample SSMAcet12_FD_193581 | JGI IMG/M metagenome (GOLD analysis project Ga0272443, IMG submission 193581) | Marine sediment archaeal communities from Little Sippewissett salt marsh, Falmouth, MA, United States - SSM-Acet-12 | ecosystem: Environmental > Aquatic > Marine > Wetlands > Sediment ... | reverse complement strand
ACTTATATTAGAGTTAAAGTTAGAGTTTATTTTAACGGGTTTTATGTTGTTGCTGTTGGTAGAAGTGATTATCTTGAAAAACAAATAACACAAAATCAGATAATGTATTATCTTGACCAGGCTATAAAAAGAGCTATTGCTCCTTATGGTTCGAATGTTAAATTTAAACCTATAACATGGGATTATGCTTATTATAAAAGGAAATATGATGATTTTTAACGAAACATTTATAAATAAGTACTATTTCTTCTTTATAAAAGGTTTATCAAAGAATAAATCAACGTGGTAAAAAATGGAAAAGAAGAAAAAAGTTTTACATACATTGGAGATTGAATCTAGTTGCGAATATTTCAAAATTTTTGAAAGTCTTTTAAGACAATATTATCTTTTAAGAAAAGAATTAACAGAAATGAGAATTAAACTTGTTACTGCTTCAAAGAAATTTAGTTTAATTTTAAAAGAAGAAATTGAAAGAAAAGAAAAAGAATTAGAAGTCATTAAAAAATTGATTTCTAAAATGTAAAATGGGGGTAACAAAAATGGAAAAAAAATTTAAGATTTGTCCGAACTGTAATTTAAATAAATTATATCCTTTGCAATCATTTAGGGATGCAGATATGAAAGAATATATCTGTCAAGAATGTTATAGTAAGCACAAAGAAGAAAAAATGAGAAAGTTTTTTTCAATGTCAAATTTTGAATTAAGAAAAGGCAGAAATTGTTTTTAATTTTTTTTATATTTTTATATGTTCTTCATAAATTTCAAAGGGTTTTGATTTCTGTAATTCATTATAATTAAATTCCTTATCCCAAATTCTTTTATTATCTTCTAAACTTAAAACTTTTTCTACTTCTAAAATTTGATTAAAATTTAATCCTCTTTTTAACGATTCTTTAAATTTAGTGAATTTAACATATTTGAATTTTTTAGTTTTTAATAAATTAATAAAATCTTCATATTTTTTAATTCCAAAAATACCTTTAATTTTATATACTTCTTCATTTTTTTCATTTTTAAGATAATAAAATTTAGGTTTTATAATTATACCTTTTTTTATTGAATGTTCCAATTTTAAATCTCCTAATTTTTTAGAAGTTTTAAATTTATAATCTGTTATAATCGAATCAGTATCACAATATACAACCTTTTTATTATTTTTTTCTACTTCTTCAATAAGTTTATATAATTCTAATCTTGCATAAGAAGTAACATATAAAGCTAATATTGGATTAATAAATTTTGGATATTCTTTAACATCTAAATTAGTTATATAAAATATTCGTGGTTCTGATACAAATCCATCTTTTGTTTTTATTTCATTGTGGTCAGGAGTATTTATTTTATATTTCATTGGTTTATTTTCATTTATTCTTTTTTCATTTTCATCGAAATATTTTAAAATTTCGTTTTTATCTTCTTGATTAAAAGAAAATTTCATTTCTGTTTGTTCAAGTTTCTGTGCTAATTTACCATATAAACTATTTAATAAAATTTTTACTGCTAATTGCATTTTATTATTTTCTTTTTGATACTGTAATCTTTTATTATACAGATCTGTGACAAAATCTTTAAATGGGTTAAATGTTTGTGTATAATAATAAGTTTTAATTAATTTAATATTATAATTTAATTCTTTTGCTTTTCTTATTTCAGGATGACTATACCATCCATAAAAATCACCTTTTGGAAATAATAATTTTTTGCTTTTATTATCTTCTTCAAAAGTAAATCTATAAGGTAATAAAGGATACATTATATTTTTAGGAGTTTCTATATAACAATAACTTAAACCCTCAAATTTTAATAAATCTTCATTCGGTTCATAAGATAATTTTAAACTATTTGGAAATGGAAATTTATATTTGTTCATTACAAAAGGATATAATGAATTAATATCATAATAATTAAAACTATTATCAAGTTTACCTCTAAAAAAAGTTTCAGTTCTTCCGCCATAATAACCTTTGAACATTTCCTTTATTATTTCTTTTTTAGGTTGTTGTATTATATATTTTAAATATTTATTTCTAAATAAAGTCATTGAAGTTGAAGCAATCGTATATTTAATATTTGCTCCTAAAATATTAAAACTATTTTGTAGATAAACTCCAAATTTAAAGCTTATATAAGAATCTCTAATATTATAAATTTCTAATTCTTTTTTTTCTTTATTATTTTTTGGAATTTTACCTAAACATTTAGGTTTTTTTAATTTTGGTAAATTTAATATTTTTCCTAAATTAGCAACTCCTAATCTTAAAAAATTCATAGTATCAAGAAAAATAATTTTATTTCTTTTGTATTTATAATTTATATTTACAAAATCAGAACCCCTTATTATAAAATGAAATTTACTTAACATTTCTATACTTTCTCCAAATAAAGCTAAAAAATCAAAACCCAAATTAGTTGCAAATAAAATACAACCCCTTAATTTATTAGAATTTAATATAAAATCTTGCATTTCTTTTTTATTATAAAATATATATTGTTCTGTTTCGTTTACAATAGAACCCATATAAAAAATATTTTTTTTACCATAAGTTTCTATGTCAAAACCATAAATTTTTTTTTGTTTAATCTTATCATTACAAGGTTTTAAAAAATTGTTTGATAATAATTTATTATTCATTTTCTTCTATTTTATTAAAAATTTCTTCAAAAACTAAATAAGGAATAATTCCCCTTTCAATATTATTTTTTAATCCTTGAGTAGAATTTATAGATCCTCTCGGGGATGACATATGGCAATTATCTCCATAATTACATTTTTTACCATTCCAATTATATATATTAGTAAAAAAATCTGTTGGTTTCATTCTTCTTAAACCATATTGACAATAAGTTATAGTAACTAATTTATATTTAATATTATATTTATCTAAATATTTTTTAAATATTTTTCTAAAAACACAAACAGGATTTTCAACAGTCCAATATTTAAATTTATTTTGTGATATTAAAAAAGCTATTTTATCTAAAATTTTTAAACTTATAATAGCATTTTCAGAAATTGGTATATATTCACTTTCATTTATTTTTCTAAAATGATGTCTTATACCAGCTAAACTAAAACTTATACAAGGTGGGGAAAAATGACAATAAAAACATTCTTCTAAATTAGTTATTAATATATCTTTAATTATATCTGCTTTAAATATTGGATTATTATCAATAGTAATACAATTATAACCTCTTTTTAATGCCACTTTTTGCATTGATTTAGTCCCACAAAAAACATCATAAGTTAATTTTTTATTGCTCATTTTTAATTTCTCCACAATCTAAGCAAACAGAAGAATATTTTAATTTTATAAGATTTAAACTTTTACAATTTTCACAACAATATTTTTTAATAGGTTTAAAACCAAATTCAAATAATCTTTTATTATTATTAGAATTTAATTTTATAGGTTTACCAATATTAAATTTAATCTTTCTTTTGTAATTATTTACAATATCAAGATTTTTTAATTCTTCTTTTGTTCTTGCTATTACCATTTTTTTTTAAAATATAAATTTCATTATCCAAAAGTCTTATAATTTTATCTGCTATTATACCATCTATATAAAACTCTAATAAAATATTCAAAATTTGATTTCTTGCACAAATTAACCTTTCTGTAAAAGTTCTTATATCTTTAATTTTAATACCCTCATTGATTTTTAAGATAAATAAAAAAAAAGAAAAAATTAAATTATTTCTAAAAAGTTCCCGTTTTTCTGCATTTGAACTTTAACAGGTTTTCCTATAAAAGCTTTTAATACAGTTCCAACAGTAATCTTTTCAGGCAAATCTTTTTCTGAATCTATACCTTTGGATGCACAAAATTTGTCAAAACTTGAATCAATCCCAACAAACAAAATTCCGTCTTTATCTTCAAAAATTTTAAACATCTTTGAAGCTTTAAGGGGTTTGTCATCAGGCAAAGAATCCCCATCTTTAAAAGGTATTATATCACTTTCAAAATATGCAACAATCCCGTATTTTTGTTGTTGTATTTCTGCCTTTTGGATGGTTGTTTTTTCTCCAACATATTCTGAAACATCTAATTTAGGCATTTCTTGTCTTTTCATTGTTATCACTTCTTAGTTATTAATATCTGCCTTGATTTTGTCAAGAAGTTTAACAAGGTGCTGTTTTTTTTCTGATTCTGTTATATCTGCTTTGGCTATTTCTACTGTTTCTTTCCTTAGCTCTCTATATGCCTGTCTAAATGAACCATCATATAATATATGATTGATTTCTTCTTTAAGCTCTTTGATTTTTTGGAGCTTCTCTTCTTCAAGACCCATATCTTCAATTTTTTTTCTTGCCATTTTTGTTTTTTCTCCATAATCAAATCCATATTTTATGGTCGATTATGATGATCAGAAATTTAATAGGGTTTATAAATATTGTATATCTGTTATATATATATTGTAGAATATACTTTTTTTATTGTAATCCAAAAAAATCGATTATTTTTTTCTTTACTATTAAGTGATGAAAAAAACCATAAATAAAAACAAAAAAAAAGAATGGAGCAAAAGTTAAAGTTATAATAGGATAAAAATAAATTTTTAAAAATTCTTCAAATTTCATATTTTTAGTTATAAAATTATTTTTTTTTATTACAATATAAAACCATATAGTAAATAAAAAATATGTTGCAAAAATATAAATTAAAATATAAAATAATATTCTATTCATTTTTTTCTTTCTCCTTTTCTTTTAATTTTTGTTGTAATATTGAAGTTAAACTAATTACTATTAATAAAAATATTGGAGATAAAATATTATTAAATAAATTAAAATCGTTAAAATGATAATAAACATAATAAAAAGATGGAATTAAAGCAGATATTAATAAAATAATATTTGTGTAATTTTGGAAAAAATAATTTTTATTAAAATATGGTAATCTTGAAACTATTAAAAATAAAAATACCATAATTAAAATTTTTATACAAATAGATAAAAATAAAGAATCTATTGAATAACAGAAATTTTTATAAAAATCAATTTCGTTTAATTGTTCTATATCTGTTAAATTCATACTATTAAATAATGTTTCATTAAATTTAAATGTTAATTCGTTTTCCATTTTAATCAAAACCTATTAGCTCCTTTGTATTATATTTATTAAAAATTTCTTTTGCTTTAATATATTTAACTTTATGTTTATAATTTTCATTTCCAATGTCATCAATTGTTTTAATAAAAATTGTATTTTTTATATAAAAAATATTTTGTATTTGTTCTGGAATTTCTCTGCTTGAAAACTCATAATTAATAAACTCTGTTTTATTATTTTTATTTATTCTTTTCACAACAGGAGAACACATAACCCTAATTTTAGTATTTTGTCTTAATCTTTTTTCTATTTGTCCGAAATATTGTGCAGTTCCTAAAATATGTACATTTCTTTTTGCAGATTGTAAACAAAAATAACTTATAATTTGGTTTTTTTTACTTTGTGTTCTTCTGCTATCTATTAATTGATGAATTTCATCAATTCCAAAAACTGCTTTATTAAATTGTGTTTTATTTTCAACACAATTTTTTATAAAATCAAAACTTATTTTTTTTGTTGGTATATCTAAATTGTAATTAGTATAAATATCATATCTTTTATAAAAACTTTTCAATAAATAATAACTCATTGATAAAGTTTTTCCTGATGATTGGTCACCCAAAAATATTATTATCATTTTTATCTATTAAATAAATTTGAAAAAAAACCTTTATTCATTGGTTCTTTGTTTCTTTCTAATTCTCTTTCTCCTTTGAATCCCTCAACAAATTCTAATCTCCCTTTCCTTGCTTTACTAATTTTTAAAGTCATATAACCTTTTAAAGTTTTGTTTAAACTTTCCCATTCTAATAATTGACTAATTAACTGTTTTGAATTAATTATAAAAATTTCTTTGTCGTTTAATTCTGTTCTTGTTTCAATTCCTTTGCCAGAAAATAATTCATTTAAAACATCCAAAGAAGATTTTTTATTATTAGGTTCTTCTTCAATTAAATCGTTAAATATATCTTCTTCAACCATTTTTTTTATTTCTCATTCTATTTTTTATAATTTTAAATATATAATAAAAAAATATTTGTATTGAAAGATACAAAGATATAATAAACATAGATAAATAATAATAAAAATCTTTAAATATAAAACTTATTGTTCCAACAATAAAAAAAAGTAACATATTAAACCATGCAGTTTTTATATTTTTTTCATTAATCATTTTTTTTATTCTCCATTATAAAATAAGGACAATTTAAAATACCATTGCTACATGTAAATTTATATTTACATTGATTGCACAAATAATCTTTCATTTTAAATCCCTAACCATTTCATTATTTGGTCTAATAATCCTGTATAATATAATACTGCTAAACCTAAAGCTATTAATCCATATTTTATAACAGGATTATTTAATAAATCACTACTTGATGACGCCATATATAAATCATGCAATAATTTATTATCATAAACCATATTTAAAACATTTGGTTTTATTTTTAACATAATTGCATTAATAGTTTTAACTCTTTCTTCTAATGATTTATCATTTAATTTATATTGTAAAATTATTTCTTCTTCTAAGGTTTTTCTATCTTTTTTTAATGGTAATATAAAATTGTTATCATATAAAAAAAATGGAGTATTTTGATAATATCCTATAACAAATTCTTTCATATCTTGTAAAGTATAAGTTTTTTTCTTAATTTTGAAATTATCAAATTTATCAAGAAAAGTTTTTTTAATTATTAAATCTGAATTTGGATAAAGATAACCAATAAAAACAAAATTTCTTTTTCCAATTAATTTATAATATAAATCAAGCATTTTTTTAGAATGACTTATTAATAAATATAAAAATAAACAAACTGCCAAAGGTAAAAGAAAAAATAAAAATAAATCTTTCATAAATTGAAGATAATTAAATCCTGTTTGACAAACTGCTGTATTTTCATAGGTTATTCTTGTTAAACTTTCAGTCACATTTATTCCCATTGTTACACTACTCCTTAAATCTATAAATTACATAAATATAATAAACAATATCAAATAAAACAAATATTAAAGTTAAACTTGTCGAAAATGAAGTTTCATTATTAACCCAAACAACATAATAAATTAAATTTAACATTCCAACAAGTATAAATAATAAACTTAAACCTTTTTCTTTTATTATTTCTATAAACATAATTAATAATATTTTGATAACTATAAAAAACCCAAAAATACCCATTAAATTAATGGCATCATTTAATAAAACTAATTCAGTCATTTTTTTTAAAAATTATTAATAATAATAAAATTATATTTATCATTAAAAAAGTAACAGGAATAAAATTATTTAAATTATCCAACATATATATAGAAAATAAAATACCATAAATAAAATTAAATTTAAATAAAATTATTTGTTGAGTTATAAAACTAATAATAAACATTATAAAATATATTCCTAAACCAAATAATAAATATATAATATCCATATCTACATAAACATTGGCAAGACCGATCGATGATAAACTTAAACTAAAATATGTTGATTGGTTCAATGCAACAAAACTTTTTCCATCTGAACCAATAACAGAAGTTATATAATCTCTATTATTTGGTATTGAATTAAAATTAAAACTGCAATTTGTATTAGAAGTATTACAGATTAAATATTTATATCCTGTTAAATATTCGTATATAACTACATCATAACTTAAAGAATCTCCATTAAAATCTAAAAAAGGTTGCCATTTAAATATATATGAACTTTGATTTATAGTTTCTAATTCTGAAGGAGATATAATGCCTTGTGCTGTTGGTTTAATATTTCCAACATCATAAAAAAATCTAATAAATGAAGTATTAGAATAATTAGTCATTACAGTAAAATTAATAGAATCATTACTATTTTTATTATTTAATGTTAAAAGTTTTCTTAATTTATGTTTAGAATTATTAGAATGTAAATGATTAAAATCTTCTTGATAAGGAATAACAGATATTAAACTAATTTCAGAATTTGATTTCCAATTATTATTTAAAAAAATATCTTCATTGGTATTATTACTACCAATATATAAACCCAAATTAGCATTATTACTAATTTCAAAAGCATTAAATTCAATATCCATCGCAATAGTATTATTATATCTTGATATATGAGTATGTACATCAGGACAACCCAAAGTTATATTTTTTCTGCTATTATTCTTACTATTAAATTTAAACCAATTTGAAGTATTGCATAAAGTATTATTAATATATGATAAATTCCATTTTTGATTAATATTATATAAATTTGGAGTAAATATTAAATAAAATTGATTTCCTATTTCTTGATTTAAAAAAGTTCCATTTATATCAAAAGGATTATTAAATTTTAAAACTTCTATTTCATAGCCGTTAAAAGTGTCAAAATTATGTTTATTATTCCAAAATAAAAAATCATTTTCAAAAGCTATTTGAGGATAAAGTAAATCTGCAAAAATTGAACCAATAAAAGTATATTTAGTTATATTATACATAGAAATATTATTTAATTCATTTATTATACTGCCATTTACATTAAAATGGGAATTATTAACATCTACATTATTATAATCATATTTCAATGTTACATTTAAATTTTCATAAGAAGTATTTATAAAAATTGATGGAGTATAATTTCCAAAATATGAAATATTTAATTTTGGAGTAATTGTAAAATTAGTAACATTAATATAAATTCCTGATGGGGAATTTTCATTTAAACTAAACCCATTTGTTAAATGTTCATACATATCTTGAATTTGAGTTAAATTTAATTCATAATCCCATATTGCTACCTCGTCAATATAACCCTGAAATTGTCTAGAAATATCATCCCTAAATATACCAATATTACTACTAAAAGCTTGAGGGTCTATTGCTCCTGTTGTCCCGTCTGTATCATGTAGATTACCATTAACATATAATTTAATCCCATCAACAATCGAATAAGTATAAACTATATTATACCAATTAGAACCAGAAACAGTATTTAAAGAGTAAATAGGTTTCCATCCACCAACAACATAAGTATTATAAGCTCTTAATTTATCAGTTCCTTTATCATAATCCAAACCTATATTATATTCTCCTTCAAATTCAATAAAATTTCTAAAATCAATTCTATCAAATATTGTATTTAAAGCATAAATTGAAACTGTTAATGAGAAATCATTTGTTCCATCAAAAATACCAATGCTATCATTTATACTTATATATTTTGGAGAACCTACAAAATAAGCTCCTTTATTAACAAACCCTGAAGTGTTAATAGTAGCTCCATTTAAAACACAATCATTTGAACCCCATAAATCCCTACAGTCATCATCAAAAGGATAATAAATAATCCCTTGAGGAACAGTAGTATAATTATAAATTGGATCTAATAAAAATAATTTATCTGTATGATAAGCATTAATTAAATTATTATCATAAACTGATGGATAAAAAGCAATATCATATTTTCCATTTGTATTTTTATCAATATCTAAAAAGAATTTAATTTTATATATCTTATTTTTTTTAACATTAAAATTTGAAATTTTATACCATATATTTTTATTATCATAATTATAATTAATTTTTTCAAAAATATTATTATTTAATTTTTGCCATTTTTCAATATATGAAACATTATAATTAATTAATATAATATAATTATTTTCGTTTTCTTCTTTTATATATTCATTAAAACAGATTGTTTTTATAGTTCCATTATAAGAAACTGCTTTTTTATATTTATTATAATCAATATTACCAATATCACATAAATTATTTGTATTATAAAATAAACTCACATTTTTTATATTATAAGTTTTAGTCTCGATTCTTGACTTTTCTTTTGGATTATAATAATAAATCTTTTTTGGGATTACTGTATTTTTATCGAAACCATAAACTATATTTAAATTTCCTTCAAAACCTTTTGACATAAACTCATTATAAACCCATCCTGAACCTATTCTCTCATTTGGATAAGCAGATAAATAAAATAAATCATTATCAACATAAACTCTGTTATTTTCTATTGTTTCAGAAAAAACAAAATTAGAAAAAACTATAAACATCAATATTAAAATTAAATTTGTTTTTCTCATTTAGTCATCACTAATTATTAAAATTGCTTTTTCTTTATCAAATTTTGCTAAACATT
>Ga0272443_10007714_pt1 | contig 10184 bp, 9 predicted proteins | sample SSMAcet12_FD_193581 | JGI IMG/M metagenome (GOLD analysis project Ga0272443, IMG submission 193581) | Marine sediment archaeal communities from Little Sippewissett salt marsh, Falmouth, MA, United States - SSM-Acet-12 | ecosystem: Environmental > Aquatic > Marine > Wetlands > Sediment ... | reverse complement strand
CCGTTCTTGCCAAGTACCAAAGTCCGTTGGAAGTGGCTAATGATTGGTTGCAGCACGCGTTCCTTGCGAGTTGGGCGACCAAATGTGCTGGGAAGCTTCGCAATCCTATCCCCCATGTGCACGTCCGCCCACTCCATGGCCAGCAACCCTCTGGCTCTCCCGTGTGAGAGCCAGTCATCATGCGTCGTGTAGAAGACAAGCGGAGTGCCGGTGGAGCCGCCGGTTCGTGATACCAGTAGACGATTTGCTGGGTAGTTGTCTGCGACCATGTCCTGCAGATTCGCTCGCACGAGGTCCTTAGTGAGGATGGGGAGCTTCGTCAGGTCGGATGCCTCGCCGACGCTGGATGGAGAAAGCCCCTGCTCGTCGAGCGAGCGGCGGTAGTACGGCACGTGGTTGTATGCGTGCTCTACTATCTGCTGAAGTCGGCGCGACTGGAGGTCATGTATCTCGGACGACGACCACCACTGAGACTCTTCCAGCTCGCGCAGGTAGGGCACAGTGTGTGTGCCGCGCACGAGGTCGAGTGCCGGGGCAAGAATATGGCGGGCAAGCTGGTTGTACGCAGTCATGACGTCGTTCGTGAGAACGACCTCATTATGCGAGGTCACACATCCAAGGGCAACCCGGCCACATTCACGTACGAATGGGTGACGGCGCCGCTACGCCTCTACGCTCTTGCGGGCATGGGAGATGGCTCTCAGACGCTGTGTCTGCGTGAGGAGTTTCTTGCGGAGCCGTATGTTCTGAGGAGTGACCTCAACGAGTTCGTTCTGGGCCACAAAGTCGATTGACTGTTCCAGACTCATGCGGATTGGCGGCTGAAGCTTTACGGCAATGTCGGCCGTCGATGAACGCATGTTTGTCTTCTTCTTCTCCTTGCACACGTTGACGGCGATGTCTGTTGTGCGTGGGTTGGTTCCGACAATCATGCCTTCGTATACGGAAGTCCCCGCCTCAACGAACGTGGAACCGCGGCCCTGTGCGTTCTCGAGGCCGAAGGTTGTGGTCGTTCCCAAGTCCGACGCGACCAGCGCACCGCTCCTGCTCGACACAAGGTCGCGGCGCCAGGGCTCGTAGCCATCGAACGCCGAGTTCAAGATCCCTGTGCCTCGTGTGGCGGTCAGGAACGCGCCTCGGAATCCAATCAGCCCCTTGGTAGGTATCCGGTACTCGAGCCTGACGTTACCTTCGCCATCGGGGCGCATATCGCGCAGCTCTGCCTGTCGCTTACTGAGCATCTCGCTGAGAATGCCGTAGTACTCCTCTGCCACGTCTATCGTGAGGTTCTCCACGGGCTCCATCAGCGTGCCGTCGACAATTCGGGTCACTGCTTCCGGTCGCGATACCTCGAATTCATAACCCTCCCGGCGCATGGTCTCGATGAGTATCGCCAGGTGGAGTTCACCTCTTCCCTTGACGAGGAATGCGTCAGCGGTGTCGGTATCCTGAACGCGGAGACTTAGATTCGTCTCGAGTTCCCTGTAGAGACGCTCGCGGATCTGTCGTGTGGTACAGAAGCGCCCTTCGCGGCCGGCGAAGGGAGATGTATTCACCCCGAACGTCATCTCAACAGTTGGCTCTCCCACCGCAATGCGGGGCAGCGCCACCGGCTCGTCCGGGTGTGCGAGCGTGTCACCGATGGCAACTTCCTTGATGCCGGTCAGAGCAACGATGTCGCCGGCCTCGGCGTCAGCCACATCCAGGCGATTCAGTCCCATGTGCGATAGCACCTGGGCTACCTCGTGGTTGGACATGGCGTCGTTTTCTCCAAGGCGGACCACTGCATCGCGCGGCGCTATTCGGCCCCGGAGAATCCTGCCAATGGCCATGCGACCCTTGTGGTTGTCATAGTCCAGATTGGACACCAGCATCTGGAATGGACCTTCTTCGATCTGTGGTGGGGGAATGCTGGAGAGGATGCTCTCAAAGAGAGGCCTCACGTTCCTTCCCTGTATTGAGAGGTCCGTGGTGACGGTACCCTCGCGTGCGCTGGCGTATAGGACAGGAAAGTCCAGTTGTTCCGTCCGGGTGGCCAGTTCAAGGAATACGTCCTGTGTGAGTTCGAGGACTTCCTGGATGCGTGCATTGAGCCGGTCTATCTTGTTGATAACAACTATTGGCGCCAGTCCATGTTCGAGAGCCTGCTTCAGCACGACACGTGTCTGGGGCATCGGCCCCTCCATTGCGTCGACTACAAGCAGACATCCGTCAGCCATGCTGATAACGCGTTCAACTTCTCCTCCGAAGTCCGCGTGGCCTGGGGTATCGATGATATTGATCTTCACACCGTCAAAAAGGACCGCGGTGTTCTTGGCCATGATGGTGATGCCGCGCTCCCTTTCAAGCGTGTTGCGGTCCATGATGAGTTCGCCGGCAGCGTCCGCGTCGCGGAAGATGTTGCTCTGCTTCAGCATCGCGTCTACGAGCGTCGTCTTGCCGTGGTCGACGTGGGCTATGATTGCCACGTTGCGTATGTCTTCTCTGTATGCCATCTACTTCCGCCTGTTTCTTCTAGCTCCGGAGCTTGCTCCTGGCGCGCAGCCGTGTATTTCCAGTGACGTGGGTCAAGTGGCTCCTCGGCGGACGGCCGCAAGCGTGCGGAACTCTTGAGATTGCCTGTTGTCCAAGAAAAGCCCGGCCTCAAGCCGGGTTCATGCCCTCGTGTGCGTGACGCCCCCGGGCTTGCTAGGGAGTCGTCTTGCTACACAGGCCGCTTGACATATTATGTCTATTGTACAGCATGGCGCAGGTTGCGTCCAACGTAGCAGATTGCCCGCAATAGTGCCCGCGATTGCCAGTGCCGTGCTGAATTCCAAGGGTATCGGGGTCTTTGAGCACATGGAGCAGGTGCTTGCGCTTGATTATCCTGTGCCAGTCGCTGTAGCACAGGATTCCCTGTAGGATGAGCCCCCCGAGGATGCCGTAGAAAAGCCCTGGCGCAAAAAGGAAGAACCCGTGAACGGCACTGGCGACAGTGGCCACAACGGAGATAAGCCAGTGATGCAGGTGCAGTTCATGTGTGCGCAGGGGAATGATGATAGACCTCACGCGACCCTGGATTCCTTCCTGTGCACCACCGCAGAACTTGCTGATGGCGAAGCCGGCGGCGCAACCGAGGTAAAAGAGATATCCCAGCGTTAGGCCGGCTGGCAGAAGTCCAAGAAGCAGGAGGATCTTCCTCTGCCCCGGCCGGATAGCCGCCCGCATTGTTCTCATGATTGCCGTGGCGGTCCCAGTGGGCGAACCAGGGCGTACGGCACCGGGACGCGAGGTTGGTGCCACCGCCTTCAGGGACTCGCACACGGAAACGGGTTGTCGCAAGGTGGAGAGCGGAATCATGACGTAATTCGTTCGAAGGATAGCGTGATGCGATGGGACTCTGCAAGTGGGAGCCCGTTCCTGATGCGTCCTTCTAACGGACTCCTGTTACCGCCTGCACCACTGCTGCCAGTCGGTCCGGGCTGTCAGAGCCGAGAAGGTGTTGTTTCCCCTCCGTTGTTGTCAGCAGGACGCCTTTTCTCCCCTGCAGGTAGTAGGCCTTCATCTCACGGTTCTGGCGAATGCCATAGCCGCCGAAGTCCCTCAGCGGGGAGAACTCGTGCAGTTCGACATCTGAGACGTCGGATGTCTTGAGATGCAGGACCCGGAATCCGGGGGTTCCAAAGCGCACCGCTATTTCCTGTCTTGTCACTGTGGTCCTTATGCCACCAGCAAGCGAGAGCATCAGAGTCCCGATTACCAGGAGAAGTATGGACACCCAGCGCTCATCGGAGGGCAGCGATGCGAGGGAGCCGGCGAACATGGCGACTGATGTCAGGACCAGAATCACGGTCATCCATCTTGGATTCTGTGATTCCCAGTAGAAGAGAGGCTGGCCGTTGCCCACACGGTGCTCGACCTCATCATGGATGTGGTGCGTGTCGATTCGGTCAAGCTGATGCGCAAAGTGCCGATATGGTCTCAGGTGCTCGAGAACGACCGCTACGATGGTAGCCGTGCCTGCATACACCATGACGGTCAGCCACGGAATCGGGAAGGTGTCCCCTCCGTCTGCTACCAGTCTTAGATACTCGATTCCCATTGCCACCATAGCACCCACAACGAGGTCGTCGATGGGCGATAGTGGATTGAACGTCTTTCTCTGTTCCTCACGTGCCCAGAGTTCACAGATGAGTATGGCAAGCCCGATAAACAGCACGCTCAGTGCGAACACAAGCACGACGACTGTAAGCGGAGAGCCCCAGTTGTCGGCTTTTCCGTCCAGCGCGAAGTGGATGGGACCGCGCTGCGGCAATGGCGTTGACGCGCAGACCCATGTAAACGCAGCCAGTGCCAGGACCGAGGGAATGTGTAGCCAGAGTGGGTGGTGTAACCGGTTGTTCATGCTCGTTCTCTCACTTCCCATGCTTCGTGATGTCTACTTCACCGAAGCAGTTCTCGATACCGCCTCGATGATGGCGGCGAGCCGCTCAGGATTGTCTGAACCGATGAGGTAGTGTCCACCTTGCCTGGTTGTCAGTTCTACGCCGACTCCGCCCTTCAGGAAGACACCCTTCATGTAACCGTTGTGGCGGATACCGTAGCCGTGGAACTCACCGAGAGGGACGAATGGCCTGAGCGCCACCTCCTCGATTTCCTGGACTGCCACCCTGAGTGCCCTGATTCCGGGCGTTCCGAAGCGCACGGTAATCGAACGCCGGTCCACTGTTGTTCGCATGCCGCCAAGCAGTAGCACGATGATGAGAACTCCGGCGGCGAGAGGCATGACTTCGAACTCACCCGTTTGTACGTAGTCGACGGTGGCCTGTGCTACCACCGCGATGGGAATGGCGATGGACACAATCCTGTTCCACCACGGGTTCTGGACGTCCCAATAGGCGACGGGCGCGCCCTGATCTAGTCGTTCGCGAACGGTCTTGCTGAGTATGGAGACGTTGGCGTCGGATGACTTGGTTGAAGTCCCTTCGTACTGCCTGAAAGGTCGAACGGCTTCCAGAAGCACGGAAGCACCTATGACCGCGCCGGCTACTATCGCCACGGTAGTCCACGGGAAGGTGAATGTGTCGCCTGAGGCGGTGATGAACCGGACGTAGGCAATACCGAGACCTGACATGAAACCGACAAATGTGTCGTCGAACAGGGACCACCAATGGAAAGACTTCCTGGTCTCGCCACGCGACCATTGCTCCGCGCTGGACACGCCAATGCCTATCACCAGTACAGAGACCCCAATCACCGTCAGCAGGCCCGGCCACGGGGAGCCGAATCCGTCAGGCTGACCGTTGATGCCGAAATGTGTTGCAGCGGACGATGGCAACGGCATGGCCGATACTATCGCTCCTATGAAGGCGGCGAGGGCCGCAACCGCAGGGAGATGGGTCCAGAGTGGATGGTTGAATCGCTCGTTCATTCTATCTCCTGGTTCTATCGAGGGTGCTTCTCTGCCTGTTCATTGGCAGGGGGCCGCTGCATGAAACGGTCGAGCAGGGCATGGACGTCCTCCGCGTCCAGGCCGAGAAGAAAGGCGTCAGCCAGCAGGTCACGCACCTGTCCTCCCAGCTCCCTGTCCACATCACCCGCGCTGGCCTGAGTGCTTCGCGGGTGTGCGATACGGGCTCGCCTTCCCAGTCGAAGATCAATCACCCCCTGGTCGCGAAGCCTCAGGTAGGCTCCTCGAACAGTGTGCAGGTTGATGCCCAGGCTGTCGGCGAGCTCCCTCACGGGTGGCAGCTCGTCTCCTGGCTTGATTTCGCCCTTCTGCACCTGTTCCTTGACCTGCGCGACTATCTGCAGGTAGATGGGGCGAGAGTCCTTCTCGTCGATGGCGATAAGCATTGTTCAGCTATCACTGTTAGGATTGTTATATATCTTATATAACAGTACGCCGTCACTGTCAACTTTTGTGTCTGCATGGCGCGAAAGACCTTCCCGTTCACCGTGGGCGGTGCTAGTATTGTCGCCGTGACCATCGCTCCCCGCTACGGATCACGAGCCGGCTGTTGGATGGGTAGAGGTCGCACACTCGCACTACGGCTTAAGGCAGAGTCGTTCTGTGACCGACTTCCCATCTTCCTGCAAGGCGCCTTCTCCCCGTCGGCGACCAGCCCGACATCCCATGCGAGGCACTCTACGGTCGTTAGGAGGAAGCATGGAGTCCCGAGACAGAGAGGCGGTGAGAGCCGAGCTGGCTTCGAAACTGGGTAGTGAAGTAGCAGACCAATTGCTGGATATGGCTGGGTTAGGTGTGGAAGGGCCGATTGGCCCGATAGCAGGCAGATATCGTCTGGCCCTGATTGATATGGAGGCTGAACTTCCCGAGTGTCCGTTTATCAGGGAGGCCAAAGCGCTTGAGCAGAGATTCCGTGAGGAAGCCGACCAGGGCAGCATGCAGGAGACTCACGCTGTCTTCGATCGCTTGAAGATGGCGGAATGCCGGTGCGATGGCTGGAGCCATGCATGCAAGGCGATTGTGGAGGCCCACTTCAGCAAACTGGTTGACGCGGTAGGCTAGGTCCAGGGCGAGTTTCTGCGAGTGCCTTGCAGATAGCTGTGCGGTCGTGGTACCACGGGGCAGTCGCGCCTGAGGCACAACCCGGGGTGGCGTCCGGCGTGTTCAAGGAACTCGAATCGAACTGACGAATTCTCAGCGCTGCGTCTGGTGCCTTCTAGTTCTGCTGGGTGTTCGTTCGACCCTTGCGCCGTTGCGGTTTGAGTTTGGACAGAGCGGCTGACAGATTCCCGATTGCCTTTTCCAGCCGCCACGGCCTTGTGTTCAAGCAGGTGCTGCGACAGTACGCCCGGTCAGCACGGAGACGCGCGCGAAGCCGACTGCCTGCGCGTTCACAGGCCAGGGCGCACTGGTCGAGTCGATGAGTGAGTGGCTCTGACACGGACCCCGTGAGCGCAGCTATTCGGGCAGGTGCGTACGCGGTGTTACGACTGGAGTGAATGGGGGGCGACAAGCCCAGCTGAGCTACTCGCTCAGCTTCTTGCCAGTGGCCTTGCAGAAGGTCTCCAGGCAGGACACGGGAACGAGATATGCCCGTCCTACTCTGAATGCCTCAAGTTTGGTGCCGTTGACGCCGCGCTTGATCCACTGGTGAACGGCCTGTCGGGTCACCGGTGGGTCAACGCGCTGCCCGGCTTCTTCGACGCTCAGGTACTCCTGCGCGTCGCCATCGCCGGAGCGTCGTCCCCTTGTGGAACGACCCGCGCGAAAGCGTGCGAACGTTTCTCCTAGGTTCACGAGTGTCAAGCATAACACACCGCAAACTGGCGTGCGATGCTTTCGAAGGTGAATTTGTCGGTTTGATGCGAAAAATGTGTGGATTCGTGAGTAGCGGCCCTTTTCAGCAACGGATGACGTATGGCCTGGAGAGTGCTGAAGAAGGCAAGCCAAGGCTGCTTTGTGTTCCCTGCCTGTCCAGAAGCTACTACCGACATCTCGTGGTTGATGCTTCAGTCCGTGTTGGCCTGGAGCCACGCTAGCATGTGGCCCGGGCCCCTTTTGACGGTAACAGCCGGTCGGATGAGAACGAGTTGTTGATGCATTATGTGACTTGACTAATGTCAAGTGCCGATTGTCCCCATCGAATACTGGCAACGGGCCCGAAGGTATGGCACACTTGCAGGACATGTCACACGTGGAATCGCAACGTCCAGACTTCCGCAAGGCGCGACACCCTTCGCGGGTGTATAGCGGTCTGTGCGTGGACGGAGTCTTCACCGTCTCAGTTCTTGACTCTGCGCTCGAACAGGATGAGACTAATCCCCGGCTTCTGTCGGTGGATGAGTCAAGGTTGCTGCAGGATTGCTGCAAGGCATTCCATTGGGGCGATGAATCGGACGGTTCGCGCCAACTGGCAGTGGCGCTGCTCCTGGATGTAACAGGAGAGCCTGAGACTGCGCGGCAGTGGTTCGATTTCTTCGCCCAGAAGTACGTCGCGAACCTTGGCCAGTCGTGGTCAGTCCCTGAACTGGACATCGCCCTATGGCTTCACTGCTATCAGAACGCGCGTCCTGGATCGTAGCTCCTCACGGTCTTTCCTTCCTCCGGATTTCGCTCGACGCTTTGAACAGTGCATGCGCGCGTTGGCATCACCATCATTGCTGGTGTGATGTGCCGGTGACAGATGATCTCCCTGCCCTGTTGTCATGTGACGTAGGTTCGGGTACGATGGTCACAGAAGTACCCAATCAGGAGGAGTCAAGATGAGAGCTTTTTCTGGATTGCTTGCTGTGCTTCTCACCTTCACGCTTGTTCTTGCGGGTGGTGCTGGAGTGCTGGCGGATGCTTCTGACAAAGAGGCGCTTCTCAGCGACGAACCCGGGAACGGGGGGAATGTCGAAGTCCTGACGAACGGCATTCTCGTCCTCAGTGTCGAGAACGGCAGTTCTTCGACGCCGGGCCTGTACACCGTTGGGACCGGGAACCTGCACCCTCATGAGGGAGAGCCGCTCCTCTACTCCGGCGATGACTACAGTCCCGGTACGAGCTACCTGACCGTGTGCGACTACACAGACGGCTACTGGTACGTTTCCGATTCGGATGTGGTGAGTTCAAGTGCCCCCGAACCGGGCGGGATTGCCACTGCGTACCTCGGCGGATGCTCGACCGACTTCAGCTCGAGTGGGAGAAAGGCCACGACCGTGTGGGAACCTGGTGGAGGTCTTCGCATCGAGCAGGAGACCGCTGTCGAGGGCTCGGGCATCGGGGATTCGCGAGTGCGCGTCACCACGACGGTCGAGAACACTGATTCCAGTACACATGAGGTGGGCATTCGCTATCTCTGGGACCTGGAGGTGGGTGACTCGGACAATGCGTGGTTTGCCCGGCGCGGTCCGGACTCGGCTTTCACGCAGGACGAGAGTATCTACACTCCTCCTGAGTTCGACTACTGGGAGTTTGCGGAGAATCCGGGAGGTTCGCTCTCTGCGTTTGGCACGGCCGAGGGGCCACGTAACGTGTTCTCACCGAATCCTTCTGCGCCTGAGCGCCTGATATACGCCTATTGGTCCGTGGCGTACGACAACGCGTGGGAATATCCCACCGGCTATTACCCGGGTGATGACAGCGCGGCTCTCCTCTACTGGGGCTGGGATGATGGGAATTCGCCCATCACCCTGAGTAGTGGAGAAAGCGTGACTGTCACAGCGTACATCTTTGCCACGGGCGAGGAGGAAGAAGCAGAGGAGGTCGAGGAGCCGGAGAAGAGGGAACGCCGTCTGGACCCCGCGGCGATGACTGCAGCCTATATGATGATCGATCCGCAGCAGGTCCTGCCCGGACAGGAAGTGCGTATCTCCGCCAATATCTGCAACAGCGGCGAGATGGACGGCTCGGAGACTGCGGTGCTCTCGGTCAACGGTGCGTCTGAGCAGTCTCAGAGCGTGACGGTGTCAGGCGGCTCGTGCAAGCAGGTTGTCTTCACAACGGCGAAGGCCGTGCCTGGTACATACCAGGTTTCCGTCAATGGCATGCAGGGGCAGTTCAGCGTGCTCGCGCCGCGGGTCGTGCAGACCACGGTTCCCTCGCAACAGGATGTCGGGCTTGGTACATGGGGCATCGTTGCGATAGCCGCTGTGGCGGTGGCCCTCATAGCTGCACTGGTTGCAATGTTCAGATAGACCCTGCCCAAAGTGTACTCCTGAGGGGCCCATTCGGGCCCCTTTCCTTTTGTTTCTCTCACGCACGTCCTTGATTGCCACTGCACAGGGCGTCGTTCAACTTGACAAAATCGTCATGTTGTTTCTAACATATGTCAGAAACTCTGATGACTGGGAAGACTGTATGCCACGACCGGTGAAGCTGAGACAGGTGTCATGTGCGCCATGGGCGACCTATTTCAAGCCCGCAGGCGTGCCGATGAACGCACTTGAGGCAGTGACGTTGACGCTCGAAGAGGTTGAGGCCATTCGCCTCAAGGACATGGGCGACCTGCACCAGGAGCATTGTGCAAGCCAGATGGGTGTTTCGCGGGCCACATTTCATCAGATTCTGAAGTCCGCACACGCGAAGCTGGCGGATGCGATTGTCAATGGTAAAGCCATCCGCGTTGAAGGCGGAAGCGTTGCCTTTCCCGGCGGCCGGTTTCGATGCCGCAATGACGGCCATGAGTGGGTGTTGCCCCCGGGGCCATTGCCCGGTGCGACGTCTGTTGCATGCCCGACTTGCCAGAGTC
>Ga0272443_10007713_pt1 | contig 10184 bp, 7 predicted proteins | sample SSMAcet12_FD_193581 | JGI IMG/M metagenome (GOLD analysis project Ga0272443, IMG submission 193581) | Marine sediment archaeal communities from Little Sippewissett salt marsh, Falmouth, MA, United States - SSM-Acet-12 | ecosystem: Environmental > Aquatic > Marine > Wetlands > Sediment ... | reverse complement strand
GGTGCTGGCGGCCGTCGCGGTTGAGGGGCTCATTCAGCGGCTCCGCCTGGGTCGGACGACCCTCGGCGACGGCTCGGCCGTCGTCACGGGCATCCTGGTGGCGTTCTGCCTGCCCGCGCAGGCCCGGTGGTTTGTGCCGGTGGTAGCCTCGGCGGTGGCCATCGGCGTGGCCAAGCAGGCGTTCGGCGGCTTGGGGTGCAACATCTGGAACCCGGCGCTCGTGGGCCGGGCATTCGTCCACGTCTCGTTCCCAACCGACCTGAACCCGTCGTCGTATCCCGTGCTCACGGGCAACCCCTTCGTGGGCGACGTGGGTACCGCCGCCGCCGGCATGCCCGAGGGCGTACATGCCGTCAGCGGCGCGAGCCCCCTCGTGTACCTGAAAGAATGCGCCACGGGCGGCTTGGGCCACGACACGTCGGTCGAGGAGTTTTCCGCCCGCCTGCCGGACCTGTGGCGGATGCTCGTCGGCCACATCGGCGGCAACATCGGCGAGACGAGTGCCCTGTTGCTTCTCGTCGGGGCCGTCTATCTCATCTACAAAGGGTGGGTTCGGTGGCAGGTGCCGCTGGCGTACCTGGGCGTGGCGGCGCTCGGCGCCCTGCTGCTACCGCTTCGCCTGTCGGCGGCCGGCGAGGAGACGACGCTTGCCCCTATCCTGTTCGCCAACCCCAGCCTGGCCCCGTGGTTCGTGGGGTACCATCTGCTGGCGGGCGGCCTTATGCTCGGGGCCCTCTACATGGCCACCGACATGGTCACCAGCCCGATGACGAACAAGGGCCTCTGGATCTTCGGTGCGGGCTGCGGCGGGCTGACGATCCTGATCCGCCTGTACGGGGGCTACCCGGAGGCCGTGTGTTACTCGATCCTCTTGATGAACACGGCGGTGCCGCTCATTGACCGCTGGACTCAACCGCGCATCTTCGGGCACAAGCGATGATCCGGAACGTGTTGAAATTCGTTGTCATTCTCGGCCTCGTGTGTATCGTGATGGGGAGCGGTGTGGCCATCCTGTACGGCCTGTGGCAAGCGCGGATCGACGCCCGCGAGGCCGCTACTCGCCAAGCCGCCATCCACGCCGTTGCGCCGCAGGGCGCCACCGTTGACGTGACCAGCCCGGTCGCCGGCACGGCAGGGACCGAGACGGCCGTCTACGCCGCCCGCGACGGGACCGGCCAACCGGTCGCCTACGTCGCTGCCGGCGCCGCCCAGGGGTACGCCAGCACCGTTCGCGTCATGGTAGGCGCAACGCCGGCCGCCAACAGGTTGGTGGTCCACAAGGTGGTCGTCACGGCCCAAGCCGAGACGCCCGGGCTCGGGGCCAACGTGGCCGAGCAACAAAGTACGTACACGCTTTGGCAGAAACTGTTCGGCTCGGACCAGCCAGAGGCCGTGTTCAACCCATTCCTGGACCGGTTCGCGGGCAAACCGCGGCAGGAGGTGGCCGACATCCAGGCCATTACAGCCGCCACGATCACCTCGAACGCCACGAAACAGGCCGTCGGGCAGGCCTTGGAACGCATTGAGAACGCCATCCGGCCGTAGAGCCGGGCTGGACCCGTCGCGGATGCCAAGCCGCGACCGTAAGGAAGCGGGCATGAGCCAAGCCACCCTGAAACAGATCGTCGAGGCCATCCTCTTCGCGAGCGATGAGCCGGTGTCTGTTGAGCGCCTGGCCGACGCCGCCGGCGACGACGTGACGCCGGGCCAGGTGCGCCAGGCCGTCGAGGAACTCATGGCCGACTACGACGCCACCGGGCGGGCGTTTACGGTCGAAGACATTGCAGGCGGCCTGCAACTGTTCACCCGGCCCGCCTACAACAAACACCTCAAGAGCCTGATGTCGGCCCGGCGGCAACAACGGTTCACGCAGGCAGCGCTCGAGACCCTCGCCATCATCGCCTACAAGCAGCCCGTCATGAGGGTCGAGGTCGAGGACATCCGCGGCGTGGCCTGTGGCGACCTGATCCGCACCCTCATGGAGAAGGGTCTCGTCCGCATCGCCGGCCGTAGCGACGGCCTGGGGCGGGCCCTCCTGTACGGCACCACGAAGAAGTTCCTCCAGGTGTTCGGCCTGGGCAGCCTGAAGGATCTGCCCGACGCCAAGCAACTCGTGGAACCGTAGGCGCGTCGTTCGAACCCGCCGCGGAAGCGGCGGGGCAGCCCCGCAGGCTCTGGCCCGTGCTATCGCCATTCGCACGTGACCGAGTGCTCCCGCACTCGGCTCGAACAGCCACAAGCCGCGGCGCGCCGCGTCCTACGGGTTTCGCGTCTCCTCGATCGCCGCCTCGATCGCGCGGCGGAGGGCGTCGGGTCCCTCGCGGGCGGCTTCCAGCAGGTCCGGTTCCGTGAGCCGCTCGAAGAGGCGGCGGCGGATCTCGGGGTCGTGGTCCTCGGCCATGACGCGCGTGCGTACGGCCCGCAGCGCCGCCAGGTAGTCGGCCCACTCGGGCCCGAACGCCTCACCGATCCGCTGCCGCAGCCGGCGCGACAGGCTCGGCGCCGCCCCGCCCGTCGTAATCGCCACCACGAGGTCGCCTCGCCGCACCTGGGCCGGCACGATGAAGTCGCAGAGGGCCGGCACGTCGACCACGTTCACGAGGGCGCCGTCGGCCCGGGCGTCATCGGCCACGCGGCGGTTGACGGCCTCGTCGTCGGTGGCGGCGATAACGATGGCGGCCCCCCGGACGTGGCGGGCCTCGTATGGCTCGGCCACGCATGTGAGGCGGCCGTCATCGGCGACGTCCGGCAGCAAGTCCGGCGCGACGACCGTTACCCGTGCCCCGGCATCGGCCAGGGCCCGGGCCTTGCGCAGGGCCACCCGCCCGCCGCCGACGACGACGGCCGGCCGGCCCGCGAGGTCGAGCACGATGGGGTATGCGAAACGCTTCTCGCTCATGGCCGGTGAGTATAGCGGCCGGCGGCGCGGGGGTCCAGTCGCAGCGTCTTGGTCCGCGCGGCGCGGGTGTTCGGTTTGGCCTTGCAAGGGGCGGGAAGCGAAGGTATAGTTTGGCGCTTCGCGGGGTGTTTCGGCGTGGGCGCTTAGCTCAGCTGGCAGAGCGCGTGGATCACACCCACGAGGTCACAGGTTCAAGTCCTGTAGCGCCCACCATGTTGGTTGTGCCGCCGAGGGGGAAGCCATGCCGCCGGACGCCTCCGAGTTCATTCGTCCGCTTGCCCAGGCGGAGAACCAATTCCTGCAGGTGTTGCTCTCGGGGTTTCGGCTCGCCCGCGTGGGGTCGGGGTCCTGCGAACTCGTCGTCGACTTCGACCGCAACACGCCGGCCATCTGGAACCGGCGCGGGCGCGAGGCGATCGAGCGCGGCACGCCCGACTTCGCCCGGAAGGCCGCCCGGTACCAGGACGAGATCGAGCGGTTTCTGCTGTGCGACGAGGGTAACGAGCCGGCCTACGTGTTCCAGGACCCCGCGTTCCGGTTTCGGTACTGCGGCGGCGGCGCGTTGCCGGTCATCCGGATGGATAACGAGGATTACTACGCCCTCTTCTACCGCGAGATCCGGCCCATCGGGTGGAACATCCCCAGTGGCATCTGCAACAGCCGACACGAACTGCTGCATCCCGCCGGCATGGCCGACCGCGAACTCTTCGAGGAACTCGTGCCGGTGCATCTGGACCGACGCGAGCGGTACGTGCTGAACGCCGACGCGCCGCCATCCGTCCACCCCGAGCAGGCCCGGAGCCTGGCCCTGTGGCACGAGCGGCTCGGCGCAGATGTAACCTCGTTCGACCGCGTGGAACTGCCCGTCAAGTGGCTCACGGGCCCCGACACGCTGCGCGTCCGCGTGGCCGCCGAACCCGAGCAAACCGTGCGCGGTATCTTTTTGAACATTAACGCCACTGATTATGGAATCGAGATTAACCGCATCGTCAAATTGAATTTGGGCGAGGGGTGCGTGTTGCTCGACGGCGAGGTGGCGGCCGGTCGGCTGCTCGACCGGCCCGTCGGCCTGTTTCGCGTGGACCGTTTCAACGACGCCCTCCGACGCGGCGCCACGGAATTCCGCCCCGACCGCTTTTTCCACGGCGGCCGGCCCCAAGAGGCCGGCGACTTCGACCGGGCCCGGATCGCCTTCGTCGAACACTGCTGCGCCGACCACCTTCTCTCCGACGACGAACTCGACGCCTACCGCGCCGAAGAACACAAGTACACTCTGTGCCCCACGACCCGCGGCATCGTGCTGCGGTACCTCCGGACGATGGGCGAGGCGCCGGCGACCGGCGGCGACGCGCTGCCCGACGTGTTCATCTCCTGCGGCGGCACGGACTGGCAACCCGCCGACCGGGTCCGCACCGCCCTCATAGGCGGCGGGCATAGCCCGTTCCTGTACAAAGAGCAATTCCGCGAAACGCACATCTGCGAGGCCATTGACCAGGCGCTCGAGAGCGCGCGGTGCCTCGTGGCCGTCGCGACCGCGCCGGCAAACCTCGCCCGCCCGTGGACCAAGTACGAGATCTACAGTTTTCTGCACGACATCAACTCCCAGCGGAAACCGACCGGGCGCATGCTCTCGTTCATCTCGGGGTTCGACCCCGTCGACCTGCCGCGCCCGCTCCGCCTGTATCAGGCCATCCCGTTCGACCCAACGAACGTTGAACCCGCGCTTGGGGAACTCGCGAAGCACATTGGTCCGCCCCCGTCGTAAGGCGGCGGATCGAGGGCCGGCCCGCCGGCGTGCGCGGTCTCTGGCAGGCCCCGTCCGGAGCGCTGGCGCGAACTGCGCCGGCCGCTCGCCCGTCAAGATGGGCAATCCTGGCGCTCTGGCGGCCTGCCTGAAGGCCGAGGAGCGGTCCCGGCAACAGAACCTCGACAGTCATCCTCTTAAACAGGCCCCACTGGTTTGACTGGGGGTCCTTTTCTTGTATACTTTGATGGTTGACTCTGGGGAAGCAACGTAGCAAGGGGATAGCGAGGCAGGAGGGACGAGAGCAGCCAAACGCATGTAAACAACGAATCCTATTGTTCGTGGAAAGGCCGTCAACGGCTTAAGAAGCGGGGGAGATCATGCCGCTCGCAACCGTTGGTGGCCTGTGTGTTTTGTGGACGCGGGTGAATGAACGCATGGGCGACAGGCCAATGCGCGGATGCCGTGGTGGCCGGACGTGCCCGGCCCCTGAGGCGAACGCTTTAGCAAGTCTCGCGACAAGGTAGACCTTGTCAGAATCTAAGCCGTACCTTCGCTTTCGGAAGGGGTGAAACGATGTCAGTGACCGAACGTGTGTTCCGCCTGTTGGTGGCCGTGGGCCTCGTGGTCGGGTTCCTGCCCGTCCGTGCGGCAGAGGCCAGTATCATTTACACATTTGACGGCGGCGCCACCCATGACAATTACGTGTGGACGACCGCCGCCAACTGGGACAACGAGGGTACCGCCCCGCCCGGCTCGCTCATCAACGGCGACGGCGCCACCGACGACATCGTGATCATCGACACCACCTATATTGCCGGCGGCAAGACTATCCTCCTCAGCGGCACCGACGCCGGCACGATCGACTCGCTCGTCGTCGGCGGCGGCAACGGCAACGTGACGCTCAAACTCCAGAACGACGGCGCCGGCCTGGTCATCACGAACGACGTGACCCTCGGCGGCGTGGACCCCGCCGACGGCACCACACAGCGGATCGGCAACCTCGCCATCGGCAACGACAAGAACGTCACGATGACCATCAACGGCAACATCGTCAGCGGCGGCACCGCCGACAACGACGTCACCCTCAACACCAAGCAGACGGTCACGCTGGCCGGCGACATCGACCCCGGCGGCGCGCACGAGATTGACCTGCACATCAACCGCGGCACGCTCACCTGGAACGGGACGGTCATGAACGTCGAGGAATTCGACGTCGTCGACATCGGCGGCGCCAACGTCACCAACACCTGGACCATCGGCACCGGCCAGACGGTCACGGCCTCCGCCCGTGCCGACGTCGGCCGGAACAGCTCCGGTGCCAGTAATAACGACAAGACCACCAACGGCACGCTGAACATCTACGGCGGCTCGTTCATCTCGACCAGTACCGGCGAGTCGCTCGTCATCGGCAACGTGAGTTCGGACGTGAACACGGCCACGAAGCACCACACGGCCACCGGCACTGTCAACGTCGGCAACCCCGCCGAGCCCCTCCAGGTCAGCACGATGACCCTGGCCGGTGAACTGAAGGTCGGCCCCAACCAGAATAACAGCGCTAGCGGCAACGGCGACCAGATTGCCACCGGTATCGTCAACGTCCACAACCCCGGCTCGACCGTGACGATCAACGGCGGCGTCGAGATGGCCGCCAACGGCGTCGACACCACCGGCTCCTCGACCGCCACCCTCAACATCTACGACGGCCTCGTGACCATCTACAAGCACATTGAGGACGCCGCAGCAGCCCAGAACCAGTCGACCATCAACCTGGAAGGCGGCCGGCTCCACCTGGCCACCCCGACGCTCGTGACGGCCCCGAACGCCGCCAACGCGCCCCGCGCCGTCGACACCTTCAAGATGAAGGACGGCGCCACCCTCCAGATGACCCTGTCGGACCAGGCCCTGCCCCTGACGGTCAACACGACCCTCGACCTCGAGGACGGCGGTGACACGGGCGGCAACGCCCTGATCGACCTGGATATCGCCTCGGACGTCATCGCCGACCCGACGGACGTGGTCGAGTGGGACGGCGGCGCCGGCACCGGCCAGTGGGACGCCAACGCCACCAACTGGGCCCCGGACGTCCTGCCCAGCCAGGCCGCCGACCCGATCGTCAACGGCGTCAACTACGTCATCATCGACGGCACGACCGCCACGGCCGCCCCCCTCAATAACCTGGCCAACGCCGCGCTGGTCCCCGCCGATGCCGGCACCTGGGCCCTGGACATCGTCACGAATCCGCAGCAGCTCCAGGCCACCCGCACCGGTCCGACCCTCGGCTGCGGCCCCGCCAAGGCCACCCTCAGCGACGCCGGCGACGTCGTCACCCGGACCACGGACCTGAAGGTCGGTGAGGTCGTCGGCCACACCTTCGACGCCGCCGCCCTCGAGATCCACGACGGGTCCCTCACCGTTCAGACCAACCTCCTCATCGAAGGCGACAACACCACCGAGCCCGCCGACCAGGAAGTCCTCGTGGCCGGCGGCGCCCTGACCGTCGACGGCGACCTCGAGTTCGGCACCGAGCCCGGCGTCGGCACGGGCGGCACGTTCCGCCAGACCGGCGGCACGACGCACGTCAAGGGCCAGATCACCACCTCCGGCTCGGGCGCCGCCCAGGTGTTCATCGACGGCGGCACGTTGACGGTCGACGGCAACCTTACCTGCAAGACCTTCCGCACCGGCCACGAGGCCGGCAAGACCGGCACTTACACCGTCCCCAGCGGTCAGACGCTGCTGACCAGCGGCTACCTGGTCTCCGGCAACAACGGCACCGGCGCCCTGACGATCTCGAACGGCGCCGTCGTGCAAACGGACGGCCAGTTCCGCATCGGCGCCGGGGCCACGGGCGACGGCACGGTCATCATGAACGGCGGCACCTTGACCGTCACCGACGACATCACCGCCGTCGGCATTAGCGGCAAAGGCCTCCTCGAGATCAAGGCCGGCACCGCCACGTTCGGGAACGAGGTAAAAGCCGGTGACGGGGGCACCGGCGACGGCACCATCAAGGTCGGCGAGGGCGGCGGGAACCCCACCGTCACCGTCAGCGGCGGCAATACCGAAATCCCCGAAGACGGCACCGGCGCCTTCGAACTCTACAGCGGCACCTGGTACCACGAGGACAACAACTTCGTCCAGGGCCAGTCCGACGGCGCCGTCTCGACCGTCACGATCCACAGCGGCACGATCGACCTGACCGGCACCGCCGGCACGCACACCGGCCAGTGGAACGTGAACAAGGGCACCCACACGACCGACATCCTCGGCGGCCTGATCCGCATGGGCTCGTCCATGCAACTGACCAACTCCGCCGCCAGCCGCGTGATTATCACCATCGGCGACGACAGCGGCGCCAACCCCACCGTCCTTGTCGGTATCAATAACAACGCCGGCATCAACTACCGCAACAACGGCACCGACACCATCAACCTGCGGAGCGGCACCCTCGACCTGACGGGCGGCGTCATCGACGCCGACACCACCGGCACCAACGCCTTCAACTGGACCGGCGGCGTCCTGAAGGACGTGAAGGAATTCCAGGGCAACCTCGCGCAGGACAACACCGATTCGGACAGTCTGCTCGTCATCGGCAACTCGCCCGGCACCATGACCGTAACCGGCAACTACACCCTGAACGGCGGCAACATCGACATGGAACTCCTCGTCGACCCCGCCACCGGCGTCAAGGGAACCGACTGGGACCTCCTGGACGTGACCGGTACGGCCGCCTTCAACCGCGATGGGCAAATCGCCCTCGACCTCGGCACGTACGCGGCCCAACTGAACGATTCGTGGGACATCGTCGACGCCGCCGCCATCACCACCGACTACGCCACCATCGGCGACCTCTTCGACGTCACCAACGCCGCCCTCGGCACGGACCTTACCTGGGACTTCAGCCAGTTCACGACCGACGGCACCGTTACGGTGACGCCGGAGCCGGCCACGATGACCCTGCTGGGCATCGGCCTGGCGGGCGCGGCGCTGCTGCGCCGGCGCCGCCGCGGCTGACGGACGCCGCAAACAAAGTGACATTGCCCGCGGGCCGCTCCTTCGAGAGCGGCCTTCGGCATTTCGTGGCGCCGCGTCACCGGCCGGCCCGTCAGCCTAGCCGCATGACACGGACCACCGTGTCCGTCCCGTACGGGAACCCCGTGCACTGGGCCTTCAGGCGTCCGGCGGCGGGGTCGTGCGCGAGGATCTTCAGGGGCTGGCCGGTGTCGATCCACTCGGCCGAAGCCACCTTGCCGCCCACGCCCGTGAAGGTGCGCGGCCCGGGGCCCTGCCCCGATACCCACCGACGCCTTCAGGAACGTACGGCGTGCCACGTCCATGGTCCAGTCCCCCAACGGGTCCTCCGTTCGGGCGCACTGGGAGTTCGGTGCGGCCGGCCGCCGGATTCCACGGCCCGGCGCCGCATGCGCGAAGGGCAACCCGGTACCCCGACTCGGGTTGCAGCCCACCCGGCTGCGCGATACCATGCCCCCTCCGGAACCGGCCGACCCCACGGACCTTGTGCGGAGATACCGGATGCCTCACGGACGACTCAGCATTCTGCTGGCCGCGGCCTTGGCGAGCCTGGGGGCCGGGTGCGACCGGCCGGACGACCCCGCCGAGGCCCTCACGGTGGCGGTCATCCCCAAGGCCACCATGCACGTGTACTGGAAGTCGGTCCTGGCCGGCGCGCGGCGGGCGGAGGCGGAACTTCCGGGGGTGCGCGTCCTCTGGCAGGGTCCCGCCCGCGAAGACGACCGGGCCGACCAGATCGCCTTGGTCGACACGTTCGTCCAGAAACGCGTGGCGGGCATCGTGCTCGCCCCGCTCGACGACAAGGCCCTCGTCGCCCCGGTCCGGCGGGCCCGGGCGGCCGGCATCCCCGTGGTGCTCATCGACTCCGGCCTCGCCGACGCCGACGCCGCGGTCAGTTTCGTCGCCACCGACAACCACCAGGGAGGCGTCATGGCCGGCCGGCACATGGCCAAGGGCCTCGGCGACAAGGGGAAGGTCATCGTCCTCCGGTACCTGGTGGGCAGCGCGTCGAACGTCGCGCGCGAGGAGGGGTTCCTTGAAGAGATGGCCCGGCATCCCGGCATCACGGTCGTTTCGGCAGACCAGCACGGCGGGCCGACCGTCGAGACGGCCATGAACGCCTCGGAGGCCCTGCTCGCCAAGTTCGGGCCGGGCGCGGTGGACGGCGTCTTCTGCCCGAACGAGCCAATGGCCTGGGGCATGCTCCGGGCGCTGGACGCCGCCGGCCGCGCGGGCCACGTCCACGTCGTGGCGTTCGACACCTCCGACCGGCTGCTCGCCGCCATGACGAAAGGGCACGTGGACGCCCTGGTGCTCCAGGACCCCGTGCGGATGGGCTACGCGGGCGTAAAGACGCTGGTCGCGCACCTCCGGGGGGAAACGGTGCCGACGCGCATCGACACGGGCGTGACCCTCGCAACGCCCGAGAACCGAACCAAGCCGGACGTGGCGCGGCTACTGAATCCGCCGCTCGAGTAACCTACGCGCACCACGGCCGTTCGCGTT
>Ga0272443_10007712_pt1 | contig 10185 bp, 7 predicted proteins | sample SSMAcet12_FD_193581 | JGI IMG/M metagenome (GOLD analysis project Ga0272443, IMG submission 193581) | Marine sediment archaeal communities from Little Sippewissett salt marsh, Falmouth, MA, United States - SSM-Acet-12 | ecosystem: Environmental > Aquatic > Marine > Wetlands > Sediment ... | reverse complement strand
CAATGAACTGACTTTGGGTACTCTCGCAGCAGGTGGAACATTGGGTATATTAATTCCGCCGAGTATACCTTTAATTATTTATGGTATGTTGACTGGCGAATCTGTAGCAGATCTATTCATAGCAGGGATTGTTCCAGGTATAATCATTTCTTTTTTGTTCGCATTGTATCTTGTTGCGATACACAAGTTCAGCAAAAAATACTCAACAACTTTAGAAAAGCCCGCTTTCTGGGGTGAAAGGTTGAGAAGCGTAAAAGATGCTATATGGGGAATAATGGGGCCAGTTATTATTCTTGGGGGAATTTATACCGGAATTTTTACGCCAACAGAAGCAGCTGGTGTAGGCCTTGGTTATGGTATCGTTATTTGGTTTATCATATATCGTAGAGAAGTTAATTGGAAAACTTTTAATGAAATTATTTTGAACACAGCTAAAACTAATTCAATGATTATGGTTATTGTAGCTGGAGCATTGATATTTGGACAAGTTATTACATTCTTACAAATACCATCATTGCTAAATAACCTTATAGTTGAGCTAACATCAGAGGGGATAATCAATAAATACTTAGTATTGGCGTTAGTTAGTTTGCTGATGCTCTTTCTTGGTTGCTTTCTTGAAATAATATCCGTCATGCTTATTGTCATACCGATAATATTTCCTATTATTGTGGAACTCGGATTCGACCCAATCTGGTTTGGTATATTAGTGACAATAAATATGGAGTTGGCTGCCATTACACCTCCTGTAGGGATAAATCTTTATATAATTATGGGTGTTTCGGACAGTTCACTTGTAAGTGTGGTGAAGGGAGTAATTCCCTATGTAGTTATTTTGATAGCTAGTATTGTCTTTTTTACAATTCAACCACAACTCGTAACGTGCTTGTTAAGCTTTTAGTAACAAAAGAAGTAGCTAGACAAATGTATTAAAAAAGTGACTTACGAAGGGAGAGAAGAAATGAAAGTTACCAGAGATAGCTGGAGATTTGCCGTTAAACCCGAAATACATTTTGGAAATAATGCCGTAAAAGACGTTGGCAAGCACGTTAATGGGCTGGGTTGTAAAAAAGTCTTCATTGTGACCGATAAAATATTGAGTGAAGTCGGTATATTAGGCAAAGTTATTGAACCTTTGAAAAAAGAAAATATTGAATTTGAGATATTTGATGGAGGTGAACCGGAGCCAAAAGTAAGCGTTGCTGAGAAGGCAATTAAGGCAGCTGAGGGAAAAGGTATAGATGCTGTGATTGGCCTAGGTGGTGGAAGCAATATGGATATAGGCAAAGTAGTAGCAATTGTTTTAACGTACGGTGGCGATATGAGGGATTACATGGGCGAAGGTAAAGTTCCCGGTCCAATTATGCCTGTTATCGCAATCCCAACAACGGCTGGCACCGGCTCCGAACTGAGTTATGGTGCTGTTTTAACAGATCCCGAAACAAAGTTAAAGCAAGTTTATGCTGATGATTTTATAAGGCCAATTATAGCCATAGAAGATCCATTGTTGACACTAACAATGCCACCTAAAGCAACAGCTAACACAGGCGTAGACGCGCTATGTCATGCTATCGAGGCCTATACAACCTTGGATTTTAGCTATATGGCACCCGATGTCGAGAAAGTAACAACATATGGAGCATTCCCGATTTCTAATTTGCTGGCACTCGAGGCAATAAAACAGATTTCGCACTATCTGCCTATTGCATTTTTCCAGGGAAATAATGTGGAAGCAAGGGGCGGACAGATGCTGGGGGCACTATATGCTACCTTGGCTTTCAGCACCGCTGGCGCTAATCTTAATCATACACTTGGCTATCCAGTTGCAGGTGCGGGTGCAAAAATGAATCATGGTGAATCAAATGCTATATTCATGTTGCATACTATGGAATTTAATGTTCCGGCATCACTCGAGAAATTTAAGAATATTGCAGTTGCTATGGGAGAATCGATAGATGGATTATCCTTGGAAGAGGCAGCATATAGAAGCCTTGTGCCGGTAAAAAGATTATTAAAAAAAGTTGGGATGACAATGAACCTAAAAGATTTAGGTGTAGATAAGCGATCATTCCCTGAATTTGCCGAGGCAGTCATGAAAATGCAGCGGTTGTTGCGTAACAACCCGCGTAAGGTTACTTTCAATGATGTCGTAGAAATATATGAAAAAGCATACGATTACAAATTTGATTAAGAAGAGAAAATGGAAATAGAAGATCGTAAGTAATACAGAGATGGTAAGCATAATAATTGAGATAATAAATAGAAGGAGGTGAGAGAGGGTAAAATCGGGAGATAGTTTGAGGGTTAAAAATGCAAACAAAGAATTGAGTGGAGGATAGTCATGAAGAGAACATACATAATTGTAATTGCTATTGTAGTATTGTTCCTGTCAATCAATGTAGGGAACTCTACTGCTGGAGAAATACAATTAACATATGCCAATGGTTATATACCGTGGACACATAAATATTCACCCGGAGAAGTAAACGGACCGATAACTTTTTGTGAAATAGTCAATAAAAATGGGTCAGGTAAAGTAAAGATAGATTATTATGGATCAGGCCAGCTCTTTAAAGACAAAGATATGACATCGGCGGTTCCAAAAGGTTCTGTAGATATGGGAATGACTGTAGGTTCTCAATGGGCAAGTATAATCCCCGGCCAAGCAGTTATGGAACTGCCGTTTATTTATGATGACGACGAGCATTTCTGGAGAGCATTTGATGGCAAAGTTGGGAAGATGCTTGCCAAAGAGTATGAAAAAAATAACGTGAAATTGCTGGGTATGATGAAGAACGGGCCTTTTGTAATTTTGACTAAAGAAAAGCCCGTCACAGGAGCAAGTTTGAAAGGTCTCAAGTTGCGCGTTTTCGGCAAAGTTCCTGCATTATTGACTAAGCCGGTAGGTGGGTCGCCAGTATTTATGAGTTCATCAGAGTTTGTGCTTGCTTTGCAAAGGGGGACGGTTGATGGTCTATGGACCACACCATACGGAATGACCGGATTCAAACTGTATGAATTAACGAAGTACGCTGTTTATCTCCCTGGAACATACTGTTCGTTCCCGATAGTTATTAATTTGGATAAGTGGAATAGTTTGCCTGATGATGTGAAAGAAATACTTGAAGCCGCAGCACAGGAAACGATGAAAAGGGCAAAGACCGAAAAGTGGAGAGAAAACCACGCAAAAGAGGCCATGGATATTGCCGTTAATAAGGGGGGAATAAAAAGGCATATATTAACAGACGAAGAACTTGCTGAGTGGCAACAAGCGACGAAAGAAGATGTAAAAAAGGAATTCCTCAAGATGACAGGTGATCTCGGTAAAGAATTGATAGCAGCTGTTGAGGAGGAAAGAAAGTAAAATAAAGTCAAACTAGGTTATAGATAGTGCCAAATTATTTAGTGCAAGCGAAAAAATAGTGGGCCCTCTGATCACAAGAGGGTCCACTGAGAAGATGATTATCTCAGATAAATGCCTGACTAGCATGGTGGTTTATTTCTTATGTTCTTTGAAAACAATTTATGGAGATCAGTCTTTCTGATGTTGGACTGGAATTCATTTTCTTTTCGGCTAAGGTAGAAGGTTGATTAGGTAATTCTTTCAAATGCCATTAGTTGATTTTCTGCAATCAACTAGACGGATGCAATACCTTTGATGTGATTTTCCTTTTGGTCTATCCATTGTTACTAAATTGAATGCAATAATGCTTTTTATTCCCATGTCAACCAGGCTATTGTAGCCTCGTCAACTGTCGGACTGTCTGATTCTATCCGAATCTAATTCTCCCCGATAATGACCTGTCGCGTCTTTTGGGCGTAGCCAGGAACAATTTTTGGGTAGACGCCTTTTCGTTAGAGAATATCGAAAACGGGAGTTGGATGGATGCCAGGACGGGCATGTATTATTCCTAAATAGACTGTTAAATTATACAACTTGTTTAAGGAAAGGAAAAGGGACCACGCAATCAATCTGTAAAAGCAACTCTGTCAAATGATAGGTGCTTTCGCAAAATACAATTGAGCGACGAGCATAGAAACTGGTCTGGAAATACAAGGTTTGACCGTAACAACCTTATTTCGTCTCTCATCCCCCTTACTGATGAAAACGACAAGAAGTCGGCCGTATTATTGGAAAGTTTGGAAAGGTCATTGCTGACTATCATGAGTCGATTCCATTGTTGGGTGATTTATCAAGAGACGGTATTTTTGAGAAGGAATAAATCCAGGGGGGTAAATGATATCGGATTATTTGGATATATACATTGCAACTCATAGCACTGACAGAAAAAGGTAATCAAGTAATTTGTTTAGTAAATAGGAATATGATCAACGAAGTGCTGAGCAAGGAGATTATATGAGAGAAATTAAAATACGAGAGATCAAGGATACCGTCAGGGAATTATTTCTAGAAGCTAATTTTGATATTGGCCCACATCTTATGAACCGGCTTATGGCAGCAAAAGAAATGGAAACGTCCGAGACAGGAAAGGCCGTTTTGCAGATGATCATAGACAATAACAAAATTGCTGCTTCAGAGGAGATAGCCATTTGTCAGGATACAGGTCTTGCGGTTTTATTTCTTGAAATTGGACAGGAGGTATGTATTACGGGCGGGGAAATCAGAGAGGCCATTAATGAAGGAGTTAAGGAAGCTTATGAAAAAGGATACCTTAGAAAATCGGTAGTTGATGACCCTCTGTTTGAACGAAAGAACACCCGGACAAATACCCCTGCGATTATATACACCGATATAGTGCCTGGTGATAAAATAAGAGTGCTGGTGACACCGAAAGGATTCGGAAGCGAAAATATGAGTGCCCTGGGAATGCTAAACGTGGCGGCTGGCCGCAAAGGTGTGATTGATTTTGTGGTGAACACCGTCATAAAGGCTGGTCCGAACCCCTGTCCACCGACTATTATAGGCGTTGGTATAGGTGGTACAGCGGACATGGCTATGGTTTTGGCAAAGAAAGCTACGATTAGAGATATCGGTGAGCCGAATCATAACGAAATGTACGCTGAGTTGGAAAGAGAGATTCTTGATAGAATTAATAATTCAGGCATTGGGCCTGCGGGTTTAGGCGGTAACGTAACATCATTAGCAGTTCATATTAATTATTATCCAACCCACATAGCCGGAATGCCGGTTGCCGTCAATATTTGTTGCCATGCATCAAGGCATGCAGAAGCAGTCATATAATATTTGAGGGGGAAAAATGAGTAACAACACGAAATTAGTTCAAACGCCATTGGATGATAAAACAATCAGGAATCTCAGAGCAGGTGATACTGTTTCTATAACTGGCTATATTTATACAGGACGGGATGCTGCGCATAAGAGACTTTTCGATCTCATTGAAAAAGGGATCGAACTTCCCTTCGATGTGAAAAATCAGATTATCTACTATGTGGGCCCCGCGCCGGCAAAACCTGGATATGCCTGTGGGTCAGCTGGGCCAACGACAAGTTACCGGATGGATCCTTATACGCCGGCATTATTAGATCATGGTCTCAAAGGAATGATCGGTAAAGGACTCCGCTCTGATAGTGTCATTGATAGTATGAAGAAAAACGGAGCAGTATATTTCGCAGCAATAGGTGGTGCAGCAGCTTTAATAGCGCGGAGTATCAAAAAATCAGAAATTATCACGTACGAAGACCTGGGTGCAGAGGCAATTCATCGCTATTATGTTGAACAATTCCCTGCAATAGTTGTTATTGATTCAGAGGGCAATGATCTGTACAAGACCGAGCCGATTAAATATTCAAAATAATAAGAAACACAGAGATAATTATTTTCACATTAATGAACGATGAATGGTTACTAAAAAGCTTTTTAACTAAATGGAAATGATCATGATTTTAAAAAGGCCTATGATCGAAGTAGCGGTGTGACCCTTCCTTTATGTGGTATAACCGACCCGTCATCACACCGCTACTTCAGACAATATGCTAACGTTTTTCGAGGATAAGTCCTGCTGTTGGTTTTAAAAGTGATGTTTAAGGTTTCATTTTTGGATAATAAGAAAGATATGAAGGTAGTTGATTGATGTTTTTAATGTTGCATAGCACAGAATTCAGATAATGTTTAGTAATATCAAATCATTAAGTTCAACTTATGGTTGAATAATTGGTGAGAAGGATAAAAGATTAATGTTTTGATGCAACTAAAGGAGGCAATCATGAAAAAGGGAGTATTTTTATTTACAGTTTTTTTTCTAACTATTGTTATTATGGGTTCGCTGATTTCAGATGAAGCACGCGCAATGAAGGTTGAAAATGGTGTACTAAAACTTCAGCTGTCCCATCAGTACCCTGATAACCCCAAAGACTATCGTGTTTTTCTCGTAAAAGAATACATTCGGTTAGTCGAAGAAAAAAGTAACGGGAAAATACAAATCACGGAATACCCGGCACAATCATTATATAAGGCTAAAGCTGCACCTGTGGCCTGTATGAAAGGCACGCTCGATATGTGTCTTTTACCAATGATTTATCTTGCCGGCAAAGTTCCGTCTCTTAACATTACGTTGTTTCCCACATTATGCCGCAGTAGAGATGAAATGTTGGCATGGCGGGGGAAGGAAATAGATAAGTTTATTAAGGAAGACTTGTTGAAACACAAATTAGTGGAGCTGCCGACGACTATCGCGGGAAGTGCTATCGGTTCTACGGTAAAACAAATAAAGGTACCATCAGATACCAAAGGACTGAAAGTGAGAGTTCCCGGTAAATACACTCAGAAGATGTTCCTAGCGCAAGGAGCCGGTTTGGTAACCATGTCTTCTGCAGAGGTCTATACAGGTCTTCAGAGGGGACTTATAGACGTGTGCAGTGTTGGCCCGGGGTCATTCGTGAGCTTTCGCTTCTATGAGTTGCTGAAGTACTATAATCCTTATCCCCTCTATACAAATACTGTCAGCATACTCATGGGCAAGCCGACGTGGGATAAGCCGACGGACGAACAAAAGAAGATTTTCTTAGACTGTGAGAAAGAGGCAGAGGATTTGGCAGCGCCAGTGGCAAACGGTACAGATACGAATGCCGTAAAGATATTTAAAGAAAATGGAGTCAATGTCCACGAACCAACACTAGAGGAATTCAAAGAATGGGAGGCGGCATCTAAACCTTCGCGAGATGCATTCATCAAGGATTATCCGGAAGCCGGGAAACTGTTTGAACTTGCAGATAAAGCGAACAAGGAATACAGGGCGTCGAGTCAGACCAAATAGTAAAACAAATAAAATTAATGGGGCGAGACTCGAATCAGTTTAAATGCGAATTATTTGTCGAAGTTGCTAATATTCATGCTCATTGTAAGGTGATGGAAAAGTTGCCCGGTATGAGAGCCGCCCTGAAATGGTGGCTCTCATACGGGAACTTTCGAGTCGTATCAAAGGAGGTCGGCAAAGAATTGTAAGAAATTCAGTTTATATTTGTGCGTGGCTGGCTCGTACTAAATCACATTAGTTGGTTGGCCGATATACCGCCTGAAAGAATATGGGGGAAATATGGATGATCAATCTCGCAAAAGGTTAAGGATTGCTAACATTGTCAATCTCTTAAGTAAGATTATGGGTATATTGGGTGCTTACGGCACATTGGTTATGGTTCTAATCATTACCTATGATGTGCTCATGCGGTATTTTCTCAATATGCCTACTACATGGGCTTTTGAATTCTCTGAATATCTTTTAATTGTCGTATTTTTCTGTGGAAGTTCATATTGCCTGTTACATGACAGGCATGTCAGCGTTGACTTAATAACCAGCAGATTACCCATCCGAACGGGCAGGATTCTTGAATTCATGGCAAATATAGCAGGAATGGTTTTTTGTTTAATACTGACGTGGCAAAGTTGGATTTTCTTCTGGCCGGCATATGAGGGAGGATGGCGATCCGACACAATACTCAGCGTCCCCCTTGTTTACCCTTATTTCTTTATGGCAAGTGGATTGACCATTCTTACCTTGCAGTATTTCGTCAAAGTAATTCATTCCGCTACATTCATATTACACACAGATAATCTGTCGGAGAAAAAGGGGGCATAGCATATGACTCCAATGGTGATCGGAATAATAATCTTCTCGGTACTGCTTATTACAATAGCTATCGGAGTTCCTGTTGCTTTTGCCTTAGGCAGCGTATCGGTTTTTGCAATATTAGTATTTATTGGTGACCCAGCGGCTAGCTTGCCAGCGCTTGCACAAATCTCTTGGAGTACTGCTGCCCATTTTACATTATGTTGCGTACCAATGTTTATTTTGATGGGTGAGATAGTTAATACCTCTGGGATGTCAAGGGGTCTCTACGAATTCACTTCGAAATGGTTGTCGTTTTTGCCGGGAGGTTTAGCCATAGCCAGTTGTATTGCTTGTGGCATTTTTGGCGCTATTTCAGGGTCAAGTGTTGCAACTGCCGCGACAATCGGAATGATTGCAGTACCGGAAATGACAAGGCGAGGGTACAGCGAAACGCTGGCAATGGGAACAACTGCCGCAGGGGGTGCTCTCGGCATACTGATACCTCCGAGCATTCCGCTTATTGTTTATGGGGTAATTACTGAAACATCAATAGGGCGGCTATTTGCGGCAGGAGCTATTCCGGGTATTGTTCAGACTTTTATTTTTAGTGTTGGTATTTTAATAATGGCAATCCTATATCCACAAAATGCACCGAGGGAGAAAGGTGTCTTGTGGGAAGAAAGATTTAAGTCTCTTAAAGGTATATGGCCTGCATTGGTCCTCGTCGTTGCAGTATTGGGTAGTATTTATTCAGGTGTTGCAACTCCGAGTGAATCCGCCGCTATAGGGTGTTTTACTGCGATCCTGATAGCACGTTTCTATTACAAATCGCTTACTGCAAAGACTCTCCATACAGCGGTCATGAAAGCTATAAAGACATCAGCTATGATCGGAATGATCATCGTCGGAGCATTGCTTTTTGGGTATGTGATCAGTGCGTTGGATGTGCCACAAACAATTGTTGCCTCTATGTCGAACGCAGAGCTATCACGATGGGAAGTGCTCATTCTAGTTAATGTTCTCTTTTTCTTTCTTGGAATGTTTCTGGAAGTGATTTCAATAATGGTCATTACAGCGCCTGTTATTGTTCCTATTATTGTTGCGTTCGGTTGGGACCCGATCTGGTTTGCCATTGTAATGACAATCAACATGGAATTGGCCTTAATTACCCCGCCTGTGGGGTTAAATCTATATGTCTTGAAAGGCCTTTTTAAAGAAACGTCACTGCTGACGATAATCCGAGGTGTAATTCCATTTATCTTTCTCGATATTTTCGTACTGATAATAATAATTTTAATTCCCGCATTATCTTTGTGGCTGCCGAACATTCTATACGGTACGTAGTTGATTGATATCAAAAAGATCGAATACTTCCTGACAAACTCTTGTGTATCACTCAATCCAAAGAGGTACATAAGTGAAAGAGTATTGAGGATATTAGGATCGACATCATTCAAGATGCGAGAAACAACAAATGGGTTAGAAAATAAGCAGTAACCGTTTGAATGAATAACACGAAAGGTGCAAAGATATGGAACAGTTTTATGGCGTTTTCCCTTATATAGTATCGCCGGTGAATAAAGACGGAACAGTGCGCGAAAATGTATTGAGAGACCTTGTGGCACATCTAATAGAGAGCGGAGTCCATGGCTTGACACCCCTGGGAAGTACGGGAGAATTTGCCTATCTTACATGGGAAATACGAAAAAAGATTGTGGAGATCGTAGTTAAAACAACATCATCAAAGGTTCCGGTAGTTGCAGGAGTTTTTCATACATCGAGTATGGAAGCAGCGCGTCAGGCACAGGAATTTGAAGACATGGGTGTAGATGGTATTCTGGCTGTACTGGACACATATTTCCCGTTAAATCCGGACCAGGTATTTTCATACTTTGAAACAATAGCCAAAAAAGTGCAGTGCCCGGTTGTGATCTACAACAATCCTCGCTTTGCTAAGATCGACGTATCTGCAGAGACAATTGGTCGGCTAGCTAATATTTCGAACGTGCGCTATTTAAAAGATGCATCCGGCAATATTGGCAAGCTAATGACAATAATAAATAATTATGGAAGTAATATCAAAGTGTTCAGTGCATCTGCAACAATCCCGTTGTTTGTTATGATGATGGGAGGAGTTGGATGGATGGCTGGACCAGCA
>Ga0272443_10007711_pt1 | contig 10187 bp, 7 predicted proteins | sample SSMAcet12_FD_193581 | JGI IMG/M metagenome (GOLD analysis project Ga0272443, IMG submission 193581) | Marine sediment archaeal communities from Little Sippewissett salt marsh, Falmouth, MA, United States - SSM-Acet-12 | ecosystem: Environmental > Aquatic > Marine > Wetlands > Sediment ... | reverse complement strand
TATCCCGGCACTGCTGGCCCTCAGAAAAGAGAGAGAGCTTTTTGAAGAGGCGGAAAAAAGGAAAATCATGGTAAGGGGATTTTACGGAGAGGGGAGCGAACCACTCGGCTGTTTCTACCAGCTTTCCTCAAAAGAAACCACGGGCATGAGCGAAAAAGAAATTATTGAAAATCTTCAAAATATGGTAAACTTAACAGAAGAGGCGGAGAAAGAATCTCTTCTCCTGCTGGCTGGCAAAGATAAAAAGAAAGCGGCCATAGCCGCCGCCATTGAAAAAGCCCTTAACAACAGCGGCCTGGCGTCGGAAAAGTTTTTCGTTCTGTTCTCGAAGCTTGTCCTGGCAAAAAAGCTGGGCATTCTGGATATCGAAGAAAAAAAGCTCAGTGCTCTTTTCCAGGAAGTTTTGCCCTTCCACATGCAGCTCAAAAAGGGGAAGAAGATGGCCCCGGAAGAAAGGGACGCAGCAAGGGGGGCAAGCCTGAGGAAAAAGATAAGGAGATGCGCAGATGTTTGAAAGGTTTACCCAGAGAGTGAAGGAACTCCTCGATTTTGCAAGAAAGGAAGCCGTTAAATTCGGCCACAACAAAATTGAGCCGGAACATATATTGCTTGCCATGATTGATGAAGGCAAAGGCGTGGGGATAGCTATTCTCCACCACATGGGAGTTGATTTTCACAAGCTGAAGCAGGAGATAGAACGGAACATGAAGATAGGCGTTCCCATACATGTCGGGGACCTGCCCCTGAGCGCCGAATCCAAGAAGGTGCTTGAACTCGCAGTAAAAGAAGCCCAGTTCCACGGGCACAACTATATAGGCACGGAGCATCTTCTCCTCGGCCTGCTCTCGGCAGAAGAAACCCTGCCTTCCAAAATACTCAGGAGCAGGGGCATAACGTTAAAAAATTCAAGGCAGCTTATAGACGATTTTATCAGCAGCCAGGGCCAGAACTGGCCGTCCTACGGCAAGACGCCCCCGCAGAATAAATACCAGAAAAACAAGCCGCCCGCACTCGATTCCTTCGGAAAGGATTTAACCCGCCTTGCACGGGAAGGCAAGCTCGACCCCGTCATAGGCAGGGAACCTGAAATTGAAAGGCTGATACAGGTCTTATGCCGCAGGAAGAAAAACAACCCGGTCCTCCTTGGAGAGCCGGGAGTAGGGAAAACGGCAATCGTGGAAGGCCTCGCTGAAAAAATCGTTTCAAACAAAGCCCCCGAGATTTTAAAGGAAAAGAAACTGATAATGATAGATTTGCCTTCGATGGTTGCGGGCACAAAGTACAGGGGAGAATTCGAGCAGAGAGTCAAAGCCGTTCTCGATGAAATAAAAAGCGCCAGGGATATCATCATCTTCATTGACGAAATACATACCCTGGTGGGAGCTGGAGGCGCTGAAGGTGCCATAGACGCCTCCAACATCCTGAAGCCCGTTTTATCAAGGGGGGAACTCCAGTGCATAGGCGCCACAACGCTTACCGAATACAGGAAGCATATTGAAAAAGACGGCGCCCTCGAAAGAAGGTTCCAGCCCATAATCGTAAATCCTCCAAGCGAAAAGGAGACGGTGGAAATACTGAGAGGGCTGAAAGAAAAATACGAGATGCACCATAAATTGAAGATTTCCGAAGGAGCCATATTTGCGGCCGCAAAACTGAGCGATAGGTATATAACCGGCAGGTTCCTGCCCGACAAGGCAATAGACCTGATAGACGAAACGGCCAGCAGAAAAAGGCTTCAGATTTATAAGCCTCCGAAAGAGATAGAAGAGATAGAAGAAGAAATACGCAGGATAACCCTTGAAAAAGAAAAAGAGATAAAGCACCAGAGCTACGAGAAAGCGGCCGCCCTGAGGGATAAAGAGAGGGAGAAAAAAAGCAAGCTTGATTACATCAAGCTCAACTGGGTCAGCCTGATACCCGAAGAAGACAGGCTGATAACGGGAGAGGATATCTCCGAAGTGGTCGCCCAGTGGACGGGCATTCCCGTATCCCAAATCTGCAAGGAAGAGAAAGAAAAATTGCTTGAAATAGAAAAATTTATCAACAGGTCCGTTATCGGGCAGGAAGAGGCCGTTTCTTCCGTAAGCAGGGCAATAAGGCGTTCCAGGGCAGGATTGAAAGACAGGCGCAGACCCATAGGAAGTTTTCTCTTCCTCGGGCCCACGGGGGTGGGGAAAACTCTTCTCGGCAGGGCCATAGCGGAATTCCTCTTCGGGGATGAGCAGGCGCTGATACAGATAGACATGTCCGAATACATGGAAAAATTTTCCGTGAGCAGGCTGATAGGGGCCCCTCCCGGATACGTAGGGTATGAAGAAGGAGGCCAGCTTACTGAAAAAATCAGGAGAAGGCCTTACAGCGTCATACTCCTTGACGAAATAGAAAAGGCCCACCAGGAGGTTTTCAACCTTCTCCTGCAGGTACTCGAAGACGGACGCTTAACCGACAGTTTCGGAATGACCGTCAATTTCCAGAATACCATACTTATAATGACCTCCAACATAGGAACGCAGCTTCTGAAAAACAGGGCCGTTATGGGTTTTGGCACAAAAGAGGAAGAAAGCTCTTATGAAGATATCAGGGATATGCTCGGCGAACAGGTAAAAAAGGCTTTCCGGCCGGAGTTTTTAAACAGGCTCGACGAAACTATCATTTTTAACCCTCTGACTGCGGCAAACCTCCGCGATATTGTTAATCTCGAACTTTCAAAAGTTTTGCAGCGCCTTGAAGAGATGGAGATAAAAATCGCCGTTTCCGAGAAAACAAAAACATTCCTCGTAAAAAAAGGTACCAGCAGGGAATTCGGGGCACGCCCCCTCAGAAGGGTCATATCGAAGTATATCGAGGACCCCCTGTCGGAAGAAATACTGAAAGAAGCCAATCCCCGCAATGTTAAAATTCTTATTGACGTTAAAAAAGAGACGCTCGTCTTTAAAAAAGCCAAGAAACAGGGAGAAAAAATTGAAGAGAATACTGATTCTGCTACCCTTACTTCTATTTAACGCTGTATTCCTTTTATCCGCGGCAAGGGTAACAACCGTTGAGGTATCGGGCAACAGGAACGTGAGCGAACAGAAAATACTTTCCCTCATGCAGACAAGAACGGGAACGGAATTCAAGAGCGAAGTCCTCGACAGCGACATGAGAAAACTCGGGGAAACGGGTTTTTTCAGCATGGTAAGGTATGAAACGGAGACAGCGGCTGACGGGATTGCCGTTAAGCTGTACCTTGCAGAAAACCCCTTGATAGAGGATATCGAGTTTACGGGCAACAGGTCCTTCAGGACAAAAAAACTGAAAGAAGTTCTCGGCGTCAAAAAAGGCGATATATTCAACGAAACAAGGATGTCGGAAGGTGTTCTGGAAGTTGAAAAGCTTTACCGGGAAAAGGGGTTTCATCTTGCCAGCATCGACTATTCCTCGGCCGAAAAAGATTCAGGAGTCCTGGTAACCGTGACGATTGAAGAAAAGGGGAAATCATATGTGAGGGAAATCCTTATCCTGGGCAACACGGCTTTTTCCTCCCGCAGGCTGAAGAAGGAGATGAAAATCAAAGAAAGAGCTATGCCTTTCAGGAGGGGCTCTTTCAAGGAAACGGCGTTTGAAAAAGACATTGAAAAACTTGAAAGCCTCTATGAAAATTCGGGGTTTCCGGATGTCTCCATTAACACCGGCCTCCTCTCCCATGAAAAGGGGGGAATGCTCGTCAGGATAGAGATAGATGAAGGTCCGCGTTATTTTATCGGCAAAATACTCTTTGAGGGGAACCTTGTATCTGACGAAGAAAAACTCAGGGATATACTTGTCCTGAAAGATACGGGCGTTCTCTTTAACAGGGAGCTCTTGAACCGCAACAGGCAGAAGCTTTCAGAATTCCACATGGACCAGGGCTACATAAGGGCCAGCGTGGCAGAAATACCAAGCCTTTCAGACCAGCCCGGCTATATAGACATAACATATTTCATCGAGCCCGGAGACATTTACCGCGCAGGAGAAGTAAAGATAACAGGGAATACCAAAACCAGGGACAAGGTTATAAGAAGAGAGCTCAAAATAGAACCTTACGACCTGATAACAACCCAGAGCATAAGGAAAAGTTTTAACAACCTTTCCGACCTCAATTACTTTGAAAAAATAAACATCTATCCTCAATTCACGGAAGAAGCCGGCATGGCCGATGTTGTGGTCGATGTCGAAGAGAAAGGCAAAACGGGAATGTTCCTTATCGGGGGAGGATACAGCAGCATAGACGACTTCATAGGCATGATAAGCGTTCAGCAGACAAATTTCGACATCGCAAACCCCCCGTCTTTTACCGGAGGAGGGCAAAACATAGCCTTATCGCTTGAACTCGGTACAGAAGCGAGAAACTACAGGCTGAGTTTTACAGAACCCTATTTTCTCGATAAACCCGTATGGGTAGGCACCGACATCTACAGGTCAAGAAGGGCATGGACGGATTATACGGAACAGCGAACAGGGATAAACCTGCGGGCAGGACGCAGGTGGGAAAACCTGTCGCTCGGCTTTGCGCTCAAAACGGAAGAGATAGAGCTTTCAGATATTGATATCACCACCATACCCTCCATTGCCGGACAGGAAGGCGAAAAAAGGAAGAACAGCCTCACTGCAACATTGGCCCACAACACCCTCGACAGAAGACGTTCTCCCTCGAGGGGGAACCTGCTCAACCTTTCGTTGGAATCCGCAGGAACCCTTTTACAGGGAGACGTTGATTTTCTAAAACCTGCGGTTGAAAACAATTTTTACCATCCCCTGAAAAAATGGGTATTCCACAGCAGGACATACGCAGGATTCATACAGGAAACGGGAGATACGAAAGAGATACCCGTGTACGAAAGGTTTTTCGGCGGAGGCATAGGCACGGTAAGAGGCTACAAGGAAAGGAGCTTCGGCCCCAAGGATGCGGTCACGGGAGTACCTGTGGGAGGCAACGCTTCTTTTGCACAAAACTTCGAGTTGATATATCCTTTATATGAGGATATACTTAAGGGGGTGCTTTTTTTCGACATGGGCAACACCTGGGAAAGCTTCAGTGAATTTTCCGATTTGCGCAAGGGGGTCGGAGCGGGAGTAAAGGTCGTGGTTCCCATACTTAATGCTCCAATAGAGATTTACTACGGCTACGCCCTCGACCAGGAGCCCGGCGACGATACCGGACGGATTCACATAGGAATGAGTTTCGGATTTTAAAAAACGGAGGTTATTGGATGAAAAATACGATAAAGAGATGCGGAACATTTATAGGCATATGCCTTTTTTCTTTTGCTGTAAATTCGGCTGCCCAGACATACAAAATAGGATACGTGGAAATACAGAAAGTCTTCTCGGGTTACGGTAAAGCCGGTGAAGCCGAAAAAAGCTTCAAGAAAGATGTTGAGGCCGAGCAGAAGAAGGTAAGCCAGCTGGAATCGACCATCAAGGAAATGCAGGCCGAATTCGAAAAGAAAAAAGACGTCCTGAAGCCGGAAGAAAGAAGCAGGAAGGAAGAAGAAATAAGAGAGAAGGTGCAGGAATTTTCAATGCTTTGGAGCAACATAAATAAATCTCTCGATGCCAAGAGGCAGAAACTCGAAGACTCAATCCTCGAAGAGATACGGGCAGAAATAAAGGATTACGGCAAGAAAAACGGGTTTACTGCCATTTTTGATTCACGGCTGGTACTATACGGGCAGGAAAACATCGACTTGACGGAAGAAATAATAAAAGTCCTCAATGAAAAAGATAAAAGGTAAACGGATATGAAGGTAAAAGATATCGCAAAGATTCTCGACGGGAAAGTAATAGGAGACGAAGGTGTCGTCATAAAAGGAGTATCTGGAATAAAAGAGGCCAGTGAAGGAGACCTGACGTTTATCGCAAACAACAAATACAGGCCCCTTTTAAAATCCACCAAAGCATCGGCCATAATCGTACCCCACGATATCAACAATACGGTAAACGCCGTGCTCATACAGGTTGAAAACCCTTCACTTGCTTTTGCCAACATGCTTACCATAGTGGGCCCTGAACCTGTCACCTTTTCTCCCGGGATAGACTCCACCGCGGTCATAGGGAAAAATGTTTCCATAGGGAAAAATGTTTCCATACAGCCATACGCAGTCATAGAAGACCATGCGGTTATCGGCGACGGTTCAATTATAGGAGCCTGCGTATACATAGGCCATTACACAAAGATAGGCAAAAACTGCATGATATACCCCCATGTCAGCATAAGGGAGCGCATCACTATCGGCGAAAGGGTTATCATACACCCGGGAACTGTAATAGGAGGCGACGGGTTCGGCTTCGCCACGGTAAAAGGCGTTCACCACAAGATACCCCAGATAGGCACGGTAGAAATAGGCAACGACGTTGAAATAGGTTCAAACGTTACAATAGACAGGGCGCGATTTGATAAAACCTATATAGGCAACGGAGTCAAGATAGACAACCTTGCGCAGATAGCCCACAATGTGAGCATCGGAGACAATACCATAGTGGTAGCCCAGGTCGGTATATCAGGCAGCACCATTATAGGAAAGAATGTCATCATCGCGGGACAGGCGGGAATTACGGGGCATATCACGGTCGGAGACAATTCTATCATAGGCGGCAAGGCCGGCGTGACAAAGAATATTCCTCCCAATACTCATGTAACGGGTTTCCCGGCGAGAGACAAGTGGGAAGACATGAGGCTGCAGGCATATTCGAGAAGGCAGCCAGAACTGATAGAAAAACTTAAAAAGCTTGAAGAAAAGATAGAAAAAATGGAAAGGAAGTTAAAGGACCTCTATGGAGAAGATGAAACAGAAAACGATTAAAAACATAGTCGAGATATCAGGCATAGGCCTTCATACAGGAGAAAAAAGCAGGCTGGTTTTCAAGCCTTCTCCCGAAGATACAGGGATTATTTTCTTCAGAAAGGATATTCCCTCCGCGGAACCTGTGAAAGCCGGCATTGAAAATCTTCTTGACAACGCAAAATTTCCGAGGCGCACATCCATAGGAAATTCGCATTTCCAGATACATACGATTGAACATCTTCTCTCGGCCCTTTACGCAATGGAGATAGACAACCTTTTCATAGAAATGGAAGGCAGCGAATGCCCGGGATTGGACGGAAGCGCCAAGCCGTTTATAGAGCTTTTCAAAAAAGCCGGGATAAAAACGTTCGAGAAGGAGAAGGAAGTCGTATATTTGAAAGAACCCATATACATCTCAAACAACGGGTCGCATATTATCGCCCTTCCCTGCGACTCCCTCAAAATATCGTATACACTCGATTACCCTAAAACCCTTTTGAAATCTCAGTATGCTTCCTACCTGATAACCCCGGAAACGTATGAAAAGGAGTTGTCGCCCGCGAGAACTTTCTGCCTGAAAGAGGAAGTGGATTCCCTGAAAAAAATGGGCCTCGGCAAAGGGTCCGACTATACAAACACACTTGTAATCGACGATAAAAAAGGAGTCATAAACAACGTATTCCGTTTTGACGACGAACCCGTAAGGCATAAAATCAGCGACCTGATAGGCGACCTGGCCATACTTGTCAATCATGTCTGCGCCCATATCATAGGAATAAGGAGCGGCCACGCCCTTAACACCCAGCTCATAAAAAAAATACAGGACCTTCACAAGAGGGAAAAGCAGAGCGGGGTAGTTTCCCCCTCTCTTTCTTACAGGAAAGGCCACACTCTCTCCGTAGAAGAGATAGAAAAGATAATCCCCCACAGGTTCCCCTTTCTCCTCGTGGACAAGATTGTCGATTTAACAGAAACCAAAGCCGTAGGCATAAAAAACGTTACGATGAACGAATGGTTTTTCGAGGGGCACTTCCCGAACAAGCCCGTTATGCCCGGGGTTCTGATTGTTGAGGCAATGGCACAGGTAGGAGGGGTACTTATGTTGAGCAAGGAAGAAAACAGGGGCAAGCTCGCATACTTCATGAGCATAGACAATGTCAAGTTCAGAAGGGCCATAAGTCCCGGCGACCAGCTTGTCCTGCAGGTTGAAGTGGTAAAACTTAAAAGCAAAGTAGGGCAGCTGCAGGGCAAAACCTTTGTAGACGGCAAACTTGCCACCGAAGCATCCTTCATGTGCACAATCATAGATGCATGAAAAAAACAGGGGACCCGTCAAGAATAAAGGCAGAACCACAGCAACCCGTTTAGAAGAAAAGTAAGTCCTCAGTGAACACCGTGGGGCAAAAGGGATGCAGTTGACGGCAAGTAGCGAAAGTGCAGCTATAAAACAAGGTGAAGAGCGGAAGCGGCCAGACTAATAACCTTGCCCGGAGCTGTTTGAGCCCGTCCGGAACTCTCTTGTTGAGTGACGGATGGCGAGTTCTCCGGGGTCTGGCTTCACTGTAGTTCTTATCTGCACTGAGCTCAAGTCCGAAGGGCTGTTTCCGAGACCGGAAAGAGCAATCCTTTTGCCTGCCCGCATACATGGTTTACTGAATTATTACGAAGAAAAAAACAACCGGTTTTAAGCATCTTAACTGCGTTCTTTATTATTTTTGGCTTTATACATAAATTTACGGAATATACGCATATGCCTACGATACACCCCACGGCTGTAATTTCGCCTAAATCCCATATAGACAGCGGCGTACAGGTAGGCCCTTTTTCCATTATCGGAGAAAATGTCACTCTCTGCAAAGACTGCGAGGTAGGTTCCTCCGTCAATATCCAGGGACACACGGAAATAGGGGCCCGCTGCAAAATATTTACAGGGGCAGTCATAGGAAGCCTCACCCAGGATTTAAAATACAGGGGGGGCGATACATTCATAAAGATAGGGGAAGACAATACCATAAGGGAATACGTGACCGTAAATTCCGGCACCGCCGAAGGCGAAAGCACCGTCATCGGGAAGAAGAACCTTTTGATGGCTTACGTTCACATAGCGCACAATTGCGTCATAGGAAACAACACGATAATAGCAAACGCAGGCACCCTTGCCGGCCATGTCGAGGTTGAAGATTTTGCGATAATCGGCGGGCTGGCGGGCATTCACCAGTTCTGCCGGATAGGCCGGCATGCCATCGTAGGCGGATGTTCAAAGGTTACAAAGGATGTGGTCCCTTTTGTCATGGCTGACGGCCACCCTGCAAAACCTTTCGGGGTAAACAAGACGGGATTGAAGAGAAGGGGTTTTACTCCTGAAAGCATCGGGAGCATAGAAAAAGCTTACAGGCTCCTTTTCCGCTCCGGGCTTAACGTTTCGGAAGCCCTTTCAGAGATAGAGAAAATGGAAGAGACGGAGGAAACAGCCTGCCTTGTAAGTTTCATCAGGAAAGCCGAGAGAGGAATAGCCAAATAACAAAAGAGGAAGCGCCGGGAGAAAAGGATGGACAAAAAGAAAACAGGCTTGTTTCTGAGCGGCGACAGCCTTTCCGAATACGTGTATAATAAGCTCGCAAAAGACGGCGACATAGTTTCTTTTGCTTTTGAAGACATACCCTTCGCAGAAAGTTCCAGGTTCCGGTTCGGAGATGTTGCCGGCATAATGGCACTCCTTAAAAAGGAGAAAGTCGGCCGGCTGGTAATGATTGGAAGGATAGACCCTTCTTCTCTTTTCAAAGGGGAGATTCAGGATTCGGGAAAGTCTTTTCTAAAGGGACAGGCCGGCTGGCAGGGAGAAGCTCTCCTGGCCTCGGCAGCTTCCCTTCTCGAAAAAGAAGGCGTGCGCGTACTGCCCCTCACCCAGGTTCTGGGCGAGCTCCTCGCAGAAAGCAGGGTTTATACAGCGGAAAAACCCGACAGGAACCAGCTTTGCGATATAGATACGGGGATATCCCTTATAAACAGCCTGTCATGCTACCGCGCAGGCCAGGCAGCCGCCTTAAAAAACGGCATGGTCATAGCGGTGGAAGGAATTGAGGGAACCGATTCCATGATAAAAAGGGCCGGGGGCTACTGCAAGGGTTTCACGGTTGTCAAGCTGGCGGGAAGGGGCAAGGACGAACGCTTCGACCTGCCTGTAATAGGCCCCGGCACGGCAGAAGCAATGAAAAGGGCCGGGGGCAAAGTTCTTGCGGCAGAGGCAGGCAAAACAGTAATCTTTGAAAAAGAAAAAACCGTATCCCTTTGTGAAGAAAACGACATAATTCTCCTGGGAACGCCGGCAAAATCTTAACCTCCGGCGGCCGGGGAAGCGGAACATCCGCTGAGCGACGCCGG
>Ga0272443_10007710_pt1 | contig 10187 bp, 9 predicted proteins | sample SSMAcet12_FD_193581 | JGI IMG/M metagenome (GOLD analysis project Ga0272443, IMG submission 193581) | Marine sediment archaeal communities from Little Sippewissett salt marsh, Falmouth, MA, United States - SSM-Acet-12 | ecosystem: Environmental > Aquatic > Marine > Wetlands > Sediment ... | reverse complement strand
GGACACGTTAGCAACGTCGCCTACGTGCAGTGGATGCAGGATGTTGCCATTGCGCACTTCGCGGCCACCGGCGGCGTGGACGCGATGCACGATGCCGGCGGAACGTGGGTCGCCCGGTCTCACCACATCGAGTACCTCCGTCCGGCGTTCGCCGGTGATCGCGTCGAGGCGGCCACGTGGATCGCGACGCTCCGTCGCGTCCGCTCGATGCGACGCTATGCGTTCACAAGGGTGTCCGATGGCAAGATCCTTGCTAGAGGGGAGACCGATTGGGTGTTCGTGAACGCCGAGACCGGCCGCCCCAGCTCGATCCCCGAGGAGATCGTGCGGGCGTTCACGCTCGTTCCGGACGGCCCGGAATCATGAACGCGCCATCTGTCGGCAACCCTTGGTGGGCGGCGCTCACCGTCTGGAGCGTCGTGAATGCTGTCAACCTCCTGCAGGCAGCGGGGTTCCTTTCGCGGGTGCCCACCGGAAGTCTGGCGGTCAATCACCTGCTCGGTCGCGTGATGATCGGCCTGGCCATCCCTGCGACCGTGGCCCTCGTCGCGTTCGTTCGCGAGGGCGCCGGATGGCGGCACTGGATCGGCCCGGGCGTCTACCTGGCGTTCGTGGCGCTGATGATCGCCGTCGAGTATGTCTGGCCGGTCGAGTTCCGATCGCCGATGCGCTACGGCATCCTCGTGCCGTATTTGGTGCTGTTCTTCGGCGCGATCCTGCTGATGGGGCTTCCGATGTTCCGCCTGAACCGGCCGCTGTGGCTCGTCACCGTGGCGACCACGGTGCTGCTGTTGAGCTCGATGGTGTACGCGATGAGCGAGGGCGTCGGGTGAAGGGAGCGGACACAGGTTGTAGTGGAACCCTCCGAACCGTCGAACCACAGCGCGAATCAAGGCTGAGCAAGGGTCAAGAAACAGGATCCGCCCCACGTTCCCTGAGCTTGATGGCCGGCGGATTCCTGAGAAGAAACCGAAAAGCAGTCTCGCGCAGAGGCGCAGAGAACTGCAAGACCAAGCGTCGATCGATATTGGTTTGGACCTTGGACCCAACAGCACATGGTCCCAATCTGAATGGCAGGTTTGAGGTTTCGTGTCCCTCTGCGGCTCTGCGTGTCTGCGCGAGAAAGGTTTGTGGGGTTCTCCCCCATCCGATGCCCTACCGAACAAGCCACGAGATTCGATTCGCCCGCCCGCAAGCCGCTCATCAAACGTGAAGCGTTCGAAAAGCAGCCGCTTGCCCGAAGTACCTCGAATCCGTAGGCTCTCGTGCGAGAAGACCATTGTCAATATGCGGGAAGAGAAGGCAGTCGGAATTGGGCGGGATGTCTGTCGGGGCGAGATGTGCTTGTTGACGCTACAGCGCACCTTCGCATGCTAGTCGTTGTCGGGTGGCTTGTAGACGAATGAATCGGAGCGGACGTGCCGTCCACATCGCTGCCTATGACAACGCTATTCAGGCTCGATAGGAGCTGACAGCATGTGGATCGTGAGCCTCCCCGTTTCTTGTCCATGCCTATTCTGGGCAGTCGCGATCCTTTGGAGTGGGTTCCAGGCCTACGCGGGCTTTCATTACGGACTTTACATTTGCGACAATGCCGAACGGAAGTCTGACAGCCCCGAGCCATCTCGATGTACGCGGCTGCTGGCATACGGTGTGCATCACGGGATCTTCTACTTCACATCTTCGCTCTCCGGTTTTGTTGCGTGGCGTCTCGCGCATTGGGTGACGTCGGGGATCGGGAATTGGGCAGATATCGCCGGCGGAACGGGAGCTGTTCTAGTTGCACTCACTGTGTTGTCGATCCTTGGGGTTTCCGGGGCTCTGTCGCGCATTCTCTATTTGGGTAAGTGGCCTCGATAGGCCGAACGTGTCATGCTCTGAGACAGCAACGAACCGGGATTCGGGCGACGCATACCGCATTCCGCGACAGAGCGCCTGAGAGATTGCCCATGGCCAATCCTGTGCGAGCATTGATGCTGAATTGTCCGCGTCAGCGAGGTTCCATAAGGTGTGGCCGAGGATTCGCACATCACCCGGCGGAAGGGGAGAAATGAGGGAGGTATCCCCGACCTCAGAGGAGGAATGGGAGGACATTGCCCTTGCCAAGGTGGCAGAAGGGAGCTTCGATGGTTGATCAAACCACTGCCCCGAACCAGCGGGATGTCCTTGATGACCACAAGCGGATTGGCAAGAGATTCGTCCCAGGGGGTTCCGGGTACATACTACGTAACTGGGGCGTACGCGAGGCGGAGATGAGTATTGCGTCCCCGGAATCCCGGAGAGTCATCTGCTGGTCAGAAGCCAAGCCGATGTTGCCTGAACATAGCTACATCTCTCCCGAAAGATCGACTAGTTGCCGAGTGCTCTGCCTGCTCTATCCAGTTGTCGTATCCAAGCAATTCCAGGAATCGGTCAACAAACGCGCTGAGCTTCTGTGCAGATGCCTTCGCGAAGTGGAATGGTTCGATGAAACAGCTCCTCCCACTCCGTAGGACGCCCCATTCGCTGATCGAATCGTACTTACTGGCGATGTCGCCGCACCGCTCTACCATCTGCACAGTCTTATCTTCAGTCCAGAGGAAATTGGCTTCCCAGCTACCTGCTGATCCAGAGAACTTGAAGCTAGTCTCCCTCGGCATCTCTCGATGGGTCACTTCTTCTCGCAGACAGTAGACTAGCGCAATCAGGGGCGCGCTCGCTCGGATGTGCCCACGAAGCTCCGGATCCGTCTTCTCCAATGCGCGCAAGTAGTCCTTCCCTGCTTTGGGATTCAGAGAGGTGCGGGACGGGATGTTGGCACCGGTGAAGCAGAGTTGCAGCTGATCTCCTGCCTTGATCGCTAGGCTGTCAAACACGCCACTGACAAGGATTATGTAGTAGAAGAAGTGGTAGAGCGTATTTCGCATGGTGTCGTTGTCTACGCCTGAGTAGTACTGAATACCCATCTCGTCGATGCTCATAAGCAGGTTTGTGAATCGGTTGGCCAGGGATGTAAGGATCCCGTCCTCGACGTTGTAGTGTGGAATCCGAGAACGGTACGAATACCAGTACCATAGGCCTTTGTTGCAGAGGAACCGTGGGCCGATATGGTACTTCCCCATCTTCTTGGCGAACAGATCCATGACTTCCTTCGCCTCGCCAACCGCCGCAACATAGAGAGAACGATCCGGGAAGCGCTCCTTCAGGAGTGTTCGATGTGATAGCAGCGCGTCATTCGCCGTTACAACCAAGTACGCGCGATCTGACCACCCGAGAGCTGCTGCGACAGCCACTACAACTGCAATACCGTTGTCGTTGTCAGCCTCTGCGGAGTCCACACCCATCTGCTTGCACAGAAACTGAAGGGAGCTTCTCCTATGCAGAATCGAAGACATGGAGTCTCCCGCATCCGCGTTCACAGTTACTACACGATACCCATCTTCACGGGGGTCATTGATTGCATAGGAGGGGATGTCCCTCATGCCACCATGCTCACAAGCCCCTGGCGCACGGAGGAATTCGAAATGCTCAGCGGAGCTGTACTCCAGCAGAACCTGAGCTTCAACGTCGCCGGCCGCGAGCTCTCGATCAAGGCTGGCTGTGTCAAGGAGTACACCAAGTGGAGATGTTGCTTTCATGATGGGCCTGGAATCCATGGCACATTCTCCTCTGCGCTTCATCAGGCGCAAGACGTTCTTCGCTGATGAGAACGTGGCTACCTGCTATGGTAGGGCACATACCTCTGCACTTGCACGTCAGACATGGGCGTCAAGTCCTGCAATCCCGCACACGGAACTGCCTAAGCCAGATAGAAACTGTCGCTGGGATGCAGGACGTGACCGTCAATCCTTCTCCCACCGCAATCTTGTCGGCAGCGCTTCTGGGCCGTAGGCTGTCGTGTGGTGCCTCCTCGTCATGCATCGGGAACGGGGTCGGCGTTTGTCGCGGGGAATTGGGGGACGCATACCCTAATTCGAGGGAGTCCTAGCTTCACCCTGTTTGCTGAAGAAGCGCCTGAGAGCCCCTTCGTGATGCCCCCGTACGCTGCTCGAACCTTGTGTAGTTCCCCTCTGCGTCTCTGCGCGAGTCTGGTTCCGTCTTTTCATCGAATGCCCGAAACCCGTTTCTCGCGCAGAGGCGCAGAGACGCAGAGAACTGCCAGAACCGGAACTCAGGATGGTTTCTGTTGGGGACGGAGTCCGAGGATCTGCTGCCTCCCCGAGCCATGTTCCTGAAGTCCACTTCCCTCTGCGTCTCCGCGTCTCTGCGCGAGAAGGCAGTTGGGATAAGACCTATGATCTGTCGAAGGGTCCGTAGTTCCCCTCTGCGTCTCTGCGCGAGAGCGGCAGTTAGAAGTAAATGGACTGTCGGGCTCCTCGGATCTTCGCTGTAGTGTGTCGCCTTGCGCCTGCGCGCATCGGTGTTGGGATCATCCGCAGCTTGCCGCTAAGCTATCGGGTTGGGGGCGGTTTGATGACGCCAACGCTCTGGCTGATCCCTGGGCTTGCCGTGACGGTGTTCGTGCTTGTTCGAGCCGTGATCCTCGAGAAGCAGTGGCAGGTCTACGTCCTCAAGCCTCTCTCCACACTCATTGTCATCGCGGTGGCGGGCCTGTCCCTTCTGCAGCCTGAACGGAATTTGACCTATACGGTGGGCGTGCTGTTGGGCCTGATGTTCTCGTTGGTGGGGGACGTGGCGCTGATGTTTGAGGAGAAGCGCAACGCCTTGCTCACCGGTCTGGGATCGTTCCTGCTGGCGCATGTTGCCTACGCGGTGGTCTTCACGATGCTGGGGCGCGTTTCGTGGTGGGATGTTCCTTCCGCAGGGGTTCTCCTGGCAGCCGGCGTCGGTGTCTACGCGCTGCTGAAGGCGAACCTGGCGGCAATGCGGATCCCGGTGATCGTCTACATCGTCGTGATCTCGATCATGGTGAGTCGCGCCGTAACGACCCTGTCCGGTCCGGCCTTCGGTACAGGCCAAGCCGCAATGATCGCAGCGGGAGCCGTCTCATTCTACGTATCGGATGCGATTCTGGCGCTTTGCCGATTCCGGAGCCCCTGGCGATACCGGCGTATCAGCTTGGCGTTCTACTACGGCGGGCAACTGCTGATCGCGCTGGCTGCCAGCGGCTTTGGGTAGTGGAACGACGATAAGCGATGAGACGACTTGCCGCATCACCGCTTCGCGTGCTCGGAAGGCCGGGTTCTCCGATCGAGTCAAGTTGACCTGCAAAGACGCTGCGGTTCGAGCGAACTGCTGGATAGCATGGAGGTGTGACAGATGACCGAAAGCGGAGCTGTCGTTGTCGCGTTCGCCGCGTTCGGAGTCGCGTCCCAGGCGGTACTCGTGTGTTTCTTCATCGCGCGGCGCTGGTGGCTCCCCGCCGCAGAACGCTTTGGCTGTCTTGCGCCTGCCTTTGCCGGGCTCGGACTGCCGCTTGGACTGTGGTTTCTGATCGGCGGAGAGTCCTGGAGGCTCTGGGTGGGTCCGCTGCTGATGGCGGCGTGGGCGCTGTTCGAAGCGTACGTCGATCTTTGGCGGCCGCGTCCGTGGCGTCGGCCAATCGTGTGGAACATAGCTGTCCCCTACTTCTTGCTCTACTTCTGGGCCCAGATGTTCATGTGGTGGCCGCTCTGGCATGTAATGCGAGCAGCTTGGGTGGTCTTCCTCGTGCTGTTCGTCGCGAGCACCGCGTTGAACCTCCGCGGGCACTTCGGCAGCGAGCAGAGCGACTGACGCCCGGCGGGAGCTCAGGGGGGATCCTTCGGAGGCTGCCATGATCTCTGGCATGGAGAAAGAGACGCCCCTGAGCAATGTGGCGGCCGCATACCCTAATCCGAAAGAATCAGAGCTTCACCCCCATTCCGCGACGAATCGCCTGAGAGCCCCTTCATAATCCGTCGATCGCTGCTCGAGCTCTGTGTGCTTCCGGTCTGCGTCTCAGCGGGAGAAGAATCGTCTCGGAATCCGAGGCGCTCATGTCCCCTTCCGCGACCAAGCGCCCGATGAGAGCATCCATGGTTTGTGATGCCGCGACGCAAGCGGGCCCGTTGCTCGGTCAAGGGCACAGAACACGGTTGGACCGCCGGCGATCTTGCGGGATGATCGGTTCATGGATCCGATTCTCACCCCGCGCTTGCGCCTGGTCCCGGCCACGGCGGAGCTCATCCGCCTGGAAATCGACAACACCGGAGAGTTCTTCCGGCACCTCGGCGCTTCGCCGGTGACCGATTGGCCGCCCGACGAGCTGAAGGACGTGTTGGCGCTCTTCGCCAGGCAGCTCGAGGAGACGCCCGAGCTGGTCGGTTGGCTGTCCTGGTACTGGGTAGTGAGAAGCCCGATCCGGGAGGCGCTCGTCGGCGGAGGTGGGTTCAAAGGGGCGCCGGTCGATGGCATGGTCGAGGTCGGATACAACACGCGGATGCCGTTTCGCCGTAGGGGCTATGCAACCGAGGCCGTCGGTGCGCTGACCAAGTGGGCACTCGATCAGCCAATGGTCCGGTGCGTTCGAGCGGAGACCGACCGCGGCAACGACGGCTCGATCGGCGTCCTCTCCAAGCTGGGGTACTCCGAAGTCGGACCCGGCTCGGAACCGGGTCTCCTCCGATTCGAGCGTCTTGCAGCGTAGGGGAGTCGAGGACTCGACACTGCGCTCTTTCGCTGGGGCGACTTCGGGAATCGTCGCTGTGCTGCGTGCCGTCGAGGGACGCGATCTCCGCTAGCGGATGTGCAGGAAGTTGGCTACTTGCGATGGTGCCACAAGTAGCCTGGGAGAACGCGACCGAATCCTACGTTCTCCTGCGGCGGCCAGCTTCTTCATCTGAGGTGAAGCAAGTATTCAAGGTTGCCCTTCTCTCCTTCGATCGGGGACTTCATCTCCCCGATGGCGGACCACGGAGTCTCGGATTCTACGAAGGCGCGGAGAGCCTCGAGCACGGCCTGTCGATCCGCCTCCTTCTTCACCACGCCGTCCGGCGGGAGCGCTTCCCTCCCCACCTCGAACTGCGGCTTGGCAAGGGCGATCAGATCGCCGCCGGGGGCGAGGATCTCGGCGAGCGGCGGAAGGATCAGTCGAAGCGAGATGAACGACACGTCGATCACCGCGAGGTCGATCGGCTCGCCGATGTCCTGTGGCTCCAGGTACCGGGCGTTAAGCCCCTCTCGAACGACGACCCGCGGATCGCGCCGAAGACTGGGATGGAGTTGATCGTGCCCGACGTCGATCGCGTACACCTTGGCGGCGCCATGCTGCAGCAGGCAGTCGGTGAACCCGCCGGTCGAGGCCCCGACGTCGAGGCAGACGCGGCTCTTCGGATCGACTCGAAACTGATCGAGCGCTGCTTCGAGCTTCTCTCCACCCCGGCTGACGTACTTCTCGTAGGAGAGGATCTCGATCTTCGCTTCGGGGTCGATCGGATGACCGGGGCGGGTGATGACGTGCCCTTCGACCATGACACGGCCGGCCTCGATCATTCGCTGGGCGCGCGAGCGGCTGCGGATCAGGCGGCGACGCTTGATGACCTTGTCGAGCCGTTCCCTCATCCGGCGGTCGCGGCCACCCGCTCACGTTGCTCGGCGTACGCCTCAAGGCCCGCTTTCAGGACCTCGACCGCACGAACCAGTTTCGACTCTTCGAGGACGTAAGCGATCCGCACCTCGTTGCGGCCGCTTCCGTCGGTGGCGTAGAAGCCGGCGCCCGGCGCGACCATCGTCGTTTCCCCGTCGAGTTGGAACTCGTTGAGCATGAACTTCACGAACTCCTCGGAGTCGTCGAGCTGCGGGAACTTGACCATGATGTAGAACGCGCCCTCGGGCTTCCGGCAGACGGCGTCGGGGATCGTCTGGAGTGCGTCGAACAGCGTGTCGCGTCGGGCGTGGAACTTGCGTCGCATCTCCTGGATCTCGGCCTGGTAGTTGGGATCGCTCAGGAACGAGACGAGCCCGAGCTGCTCGAACGTCGGTGCGGACAGGCGAATCATGCACAGCTTGTTGATCGACGTCATCACGTCGGAGTTGCGGCTGGCGATGCATCCGATCCGTGCTCCGCAGGCGGACAATCGTTTCGAGATCGAGTCGACCAGGATTGCTCGATCGGCGATCTCGGGCAGCTCGAGGACGCTCGTCGCATGGCCGTCGTAGATGAGCTCACGATACGGTTCGTCGGAGATGACGAACAGGTCGTGCTTGAGAGCGAGGCGTGCGAGCCCCTCCAGCTCCGAGCGCGTGTAGCCGACGCCGGTCGGGTTGGCCGGATTGGAGAAGAGGATCGCCGCTGTGCGGGGCGTCACGAGCGCCTCGATCTCCCCGATCGGTGGCAGGTGAAACCCGTCTTCGATCCTGGTGGTGATCGGAACGACGCGCATCCCGTTCATCAGGGCGTGGCCGTAGTAGTTCGGGTAGAACGGCTCGGGGATGAGGACCTCGTCTCCCGGGTTGCAGGTGGATTGGAGCGCGAAGACGAACGCCTCGCTGCCGCCGATGGTGACGCGCAGCTGATCCTCGGTCAGCTCGATCCCCGTGTCGGCGTAGAAACGGAGCAACGCTTCGATGGTCTGCGGCAGTCCGGGTGCCGGCGCGTAGCTGAGCACGTCGATGTCGGCGTTTCGCACGCCGTCCATGAACGACTTCGGTGTCGGGATGTCCGGCTGGCCGATATTCAGATGATAGACGTGGACACCGCGCTTCTTGGCCGCGGTCGCCAGAGGCACCAGCCGTCGAATTGGCGAGCCCTTCAATGCCTGGGTTCGTTCTGAGACGCTACGCATGATCGAAAATCCACACCTCCCGTTGGCTCGGCAACGCTTCTCGGATCACCTCGGCGGTCGAGGCGCCGACGCGGCGCACATTGTCCATCAAACCTGCGAACTCCTCCACCGGCGCGATCGGCCAGTCGGCGATTCGTTCGGTCCGGAAGTGCATCGGCACGACGATCCGAACGTTCGGCAGCTCGTTTGCGATCGCCGCCGCTTGTTCGGCATCGATGGTGTAGGTGCCGCCGACCGGGATCAGTAGGATCTCGGAGTCGCCAAGTGCCTTCCGCTGTGACCCGTCGAGCGGGGCGCCGAGGTCCCCGAGGTGGGCGATCGTCATCCCTTCGAGTTCGAAGACGTAGAGGATGTTCGGTCCGCGCTCTGTTCCGCCATGGTCGTCATGGAACGACGGGATTCCCTTGAGGCGCACCCCGCGGACATCCAGATCCCCGGTTGCCTCGATCAACGCATGATCTCCCGGGACGCGGTGGACCGCGTTGTGGTCGAAGTGATCGTGGCTCACCGTCACGATGTCGACAGGCTCCGCGGGGAAGACGTAGGGGACGTCCTCGCCGAACGGGTCGGTGAGCATCCGGGCTTCCCGTGCGTCGATGAGGAAGCATGCGTGGCCGATCCACGTGATCTTCACTCGTCCTCCTTTGAGACCGCGGTGGCGAGCATGATCTCGACGAGGCGATCGTAGGAGATCCCCGCCACCGCGGCCGCGCGTGGAAGGTCGCTGATCGGCGTCATCCCGGGCAGCGTGTTGACCTCGAGGACGTACGGGGTACCGTCTTCCGCGAGGCGGAGATCGACGCGCGAGTAGCCGTGGCAACCGAGCGCCTCGTGGGCGCGCAGGGAGACGTCTTGGAGACGGGCGGCGACGTTCTCGTCGAGCGGTGCCGGGGCGAGGAAGTCAGCGACGCCGTCGGTGTACTTCGCCTCGTAGTCGAACAACCTTCCGGGGATTCGGATTTCGATCACGGGCAAGGGGGCGTCAGCCCCATCCTGTCGAAGAATCCCGACGGTGATCTCGCGTCCCTCGATGTACTCCTCGACCAGCAGCGCCGGGAACCGATCGAGGACCCAGGAGGCGGCTTCGCGGAGGCCGTCCTCCGTCTCTGCATAGTGAACGCCGATCGTCGACCCGCCGGTGCATGGCTTGATCACGACCGGAAGGCCGAGCTGGTCGATCGCATCGCGTAGAAACGGGTTGGGATCGCCGGTGTTGCAGGCAAGTACGTGGCCGTTTGGCATCGGGATCCCTTGTGCCGTCAGGATGGCGCGTGTCCGGGCCTTGTCCATCGCGCGGAAGCACGCGCGTGCGCCCGATCCGGCGTACGGGAGGCCCATCACATCGAGTAGAAGCTGGACGGTGCCGTCCTCTCCGCTTCCTCCATGAAGGCAGTTGAAAACGATGTCGACGTCTCGGAGTTGTGGAACCAGATCATCGAGAGA
>Ga0272443_10007707_pt1 | contig 10189 bp, 9 predicted proteins | sample SSMAcet12_FD_193581 | JGI IMG/M metagenome (GOLD analysis project Ga0272443, IMG submission 193581) | Marine sediment archaeal communities from Little Sippewissett salt marsh, Falmouth, MA, United States - SSM-Acet-12 | ecosystem: Environmental > Aquatic > Marine > Wetlands > Sediment ... | reverse complement strand
TACAAACGAGGACACCGATGATGTTCACCAGAGACGGTTTCTCTGTGAATAAGACCAGCCCGATGGGAAGCAGGACCAACGCCGCTGCAGCATTCGCCAAAATCCCTGCCACACTGATGTTCCATCCTGCCCGATAGGCAAGGAGGAAGCCAACTTCCAGTCCGACAATCGCCAGCGCAAGCGCAAAGCTGGCCCAGTTAATCTTGCCGAGGGTTCTGGACAGGTTTTCCTCCAGCGGGAACAATGAAAAAAGCGGCAGGGAGAGCAGGAACGCTGTCACATACGTGATGAGCACGCTGATCACAGGATGCGCATCTGGCGCAATCGCTCTCTGGAACACATGGTAAAGCACACTCGAGACAATGGCGATGATGATCGATAGATAAAACATGGCACCTCCCTGAAAAAGTCGCCGTTGGGCATTCTGACGCCCTGTATGCTGCTCTACCTCAGCTTCGCTAAAGTGACCGGGTCCATCTTAATAACAATCCTTCCGGCGATAAGGGTCAGGATGAGAACGGCAATCCACAAGGGCAGCACTCGTCCTCCTGTGTCCATCGGAAGAATGGGAAGAACCCCGAGAGCGGTATTGATGGCGGCGTGGAACATATGCACGATGAATAGACTTCCCTTCGTGCTGTTGTACAACCAGGTCATGATGATGGCCAGACCGATGTCCTGCAACAGAAACAGTCCAAAGGGGATGTCTTTATGAAAGTATCCTGCGATAAGAAAAAGGGGTAAATGCCATATCCCCCAAATCAAACCAAGAATCAGGCTGGCGTGCAATGCCCCCCATTTTGCTTGCATCCGGGGCAGTGCAAAACCGCGCCAACCGGCTTCTTCACCAAGGACACTGCTCACGAGCACAAAGGCAAATGCAGGAATAACCAGATAAAGCTGACGAGGGTCATTAAACTCTGGACGCGGCATGCCTGCCAGCACGGCCAGCCAGATCGACGCGAGGATGACGAGAGGTGGAAGCAGAAAGGCAAAACCGTACCAACGGCATGGAAGCCTCCAGTGAAGCATCTGCTCGGCAAGTTTGCGTAATCCGGCCTTCCCTTGTAGCCATGCTGTCAGCAGTACAGCCACGATTGCCGGTCCAAACGTTCCGGCAATCCGGAGAGGTTCCGATTCCTCCCCAGACACAACCATGGGGAGCCAGATTGTCCAGCTCAATGAAAAAGTCAAACCGAAGAACAGAACCAGGGGGTGCCTGGCTGAGAAGAAAGGCTGTCGCTGCATGTCTGAACCTATTTCCAGGCAGTTCGCCGCATATTGCCATCGACGATACCTGTCACCCGGGATGTCTCAGAGATTATCCCAGAAGAAGAATCCCCCCGGCAAGGGACAATGATAACCAGAGAAGGGGATCAACGCGCCGCTTCAATCAAGGAAACCGCATGACCTACGCCATCTTCCATTCGAATCGCCTCGCCCAGTCGTGCGGCGCGACTGCGCATGGCCTCATCGCCTACCATCTCCCGGATCGCCGAAGCCAGGTTTTGAGCGTTCAGCCGGCGCGGCGAAATCGGTGCAGGACCCGCGCCGAGATGATGAACCCTGCGTCCCCAGAACGGCTGATCACTTGTAAACGGCACAATCAGCGTGGGAATGCCTGCCCGCAGGCTGGCGCCGGTCGTCCCTGCGCCACCGTGATGTACGGCAGCGACCATTTTCGGGAACAGCCAGGAATGAGGAACATCGCTGATCGCAAAAACGTGTTCGGGGAGTTCTTCGGCTTGAAGCCCGCCCCACCCTGTTGCAAGAACACCGCGCTGCCCGGTGATGTTCAATGCCTTCACGGCAATCCGTGCAAAGCGAGCGGGGTCGCCGGCAATCACACTTCCAAATCCAATGTACACCGGCGGCGGGCCGTTCATCAGGAAGCTCTTCAGCGCTTCAGGAATTCCGTGCGGCTCCGTTTCGTCACGGAACCAGTATCCCGTCACATGAGCGTGGTCCGGCCAATCCGCGGGTCTGGGAAGAACATGCCGACTGTACGCGTACAGGACCGGGACAGGCGGTTGTCGTTCCTTCGCCAGCGGCCACCCGGACAGGGGAGGAAAGTCCGGGTTCTCCCGACGCACACGGCGATAGAGAAGGCGGCTGCCCTGCCAGAATACCTGCTCAAGGATGGCATGGGTAAGGTGCCTGTACTTCCGGCCAAGAGGTAAATCCGGGGTGACGACACCGGGAAAGTCACCCGTTGCCGTAAAGATGGGAAAGAGCTGCGCCGAGAAAGAGGGGATCCCAAGCTGGTCTACGATCTCGGGTCCTCCAGTCGTAAAAAGAAACGAGTTAACGACGACATCCGCCCCGCGGCAGACTTCCCTTGCAATATGGTAGACTTCGGCCCCGATGGGAAGAATCAGCTTGCTGACGACATGAACCATCTTCCATGGACTGTGACCGGCGACTTGAACTAGATCTGCTGCAACGGCTTCGGGGTCGCCCGGCAACGGGATGAAGGCAATGCCGCGCTCCGACGCCAGCGTTGAAAACGTGCCCGGGCCGACGACCAAGGCATCATGTCCCGCCCGTATCAGCCCGTTCGCCAGGGCGAAGAACGGCTCAACATCGCCCCGTGATCCGTACGTCAGAATGACAGCTTTCACATCCAATCCTTAAATAGCTTCCAAGCGGGGTCAGCGCTTTCAACCGCCGGACCATCACAATTTTGGCGGCAATGAACCTGCAAAATCAAACCCCTTCATGACCCATCGGTGCAGCGCTTCGTCTCCGGCAATCCCAGCTTGCTCGACCTGCACCCAGCCCTGCATAGGACGGCCTGTCATGTCGAACTCTTTCACATGCCGTTCCGCCAGTGCCTGCTCATACGATTCCGGGCCTACACGGACAATCAATGTGTCCTGGATAATGCCGCAGGCCATGTTCCCATTCAGCATGAAGCCCATACCGCCGAACATCCTCTTACCCTGTACCGTCAATCCATCAGGGAGCGCCGATCGAACACGCGCTTCCAGCACCTCATCGTATGCCATGCTCATCCTCCTCTTCCCGCCAGGCGCTGAACAAACCGGCTTTCTTCTCGATACGCACTGCGCCGTCGCTTCGGATGATAGCAGCAAGATAGTCTTCCAGCACAGCCGGATTTTCCTGAAGAAACGTGGAACGTCCTGTCGAAAGAATATACGCGGCAAGCGGGGCAGCATCCGTAACGACGAGAGCATCCTCCCTCGGGTGCAGTTCAACCTTCTTGAAATGCTTGCAAAGCCGGGCCGCGCCATTCTCCAGGTTGAATCCCTTTCCAGCATGAGAGAGATCAGCCGCCGGATCCAGTGTACCGATGATCTCCCGCACCCTGTGCATATGCGCGTGGCCGTTCGTCGCTGCATAGAACCGGCCGCCGGGTTTGAGCACGCGTCGAGCTTCAGCCAATGCGCTGTCTACAGCAGATACGTGATAGAGCATGAAATTGGCAATGACGACGTCCATGCAGGCGTCGGACAGGGGAAGCTGCATGGCATCTGCCTGGCAGTAAGAGAAACGTTCCTCCTCATGGCTCCGCGTGTATGCTGCAGCGACCATGCCGCGGGAATAGTCCGCCAGGACGACATGGCAATCGGCGGGCAGATACGCCCCGGCCGCCTGCCATAACGTGCCGGGGCCGCAGCCGATATCCAGGACAATTCCCCTATTCGGAAGATGGATCAGAGAAAGGAGCCATTCTTTAAAAGGCTGCTTGTTGATACTGTATCTCTGATGGAGCGCGATGCGCGCGTTGAGGTTCCCTGTATCCTTGTACTGGCACGTGAAGAGATAGTCCCGATCGGTATATCGTGTCATCGAGATCCCTCCTGGACACGCAGGGACGATGGGATTGCATCGTTAGAGGAAATCAAAACCCGGCTCATGACATCCCGCGCCGGGCAGGAGTGATTGCGGGAATCCTTCCGTGTTCGACACCTCATGCCGTTAGCATATCGTGAAGCAGCGCCTGTTTCTCCCCGAGACGCTTTCGCAGTGAAACAGCCCAGTCCGGCTCGTCATCGGGAGCGTCTGTCCCCAGGAACTGACGCAGGCCGATGCAGGACAGGAGATCATGAACCTGCATCATCAGTGGAAGCTGATCCAGTTCTGCATCGGTGATCGGCCGCATCGATCGATAGCCGGCAATAAACGTGTGAAACCGCGGGTCATCGCGGTTCACTACGCCCTGCCTGTCTTCGGAGAGATCCCGCAGGGCATAGGCGATGTCCGCCGCCATCGGACCCGTACAGCATTCATCAAAATCCAGAACGGCGAACTGGTCATCGTCCCAGCAGATGTTATCCAACTCGAAATCAAAGTGGATAAGACCGCAAGTATCTTCGTCCTGAGCGAGGACAAGCAACTGCTCCATGGCTCTGTCATACGCACGTTCATAGTCCGGATCTGCTTCCAGGAGGTCATCACGGATGTTCGCCAGTCGATCCGCGAGGGACGGGCGTTGCTCGAGCGGGCCATCTCCGGCGGCGTGATGTAATTCTGACAGGGCGCGCCCCCAGCGCTGGAGACGGCTTACCGACATGTCCTCAAGGTCGATGTGCTCCCCGGGGAGTTGGGTAAACATCACGGCATGGAAACCGCCCAGATCGGTTTCCACGGTCTCCACCCAACGGCCGGCCGAGGAAGGAAGGGGCTGGTTTACCGGGTAGCCTTTCGCGATCAAGTGCTGCAGGATGTCCACCTCGGCTTGAAGCCCTGTGCGACTGCGTTCTTCCACATGATTGAAGCGGAGAATGCTGTCGCGCTCCTCCCCCTTTACATGGAACACATAATTCGCGCTGGCACGGATACAACGAACCAGTCCGCTATGCCCTGACCAGCGCGCTGCAATGACATCGGCAACGGGCGAGGTCCAATTGTCATCGACGGTGTCGAAAAAGCGCACCATCCGTTCCAGGGGCAGCATTCAAGTGCCTCTCCTGTGCAGGCGATCCTTGCCCTTCCAGGTCAAGAATCGGGCAGCATTCGTGTGCAACTCAAATCTCAATACCGAACCAGCCCCGAATGAGATACCCAACGCCGAAGGAGAAGGCTGCAACACCCAGGCTGATCAGCGTCATTTCGAGAAAGCGATGACGAAAATCAAGATCGCGCGCGATGGCAAGGTAGAAATTAAACACCGCGATGATGGCAACCGCCGACGCAAGCGTGAGCCCCAGGCAGAGGAGGTAGTTGGAAAAGAGCAGGTACGGGAGCACCAGCACAGCGACGGTGAAGATATAGGCGATGCCGGTATAAATCGACGATCGCAAAGCCTCTCCTCCCTGTCCCTCTGCACGCTGGGACAGGTATTCCGAGGCCGCCATGGACAACGAGGCGGAAATGCCGGTAATCAATCCAGACAGCGCAATCAGGCTGGTATTCTGAAACGCCAGCGAAAGACCCGCCAACGCGCCGGTGAGTTCGACGAGCGCATCATTGAGTCCCAGAACGACCGAGCCGATATAGCGCAGCACGGGCTCATCCAGCATGTCAATTAATTCGGTTTCGTGTTCTTCTTCGTCTTTAATGATGTCTTCGATCTGTGGAATTTTGCCCATAAACTGCGCATATGCCTTCTGGGCAGTGTCCTCGGAGCGTTCCATCAATTTAATGCCAAACGTCAGACCGAACAATTTTGCCATCCACGTATACAGAAAAATCTTGAACCGGTCCGGTCCGATATCCTGGCCGCTGTAGGTCTTGAAGACCTCATAATGACCGGCTTCTTCCTGTGCGATGTTCTCGATCACCTGCCGGTTGTGTTCATCGTTCACCATCCCTGCCAGTCGGGTGTAGGTTTGATGTCCGGTGATCTCGGCTCGCTGCCACTTGAGCAGCTCCTTTGTTAATTCCGGCGTCATCGCCATGGTTGTGCTCCTTCATCGGTCCCGGGGCGCCCATTGTCCATTCATCCCGAACGGGCACCTTGATTTCAAGCATTGTACTTCATCGCGCGCATCCCACTTCGAATTCATCCTGCAGGGGCCAGCAGAAGTGCGGTGGATTTTCGTCCATCAGTCCTGGGTCCGGAATGCCATGCCGTGGTATGCTGGAGCCGAATGATGATTCTGAGGAGGGCTCCGTGAACGTGCGTCTCGTATTGGCATTCATCCTGGCACTCAGCATCACAGCATGCAGTTCATCCACCCTGGTAGGCTCCGGAAATGTGATCGGTCAGGAGTTCAATCTTGACGGGTTCCGCAGCATCGATGTGTGCTGCGGGATGGAACTCTATGTCCAGATCGCCGACACTTATGCTATCCGCATCGAGGCGGACGACAATATCCTGGAAGCGATGGACGTGCGGGTCAACGGGGGCACACTGGTGGTGGATTTCGGCGCCAGCCTCGGAATCCTGGATGTGCAGGAGACGCAACCCATGCAGGTGTTCGTGAACTTGCCCGAGTTATCCGGTGTCGAGGTCTCTGGCGGCGGGCTCGTCAGCACGGTTCCGGTGGAGACAAATCGCTTCACGCTCAATCTGTCCGGCGGGAGTGAAGCCTACATGCAGGGCTTGCAGGCCAACGACGTCACCATCGAATCAAGCGGAGGGGGCAACCTCGATCTGCGGGGGCTTCAGGTGGGAGACCTCGTTTTCTCGTTGAGCGGCGGGGGGGATGCGGCGCTTTACGGCAGTGCCGACGAACTGGAAGTCGATCTCAGCGGCGGGAGCGAATTGAACGGGCAGTATCTCCAGACCATCTCCGCTGACATTACCATCAGCGGCGGCGGACGTAGTTCGATTGCCGTATCCGAAGAGCTTCGCGCCGACCTCGGCGGGGGAAGCCGTCTCGACTACTACGGAACGCCTGACATCCCGCGCCAGCAGACATCAGGCGACAGCCAGCTCGTCGGTCACGCGGTTCCATAACAATACCGCGTCGACGTGCGGCAGTGCGCCCCTGGCACAATACCCCGATCAGGGACGATCTAGGTCATCAAGTTCATGCGTCCCACGCCGACCAGGTGGTCATCCAGAGCCAGCCTGGAATTGAGCCGCACACGCTTCTCCGAGCCCTCAGGCGCACCGGACCCGCCATTGCCCTCGATGATATGCAGCCGGAGGTTGCGCACCGAAGTCGAAGGCGCCTCGTCATAGCTGGTCCCGAGAATCAACATGGAATGGTGATTGGTGCGCAGGAAGTCCCCCGTGGTCGGAACGTACAGGCTATTGGCTTCCGCGTCCGTCTTGGCAACCGCACTCATGGACAACCACTGATTTGCGCTGCGGAAGATGTCATCGAAGTATGAAAAGCGGGTCACGCACCAGCCGAGTTTCTGATAGTGGACGATGTTCTTCGCTACGAACGTCTGGCGCTTTCCCAGCTTCAGCGGCATGCCGGCACATTTATAGATGTAGGATGCAAACTCACTGCACCAGTCATTGTAGTGCCATTCCACGCGCACCCGTCCATTGCGCCACTTCAAGACTGAGTTGCGTTTGAAATTGGCATTGGGCCTGAAATACTTGTTGATCATCCACAGGCGCACATCACGATGATTCTCCAGGTCCCGCAGATGCCACTGCATCACGAGAACGCGTGCGACGGTCAGGACAAATCGTTCAAGCCGGCTTATCAAATATCCATTCAACCGCTCGCCGCTGGAGAAATCGCGCACGTGCCACCCGGTGTAACGTCGGACATCCGAATCGACTCTGGAATTTCTCCGGAGATCAATCCCGGTCCAGTCACACATGTTCACATAGAAATCGGTCAGATTGCCATAATGCGTATTATGGATATGCCGGAAGTCAAGAGGGCTGCCGATGTTGAGTCCGTTTTCATGAATCCCCTGGGCTCCCGATTCAGGCGTCCAGACGATCAATCCGTGCTGGAAGCGATTGTATCGTCCACCGTTGGGGGAATCGGTCTCATCGGTGGTCGGGTAACCCAGCACACCTTTGGCCTGATCCCAATCCCGGTAGCGGCTGAGGATTGCGCCATGCACCTCATACGCGCCGGTATCGGGGTGCCAATAGATGATGCCGCCCTGATAACTCCTCTTGCGACCGACTCCATCAGCGCAAGATGTCTCGGGTCCCGTCGGGCTGCCCAGAAATCCATCCTCCCCGCCCAATGAAGCATACTTCTCCTCGATATGAATACTCATGTTCATCCTCCCTCCTGGTAGGAGCCGGTTTTCAGCAGATGAGTTTCACCTGGCACGCGCGGGCAGGAGAAAAGGAGCATGTTGAGGGAGCTGAGGCTTCACAGTGTGAGGGAGATGGAGGAAAAGCAATAGGGTTATTTGACCTGATCAACCCGCCCGGGATACGAATCGTTGTCGTTCGTTATACCTGCTTGCACCGTAAGTTTCGCATGGTGGCTCCCGAGGAATCACCCCCAGGGATATGTGCAACCTGATCACACCATTCCATCAGCGCGGCCAATCCCAACCGCGTATCCCGCGCAGCGCACCTTCGGCGGCAAGGTGGATGACGGGATGGGAATACTTCCGCAGCGCCTCGATGGAATCCAGCGCCCGCGGATCACCAAGCCGCCCAAGAGCGAGAATCGCTTCAACCATGGTTTCGACATCGCCAAAGATGATGGCCTGATTAAGGACATGCAGCACAGGGCCAGCGACACTGCGGTTGCCAGAGCGCCCAAGCCAGATGAGGATCGTTTGCCTCAAGCGTTTTCCAGCCGTCTCCACCCCCTCCATCAGCGTGCGCACGCAGGAATCATCCCCGATCGCGCCAAGCGCCCGTGCAGCGATGGCCCGGGCTTCAGGATCCTTCCCGTTCAGGAAGATCTCCTGGAACTGAACACGCTCATCGTTGTAGCAGAGTCCCCGCAGGCTCTTGATCGTCTGCCAGCACACCGAAGGCTCGTCACTCAACGCCCCCGCCAGGGCAAAGGCGGAGTTATGGTTGTTCAGCACTCGAAGATGAACGGCAGCCTGACGCCGCACAAGCGGCGATTCATCGCGCAGGCAGGCATGCAGAACGGCGGCGATGCGCCGGTCTCCGGTTCGAACGAGCGCCTGCAGCAGGCTCAGCCGCCTTGCCTCATCCACTTCCCTCGTCGCGGCGATGAGCTGTCGAGGGCCTGCGTCCGGCAGGGCGCGCGCCAGCACGGGGGGAATATCACCATGGAGAATGGTCAATGTGGGAATGACACCGATGGCAAGAAGTGCATCAGCAGCCGAGCGTGGTACAGCCGGGTCCTCCGCATACCGTAATGCATCCAGCAATCCTACGATATCCCGTTTGGCTTGCAGTGCCTCAACATCAGGGGGACCTGTGAACATCATCACGCACCTCCTCTGACCTTGAACGGGCGACATTGCGAGCGGGAACTGGTTTGATCGACCTCCTGCCGTGACAAAGGTAAGCGTTCTATCTTCACGATACACCAGGCGATGGAGCGTATGCAACATTGAGATGTTCTTCACGATCCATGCCGTTCGAATGCGGATGCCGCAACGCACGCTCGAACAGCCTCCCTGCAAGCACGGATGCGGGCGCAACCGTGCTGATGCCCGCCATCTCCGGTCCCGGTTCCATCCGAACATCCCGGCATCGAGAAGGCCATTCGTCACGCCAAAGCCACCCGGATCCCGATTGACAATGCGCCGGGAACGCTCGACTCGCAATCGTTTGCAAAACCTGACCTTCATCACCTGCAAATCGCTCACGAAATGCACTTGTACAGACAGGTTTTCGGACTACACTGGAACACAGGTATTCGAATCCCGGGAAAAGAGAGGTAAACATGGCACTTGAAAAGCAACGACAGGAAATTCTGGAATACGGACAGAAGTTGTTAGAAGCAGGATTGGTGCACGACGGCGCAGGCAACATCAGCATTTTCGACCGTGAAAGCGGTCTCGTCGCGATCACCCCCAGCGCCGTCCCCTACAAGCAGCGCACGAGCATCGAGGACATCGCCGTTGTCGATCTCGACGGGAAACAACTCGAGGGGAAGTGGAAGCCCACCGTTGAGACCAACATGCACCTGAAGTTCTACAACAACCGTGACGATGTCAACGCCGCGATCCACACCCATGCGCCGAACGCCCTGGTCTTCGGCATCATCGGCGAAGACGCCCTGCCGGTTGTAGTCAACGACACAGCCGTCATCTTCGGCGGCCCGATTCCCGTCGCCCGATGGGCGCCTCCCGGATCGCAGGAGCTGGCTGATTACACCTTCGAAGGAGTCGGAAAAGGCTACGGCGCCATCATGTC
>Ga0272443_10007706_pt1 | contig 10191 bp, 4 predicted proteins | sample SSMAcet12_FD_193581 | JGI IMG/M metagenome (GOLD analysis project Ga0272443, IMG submission 193581) | Marine sediment archaeal communities from Little Sippewissett salt marsh, Falmouth, MA, United States - SSM-Acet-12 | ecosystem: Environmental > Aquatic > Marine > Wetlands > Sediment ... | reverse complement strand
TTCTTCCATAATCTGACATCAGCGTATCCTTTCTTCGTGGCGACATCATCGCCGCAATTGTGAAAATAATCTATCGAAAGGCTACGCTACTTTTTTCCAAATTTCCACACCTTTTGAAATTAACTCTAATCCTCTACACCATTATGCTTTAATTCTAATGTAACATTGATTTTCCCAGCTTCGCGCAAGACAGATGCGATTTGCTTCCATAAAATCCAGGAATTTACAGTGAGTATTTTATTATCCTCTGTTTCAATAATGTATTTATAATCAACTCCGGGGAGATTATCCTGCTTGGTTTGATTTATTATTTTTCTAATCTGCTTTATTCTTAAGGAGGGAATTTCCTCGCCTATTCTAAGTGACAAGAAATCTGTTTGCAGGTCATCTAGATTCATTATTTCAGTCTTTGCCATTGTTCTTTCGTTTTCCATTTTACCGATTATTTGGATTTATTCCTTTTTGAGCATCTATTTTATCGATCCTCTCTTTGGCCAAAGCAGTAAGGCGTTTTAACCTTATCAATTCTGCCTCATGATCTGCTATACTCTCTTGAATTATGTTCACTTTATCTTCAATTTGCCAAATAGATTCACGAATGAGCATTTTGTCCATATTGCCGTTCGCCCCATTTTCATTATTCATGCATTTTCAAGGAAGAACTTACATATAAATATTGTGCCACTTTTAAGGTACAACAAAAAGTATAGAAAAGCTTTTAAAGGGGGATTTCAGCTTAATTCATTACTGGGCACTGCCGTAAGGTCTTGATTTCTCGCTTTTTGTCTGGTGAAACAAAATCCTCTTTCGGATTCCCTTTTAAATTTTGAGTTTTCCATGATATAATATTCAATTTGACAATTAGGTCTAAAGGCTCTATATTAGTACATATTTAAACATAAATGCTGTATAATAAATACCTTTCTGGTACCGAAGGCAGTAATGAAACAACTCTTATATTTAAGCATAATAGTGGCTGTCTTATATCTTGGCTCTTTTGCGTATGCATCCAATCTTAATTTGGAAGCTGAGGTCGAATATTCAACTGCCTTGGGCGCCCCTATTACTATTTTTCTTACACAAAATGGGGAATTTGATCTGGATGCTGCGCAGGCTAGCGGTTACCAAGGGCCACTTGATATAGAGGGCTTTGAACCAGCTATTGATCCGGTTTCCGGGCAGCCAATATTTAGACCATTGAGAGTAAAGAAACCTTCGCTCCTTTACGATCCCGATGATATATATTGGGATAATAGTATTTCATCATCAATTCCAGGAATTAATGGTTATGTTAATTGTCTTACTGTCTATCAAGGAAATCTTATTATTGGCGGAGATTTTACAATAGCCGGAAGTGTCTTGGCAAATAATATTGCTTCATGGGATGGTTCAACATGGTCGTCACTTGCGTCTGGTACTGACGGTACTGTAAGGGCTTTTACGATTTATGATAATCAATTAATTGTAGGGGGATCTTTTTCTATCGCGGATGATATTACCGTAAATAAAATCGCAACTTGGGACGGTCTTGCATGGGATTCGCTCGAGTCAGGTATGAATGGTGATGTTTACTCTCTGGAAGTTTATAACAATCAACTTCTCGCTGGTGGCGCTTTTGATCAAGCTGGAAATACATGGTCAAAAAAAATAGCTGCATGGGATGGATCAAGATGGAGACCAATGATATTTTCCACTGGGATCGGTGGAATTGCTAGTTCTGTTTCGGCTTTAACAGTATATGACAATGAATTAATTATCGGTGGATGCTTCGACTCTGCAGGCGGAATGGCAGCGAATAATGTTGCTGCCTGGGACGGATCGTCATGGTCCACATTTGGATCAGGAGTTGATGGATCTATCAATGTTCTGGCAACGTATGATAACAAATTAATAGCAGGAGGGTCATTTGTTGTTGCTGGTGGCCTCACCGTGAATAAAATTGCCTCTTGGGATGGATCTTCATGGGCCTCGCTAGGATCAGGAATGGGTGCCGAGATTCCTGCAGAATTGTCCGTAAAGTCTTTGGTTGCGTTTGATAACCTGTTGATTGCTGGGGGATATTTCGACACAGCCGGTACCAATGAGGCCAAGTTTATTGCCTCATGGGATGGTGCGTCTTGGTCGCCTCTTGGCACTGGTATGAATCAATCTGTAAATGCATTAACTGTCTATAACAGTCAACTGATTGCTGGAGGGCATTTTAGTGTAGCTGGGGGGATTCCTGTTGATCATATTGCGGTTTGGAATGGGTTGATATGGTCACGTCTGGGCTCCGAAGCGGGAATAACGGGTCCAATCTATGCTCTTACTATCTTTAATAACAACTTAATCGTTGGTGGTTGGTTTCCCACTATAAATGGATTATCAGTAAATCATATTGCCTCATGGAATGGTTCTTCTTGGTCTTCTCTGGGTGATGGAATGGATGGTACAATCTATGACCTTGGCGTGTATGAAGATAAATTAATTGCAGGCGGTGAGTTTATTAATGCGGGTGGTATTGAAGTCAATCATGTAGCTTCTTGGGACGGCAACTCATGGCAATCTATCGGCTCAGGAATGAGCGGTGGTCCAGGTCATGTCTGGGCAATCACAACTTTTCAAAATAACTTAATAGCAGGAGGATTCTTTGCTAATGCAGGTGGGATTTCCGCCAATAATATTGCATCTTGGAACGGTTCAAATTGGTCATCACTTGGATCCGGAACAAATCAACCGGTTGAGGCTCTCACCATCTATGATAATAATCTTATCGTTGGAGGAGGATTTACAGAGGCCGGAGGATTATCAGCAAATAAAATTGCATCATGGGATGGTTACTCATGGCAGCCATTGAGCTACGGGATTACAAGTGAATTTGGTTATATTAAGACGCTGTTGGTTTATCATAATGATTTAATTGTAGGAGGTATATTTACCGCTGCGGGTGGGGTTTCTGCTAATAATATAGCTGCTTGGGATGGTTCCAGTTGGTCACCGTTGGGATCAGGATTGGATGATAGAGTCTATTGCCTTGAGATATATGATGATCAATTGATGGCTGGAGGATGGTTTACGACTTCGGATGGAATTTCTGTAAATAGGGTGACCTCTTGGGATGGTTCCCACTGGTTACCCCTTGGGTCTGGAATGGACAACAATGTATTCGATTTCGCAGTTTACAACAGCAAATTAATTGTGGGAGGAGATTTTCAAATCGCCGGCGATAAAGTCGCACCATATATAGCGCAATGGGGTAAACAGTATCCGGATGAAGTAAGTCTATTCTCTATAAAGATATATGCGGACATTCATCAATACATTGGGGGAACTCTCTATCGTGCAGAAGGTAATATTGGTTTTAGTGCCAATATATATGATTCACCCCACTTGAATCTTGGAACAACTTCGATAATAGAATATGACATTTCTAGCGGTAATATATCCATAATCGATACTGAAAATGTTCGACTATTGTCGGAATACTTTGATATTGATGTGACCAGTCTAACAACACTGAATATTGATGCCATAAATGGAACGGCGACTATCGCGGGTGAACTGAACACAACTACCGGTGCGCCATACACAAGTTACATTTCTGGCTCATTCACATTGGACTTTGAAAACCTGCGATGTTTAGGGTCAGAATTCTCGATAAAAGATAATATCTTCGGTGAATTTTCATTTTCATACGGTGAATTCGATTTAAATGGTTGTCCATTTTTCGGTTACTTGGCCGAGGCGAATATTGAATTCCCGGAAGAATTCGTAACGCCGATGGCGGATCAGTCTATTTCACTATTACGGGAATTTGGCATTGATTATGAGAATTATCTAAATATATCCCCCATAGAGGCGGATTTAGAAATAGTCCTTGGTATGTTTCTTAATTCTGGCGTTGTTCGCTTTGGCTTCACTGGCGGTCTGGCCAAACATATAGACATTTTTGATCGAGAACTCAATATGGAAGTTGGTTCACCGGTAAGCGGTATAGTTGAGATTGATTATGCAAATAAGACCTTGCGTGTCGTTGATGATCTGACTATTAGCCTTGGATCAGTTGGAGGAAGCGGGCAGGATAGACAAAGTAATATTTTTATTGAAGATGAAAACAATGGAGAAAAAAGTTATCCCCCAATAAGCATTGGCTTAAAAATATTGGGACAGGAAAAATATGATGACTTAAACTGCAATAATATATATGATCAGGGAATAGATGGATTTTATCCGAATAATCCAAACTATGATTATGATATGGATGGAGTTTGGGATGAAGGCTCTGTAATAAAAGTCTGGGATGAAATTGCTCCTCAGCCTATATATATAATAAATTCAGCACAAGCAGAAATAGATCTTTCAGTTTTGTATTTTATACCATTAACGATATCAAAGCTAAATTTATCTACAAATTTGCCGGACGACCGAAATTTCCATTTCGATGGCATGAGTGGAGCATGCTTGGGAAATCCTACTGCCCCAATATTTGATATAAATTTTGGCTCAGGCAGTCTTGATCTGGATTTTGACAACGCGATATATTTCGGTAATTGGGAATTAGCACATTGTATAATCCCTGGAGTAACTTTGTCGGGCGATTTTGAATTTAATCTTCCTGAAACAACATATTCGATGTCAATTGAGGGGAATATAGGAATCGGGAGTATCGATTTATATACGGCAGGTCGATCGATGTCATTAGAAAATGATACTCTCTTTACTGAATCTAATATAGAGGTTTTGGATATAATAGATTTTTTGTGCCGTTATAAATGGGGGCGTAATTACATATCAGGTGTTACAACATTGGAGGGTTATCTCGGCAAGATTTCATTACTAACTGGAGTGGAGTTTAGTATTGATGTGACTCAATGTCTAAGGGGATCCGGTTATGTTAAATGGTGTTCATGGGAGGAATGTATAACACCTGCCATATCATTTTATGTATGCAGTCTCACAGATTGGGGAATTGATTTTCCCGGTTTTATGGCTGGACTGGCGTGCCCAGCGAATCTGCATCTTTATGACAGTTCCGGCAATCATGTAGGCTTCAACGGTTTAGGTGGAATTGACCTTGAAGTTCCGGGAGTTACTTTTGGTGCAATCAATGATACTGGTTATCAATATATTTACATTGAAGATACAAATCAAATTAAGAATTATAGACTCGAAATTGAAGGCCTTAATTCAGGTGAATTCGATTTACATATTCTTACTTCGAATGAGACCGGCGATTCAATCCTTAATATTTCTTATATTGGCAAACCGATTGCCGAATCATCATTGGCATTAATTGAGCTTGACAATTATGATTGGATTCTTAACCAGGATCTTGATGGTGACGGCACTTATGAATCACAAATATCTCCCGATTCAATTGACTGTACTCCATCATTTACATCGGAATTTCGTTTTACATCTCAACCCGTCGCAATAAATGGAGATACAAATGCTACAATTAATTGGGAAACTAGTTTGTTATCGACTGGTTGGATTTCATATGGCTTAACAACTGATTTCGAAATTGGAAGAATTTTAGACACGAATCAATCACTAAATCACTCTATTGTTATTCCTGATCTGACTCCTAACTCGCGATATTTCTTTAAAGTTTATGCACAAGATTCCACTGATTTAATCATTGTAAGTAATCAAGGCTATTTCGACACAAAATTTCTTTGTGGTGATGCCAATAGTGATGAGACTGTTAATATCTTCGACATTACAGCTTTAATCAGTTACCTTTATTTATCCGGGCCACCGCCAGATCCACTCGAATCTGGAGATGTAAATAACGACGGAACTGTAAACATTTTCGATATTACTTATTTGATCTCGTATTTGTATCTGGAAGGGCCTGAACCGAATTGTCCATAGCTTGAGTCTTCTCCGGATCAGGTTCCATTTCCAGCTTCCCTGCTACCGGGATCTTTGATAAATGAACTTAAAATCGCGCGACAGACGGGAGAAGGGTAAGAAAGGTGGGGATTAGCGATTTGGTTTGACAATCTGGCCGAAAATATCTATATTTGTATCAAATCCGGGATAAATAATGAGTATTTAATAAACTAAATATTCAATTTCCTATCATTGGAGGTGCTATGGGAAAATCATTTATGATTTTGAGAATTGTCGGCCTTATATTAATTTTCGGATTTTGTAATCAAATATTCGCCAAATCTGAGCAACAAAATGGAGACACAATATATGTCTTTGCCGATGCTTCACCTCTAACCCAAACCGGTAATTTGGTAGTAGGTATACCATTTTCGGTTAATATTTATATAAATCATAATAGTGGATTTGACAGGTATGGTTTGACCATCCCTTTCAGATTCTATAGTCCCGATAGTATTTCTGATGTTATTCACTACGATGTCAGTGGATGGACATCAACAAATTCTGTTCTCCTGCTTAATGGTTTTGAAAGCATGTTTGAATTATATGCTGAATTTAATGAATTTAATTGGGATGGTAGTCTCCCGGATACAATTAGCTTTTGGGGGGCCGGTACCAGTGGCTGGCCGTCCGGCATGGGAGAATTGAATTACATTCAGTATCACTTCCAAATTAATCAGGTCGGGACATTCTGCATTGACTCAACCGGATGTTCTATTTTAGACTGGGATTGGCTGTGGGAACATCCCTCACCGAATTTTAATGGGCCATATTGTTGGATAGTTAGCTGTCCGGACGATATTGATTGTGATAGTGTAGCCGACACGATTGATAACTGCTATTATACATATAATCCTAATCAAGAAAATTCAGATACAGATAGTCTTGGTGACGCCTGTGACAATTGTATTTATACTTATAATCCGGAGCAAGATGATTTTAATGGTGATGGAGAGGGTGACCTCTGCGATCCCGATGATGACAATGATGGAGAGCCTGATAGCACAGATAATTGTAATTTTCTGTTTAATCCCGCCCAAGAAGATTCTGATTTTGATGGAAATGGGGATTCTTGTGATATTTGTCCTGGTTATGATGATTATGTTGATGATGATGAGGATAATATCCCTGATAGTTGTGACAATTGTACCGAACTGTATAATCCGGATCAGGAGGATGCTGATGAAGATGGGGTTGGGGATTCGTGTGATATATGTCCTTTTGTACATGATCCTGCTAATGATTCTGATGGGGACGGCTTTTGTTTAACAGAAGATAATTGTCCATATTTGTATAATCCCGGCCAGGAGGATAGTGATGAAGATGGGATTGGGGATTCGTGTGATAATTGTCCTTCAGAATCCGATTGGATGCAATATGATACAGACGAAGATGGTTTTGGAGATGTTTGTGATAATTGCCCATTGATAGTTAATAATAATCAAAGCGATATTGATTTTGATAATATAGGTGATACATGCGATAATTGTATTAACGTTTCAAATTATGATCAGGGTGATAATGATAACGATGGACAAGGGGATGCCTGTGATGCTGACGATGATAATGATGGCATTGTTGATTCGCTTGATAATTGTCCGCTTACCTCAAACTCAGACCAGAATGATTCAGATGAAGATGGAATTGGCGACGCCTGTGAAGGTGGGAATTTAATATTTTCAACATCTGATCCTCATATGGTCATATCTCCATCAGGTTCAATACCCTTTCATGTAGTATTAAGAGATAATGATGGCAATCCAATGGAGGGATCTTCGAATTGCTGGTTGGATTTTTCAAATGTTACAGGATTGTCATTTTGTAGCACCATGGATGAGTGGCCCTATATATTTTCTGATAACCTATCCGATATTAATGGCGTTATGTCTTTTTATGTAGCCGCAGGTGGATGTACGTTGGATTCAGTAAGAATCATGTCAAGTCATGGTGAAATTACCCGGGTCCCTATAAAATGTTTAGATAGAAATAATGACCAATTCGTTAAAGCAAATGATTTTATTGAAAATGAATGTAATGATTATAATAACGACGGTTTCATAGATAATGCCGACATGGAGTATTTCCATAATTTTCTTGGTCAAGGATGTTATGGAGGAGATCCTATACAATTATTAAATATGGAGAGGACCTATACTATACCGTCTTGTTATCATCATCAATACGATACTATTCAAATATGTACGAAAATCGTTAATTCATCCGATTATTCATTGATTGTCGACAGTATAGTTTTTCAAACCAGGAATTACGGTATCGGCGGACCGTGGGATACTATTGCCGTTAAAACTGATGTGATATTTCAGCCATTGGAAACAACGGATCTTTGTGAGACTTATGTTATCCTTGATTATGGCCATAGATGCTACAGGACAGTAATGAATGGTGTGAATTATGTGAATAAGGAAGAAGAGCCCCGAATAGAATCACCTGAATATTTCATGAACATGAAAATTGGCAGATTTCATGAGTGGAATATTAGCGCTGACTTTATGGTAAAAATATTAAGAGACCGCTACAATATTCCTATTTGCTTTATTGAAACCGATCTTAATAAATGTATTACAATAGATTTAAAGGATTGCACTGTTAAATATTTATTGTACCACTACACAGCAGTTAATACGGATTATTGTTTTGATATCTTGAATGATCATATGGTGTTATACCCTAAAAGTATGGATTATGTCCGACAAATAAATGATGTATTTATATCAGCGGTTCCACGTCTTAAGGCGACTATTGATTATTTTAAGATTTTAAAGCAGGAACACTCATTATTAGGAAATGTGAGAGGCCCATTTGCTATTGGTAATACCGAATCTTCAATTTTTGCGGACTTGGTTACACTAAATAAATCCGAACTATTAATAAATCACTTGGTTCAATTGTTGGGTAACGATTTATTATTGAGTTTTAATATAGAAAAAAAACTCGATGATTATTTTGTATTTTCATTTATCAAATGCCATGAGCATTATTCTATTACTTCGAAAAATTGTACAGATCAGGGGGTAATAAGCTGTAGTCCAACCAGTATAGATGAAGTCAGGGTCAAACAAGGCCCGTGCCCCTATAATCAACTGGGTTGGTTTAACATGTATCAGTTTACAAAGGTCAATAGCAATTGTGATTGTGCTGGTGCAACGATGAAAGAGGAAGTAAGTACAATGGGCTTCCTTGGTGGAACCGTAAATGCCGGTGGTTATTGGGGAGTACAAACCGGTAATAGTTTTATCGTTGGAGATGGTGACGAGAGATACCTTTGCATTCCGCAGCAATTAATTCCTTCCTCGCCGGGCGATTACTATCAACATTATTTTCAAACACTATGGTTATGTAATCAGAAGGTTCAAACAACCCATTCGTATTTTCATTTTAAAAGACCGCAAGATCCAAACGCAAAGCCGTATTTAGTTAAACACGACCCTTGTGAACATATTACATACTATTATAATAATCCTCCATGCGGTACAAAGCCGGATGAGGAAAAACAAAAAAATACTTCTGTAAAGCAATATACTTCAAAAAATAATAATAAATACTCTACGCGTACATTAGATACTACCGGTTTCGAAATTCCAATAGGCTCAGCTTATGGTGATAGTCTTGAATTATACAGATTTGCTTTTATTCCTGATGGATGGTCTTACAACATAAGTGATTCTGGATGGATATATACGCCAGATACCATTATTATTGATATAATACATGATGTTTATATGTCAGCTGAGGATACAGCTATAATTGTATTATATGCATATGACGGCCCTGGCAACTATGTTGGAACTGCTGAAGTTATTCTCGAACCAGAAGTTCCGGATTATTATTGCGGTGACGCCAATTCAGATGGGACAGTTAATATTTTCGATATAACCCATATCATAAGTTATTTATACATGGGTGGCCCTCCGCCTGATCCACTCGAATCTGGAGATGTAAATAACGACGGAACTGTAAACATTTTCGATATTACTTATTTGATCTCGTATTTGTATCTGGAAGGGCCTGAACCGAATTGTCCATAGCTTTTTTATTAATTTATAGAAGCGCCCCGGCTCGTCTCTCCAAATTTACTCTTTTATCAATATGAGGAAGGTCTCGGGCTGAGGCTGTTAGGCCCTGGATAATACCCCAGAGATTCGAAACATCTTCGCCTTCTTTTAATCCGGTGTTTCCCGTCAGAACCTTTTGGACAGATTAGTGGTTTAACTTAAGAGATGCTTTTGGTATTTTAATTGTTAAATGAGGAGTTATCAATGAGTCCAAAAGTATCGTCAGAATCAGTTGTTCGAG
>Ga0272443_10007704_pt1 | contig 10193 bp, 8 predicted proteins | sample SSMAcet12_FD_193581 | JGI IMG/M metagenome (GOLD analysis project Ga0272443, IMG submission 193581) | Marine sediment archaeal communities from Little Sippewissett salt marsh, Falmouth, MA, United States - SSM-Acet-12 | ecosystem: Environmental > Aquatic > Marine > Wetlands > Sediment ... | reverse complement strand
TGTCTCTGGGGGAGTGATTTGTGTTGTTGAATCGGCAGCGAGACCTTCCCATTGACGCAGGTAGACCTCATCTTCAAAATCGGCCAGATGCCAGAAGATTTCCGTCAGGTTCCATTCACCGGGTTTGGTTTCGGCATGGAAGGCGGCCTCAGGCAGTAAACGCAGCCAGGAATCCATGACGGCCGGAGTGGAACGCATAATTGCCAGATTGGCCTCCGGAGTGAATTGCGGTTCTGCATCCGGTTGGCTGTTGACCTTCTCCAGCCAGCGCTTCACGTCCGCAATTGTCCCTTCATCGCCCTTATAACCGTTCTTTTCCTGGTGGATTAGGAAAGTGGGGAATCCCAGTGCCTGCATCGGGGCGATGTCCCGAATCGGGTCATCCCCGAGCATCACGATCTTGCCTTCAGGCCAACCCAACCGTCCCAAGCACTCAGCATAATACGCCAGATTAGGTTTGGTGAAATGGAAATAATCATACGTGGTGAAGAAGGGGAAGGCTTCAGGATCCAGCCCGGCCCATATGATCCGCTCACGAGTCGCCACTTCCGGAAAGACGGGATTGGTGGCAATGGCGAAAACGATGTTTTGCTGCTGGCACCAATTGACAAGTTCGGGCGCTTCCGGGCGGAAAGTCGTAAGCGTTTTTAGTTTGGGATACTCTTGATGGTAAAAATTAAGAATATCTCCCTTATGGGTCGCTGCCGTGGTTCCCAGAGGCGTGTAGAAATTCTCAGCGAAAATCTCCGACAGCAGTTTGCCGGGATCCAGATTCTTTTCCATTTGCCTGACAGCGTAGAAAATTTGTTTTTGAATTGATTTGTTTGGCCCAAGGTCTTTGAGTGCGTTTCCGAGATCGCTGAAGTATTTCGGAAAGAACTGGCCCACGTTTGTTGAAATTAGGGTGTCGTCCAGGTCAGATAGTATTGTTAGGTTCATTCAGCTTCCTTAAAAAGGTCCAGGATGGGGTGGCATTCTCCACAGCCAACATAGGGGTTTTTGACATCGCGATGGGTTTTCTTGCAATAGGCCGAAACCTCGACCTTGCGGCCGATACCGAGGAGGCCCTTTCTTATTTCACCACTCAGGATCATATTTGGGCAGCTATTGGCAAGCAGGATATCCGGCACCGGACAGGACTTGCAGTCTTTCTGGGTCCAATCAGAGCCGGGACTATTCAGCAACCGGCATTCTTCATGCTCACGGCCGCGGTAATAATCACCATAGAAATAGGGGCATTCCTTTCCGGTGGTCGGCACCTTCATAAAAACCTCGCCTTAATAATGAATCCCCTTTCGGGGATTCGATAATCAACAAAATTAGCTCAAAACGGTAGAGATTAGACCCGAGTTACATAGTTTCCGTTGCGCGTATCCACCCGAATAACCGTGCCTTCTTCAACAAAGGAGGGCACTGAAACCTCAAGACCGGTCTCAGTCATGACTTTCTTGGTCACGCCGGTTGCCGTGTCACCCCGAATGGAGGGATCGGCTTTGGTTACTTCCAAATCAACAGAGGTGGGAAGTTCCATATCGAGTGCTTCCGCTTCATAGAACATCAGCTTGACATCCAGGTTGGCTTTCAGATAATTTGCCATCTCGCCCACAATATCTTTGCTGATGGGATATTGCTCATAGGTCTGATTGTTCATAAAGTAATAGAACTGATCGTCGCTATAGAGGAATTGGGCGTTGTGATAATCAAGCCGGACATCCTGTACCCGGTTGCCGGAAATGAAGGTCATTTCAAGGGTTGTACCCTTACGCAGATCACGAGCTTTGATCCGAATGGTGGCGGAGCCGCGGCCTGGCTTGTTATGGGCATACTCGAGAACTTTATATAAGTTTCCGTCTTGTTCAAAGGTGACACCTTTGCGGAGTTCGTTTACATCGATCATAGGTCTTCTAATCCTCTTCAACTTCTGAAAAATACCAAGAGGATTATAGCCCAGTAGTCGGATGAATACAAGGTTGGCCTACTATATAAATGTAAATATCAATAGGGCTGCAAGAAACCTGTTTATGATGAAATGTTTTGATCCTCGAGGCTGCAAAGACGAGTTGAGAGATCCCAGAGGCGTTGGGCCGGCTGAGTTTTTTGCGCATAGGGACTTGGGGCAATGGGGTGGCATTGCTTGAAATACCACTGATCCTGATAGGGGATGCACTTACGACAAGCCAGATAGATAATCGTCTCGGCAGCGATCTCGGGGGGATTGCCACGGCTGCTGCGCTTGCCCCAAAACCATTTGACAAAACCGTTTGTTTCCTTGGCTCCGATACTTGTATTGACCAGCCCTGGATCCACGGCATAGGCTTTTAGCGGGGAGTCAGCGCTCATCCTCCGATTGAATTCGAGGGTGAAAAGTACATTGGCTAATTTGGATTGCTTATAGGCACGCAATGTGCCGTAGTGATGGCTGAGCATGACATCTTTCCAATGCATCCGCGTATGCCGGTGGGAACCCGAACTGACGGTCAGTACTCGTCCCTGGGGCGCTCTTTGGAGATAGGGCAGCAGCAGGTGGGTGAGCAGGAAAGGGGCCAGGTGGTTGACAGCGAATTGGCGTTCATAGCCGTCCTCGGTCAGGGTGTACCAGCTTGTCACGGCGCCGGCGTTATTTACCAGGATGTCGAGACTGTCCGTACTCCATTCTTCTAACACCACTGCAACCTGTTCAGCCAAAGTGCGGATCTGAGTCTGCGATGATAAATCGGTTTTCAGGAAGCGAAATTCTGAATCAGGGTAACTTTCTTTTAGTTCTTCTTCAGCGTCCCGAATTTTCTCATCCGATCGGGCCACGCCTATCAGACGATGTCCTTCTTCCATCAGCCCTTTCATGGCTGCCAGGCCCAGGCCGGAGGTCGCGCCGGTGATTAATGTCGTTTTCTTATCGCTTTTTTTCATTTTTATCTCTTTCTGGAAATTAACCAATTGGTTATAGCAATTAGTATAACCAAGTGCTTTACTTTTTGCAAGCTTGGGGTTATCATGGTCATAGTTAGTCTAAATAAGATTGAAAGGAAACAAAATGTCTTTTCGGGTTTGCATCACAGGCGCGGCGGGCGGGCTGGGAAAAGCCTTTGCCAAAGAGTGCGCTTCGAGAGGGTGGGATCTCTTCCTGACCGATTTGTCGGAACCTAAACTGGCGCTGCTGGCGAGCGGCCTGCAGCGGTTATACGGTGCTCAGGCGCTCTATGCTCCCTGTGATCTGGTTGATCCGGAAGCACGGGAGCGCTTTTGGCAGCGAACGGCCGATCTGGGAATCCGTTTTGATATGTTGATCAATGTGGCCGGGTTGGATTTTGAGGGGGCGCTGCTGGATCGGAGCGCAGATGAAATTGATCTGATCATTCGTTTGAATATCGAAGCGACCGTGTCAATGACCCGCTATATGGCTCATTCCCAGGTGGAGGGGAAGCGTTTGCATATTATCAATGTCAGCAGTCTGGCCGGATTTTATCCGATGCCCCTGAAAGCGGTCTACGCGGCATCCAAACGTTTTTTATTGGATTTCTCAAGAGCGATGCGCCAGGAATTAAGGGATGAGAATATCCGGGTGATGGCATTATGCCCGGCCGGGATGGCAACAAAACCGGATACGATCCAGAGTATTGATTCGCAGGGCTGGATGGGGCGAATCACCACGGTGCAAACCGGGAGTGTAGCTGCAAGAACGATCAACCGCTCTCTGGCGAACCGTTCACTCTATATCCCGGGCGGTGTTAATCAGGTTTTGCGATCACTAAGTTCGCTGGTACCGCCCGATTGGGTGGCCTGGTTAATCCGGCGACGTTGGGCCAAGACGCGAGAGATCGCGGCTCAATACGGCAGCCAGGAAGACAGCCATAATAGCGCGGCTGTTGGCCGGAAAACCGTGGTGGGGTCTATCTGAGGAGCGTGAAATGATGAGTCGGCAGTCCGTCAAAGAGCATATTTTGCTTTCCACCATTGAAGCCATAGAGAAATATGGCTTAACCAACCTTACGACCCGTGTGATCGCTGATGAAGCGGGTGTGAATAATGCGGCATTGCATTACTATTTTGGTACGAAAAAAGAGCTTGTGGATGCGGCCCTGGACCAGACTGCGCGGCATATGCTGGAGGATTCTGAAGAACTCTTAAAGAGCGACGAACCCATTGAAGACCGGATCAGCTCGCTCCTGAGATACCTGATGGAAGGAATTCTGAGGTACCCCAACATCATCCGGGCGCATATGATCGGGCCTTTGTTTTATTCAGAGAGGCAGGAAGACCTTTTGAATTTGTTGGATTCCTGGATTTTAATTACGACAGAGGCTCTGATGCCTTTTATCGAGGAGGAAAACCTACCCCGGGTTTCCCGGCATTTGAACATGATTTTTTCACAGATCATGATGACGGGCCTATTCAACTTCACGTCCTCCGGTCAATCCTGGATAGATTTCAAGGATGAACAAATCCGAAAGGATTTTATTTCTGAGGCCTTGGATATGCTGCTGGCGTCCTGAGCTTGATCTCAGGCTTAGGGGGGATAGGCCGGCTTCGAACGAAAAGTAAATAATAGGAGAAGTTTGGGGGAAAGACAGACTACGGGCTGTATCTGATTGGATAATAGGTTTATAATTTTCATAGAAACCACATTGGCTTAACCGTTGCGAATCTTTATATATCTTTCGCAACCATCCAATAATTGTTTTGTTTAACCTAGCAGACTTACTTCCGTTGTTTGCATGAGAAAGGGTATTATGATAAAAATTTATAAAGTTGACTTGAGTTCCAGTTCTGATATCGACCGATTTGTCCAATTTCCGTTTGACCTTTATGCCGGTCATCCCCAGTGGGTGCCCCCCTTCATTGTTGATGTGAAAACGATGATGAATCCTGAAAAGCATCCTTTTTATGAACATTCGGATGCTGAATTCTTCATTGCGGAACAAGATGGAAAAGTTGTGGGCCGGATTGCAGCCCTTGAGAACAAGCCCTTCAATCACTATCACGACACCAAAGATGCTGAGTTCTATCTCTTTGAGTGTGTCAATGATCAGGAGGTCGCCAACGCTTTGTTCGAAACGGTGATGAATTGGGCGAAGGACCGGGGATTGACCAAATTGGTCGGCCCCAAGGGGTTCGGTCCTCTGGATGGTTATGGCATTCAAATTGAAGGTTTTGAAAATCGCCAGATGATGAACATGATGAATTACAACTATCCCTATTATCGGGATCTGGTTGAAAATCTGGGATTTACAAAGGTAGTGGATTTCGTTTCCAGCTATATCGAGCCTCAGCATTTCAACATTTCTGACAAGGTGCGAAAAGCGGCGGGAATCGCCAAGAAACGCGGAACCTTTGAGGTCATAGATTTTAAAAACAAGCGTCATTTGAAGCAGTGGGCGGACCGAATTGGGCAAGCTTATAACAAGGCTTTTGTGAAGAACTGGGAATATTACCCGCTCTCTGAACGTGAGATCGAATTTGTGGTCTCCAATGTCATGACCGTTGTGGACCCGAACCTGATCAAGATCATCAGGAAGGAGGGGGAAGTGGTTGGGTTTGTATTCCCCTTCCCGGATGTCTCCGCTGCAATGCAAAAGAACGGTGGAAAACTGGGTCCCATTGCCATCCTTCGCCTATTGCAGGAGATCAAGAAAACCGATTGGATATCCTTCAATGGTGTCGGCATTCTGCCTGAATATCAGGGCCTGGGTGGGAATGCGATCATGTATGCTGAACTTGAAAAAGCCATGCATGAGAATACCCAATTTGTTCATGCTGAATTGACCCAGGTGGCCGAAACGGCGGTCCAGATGCGGAAAGATTTGAAAAATCTGGGTGTCAGGTTCTGTAAGAACCACCGGGTTTACCAGCGAGAGATTTAACATTCAAGTATTTTAATAACCCCTACCAACCCGGTAGGGGTTATTTACTTATCCATCAGGTGGGTTTTACATGGGGGACAGTGCAGGGTAGACTTTAAAAGTGCTTTGTTCTGCATGCAAAAAGAGGAAGAAAATGGAAAAGCAAAAGAATATTGGAAAAACACTTATCATCATTTTATTGGTCGTGTTGCTTGTGGCGACGATTACTGCCATCATTTTCCTGACAGTGGGTATCCGGCGAACGATTACGGCAACCTTCAGTCCCATTCAGGAGGCCAATCAGACGATTTCTGATCAGGTCAATCAATTGCTTCATCCCACACCGACGGTGATCCCGGACCCGGTGACCATTATTCGGGATGTCCAATCCATGGCCCGGCTGGAGACTATCCAGTATTCCGTGGAGAAGGTGATCACAGCAGAAGTCAATCAGGGTGTGTTTGGGCCTTTGTTTGGCGATAGACTGCTGTTTGTTGCCCATGGCTATGTGATTGCCGGGGTGGATTTATCAAAGCTGACTGTTGAGGATCTGGTGCTGGATGAGGATGTCCTAAGGGTGCACCTGCCCGAAGCGGAGGTTTTTGTTGCAACATTGAACAACGACGATTCTTATGTTTATGACCGCACAACAGGGCTCTTCAGAAAGAGCGATCCTGATCTGGAGACGGATGCCCGCCAGGCTGCGGAAGATGAAATTCTAAAAGCAGCTCTGGATGATGGTATTTTGACGCAGGCGCAGGTCAACGCAGAGGTCTTTCTTGAGCGGCTGTTTAACGATTTAGGCTATGACTATGTCTTGTTTGATTGAGGGAGAACTATAACACCTGATCATAGAGGGTTACCAGGTTGCGGCCAGCGTCTTTAGATTGATATGTTGCTTCATCGGCCTGCCGGATGAGTTCTTTGAGGCTCCGGTTGTTCTTATTTAATACTGTGACACCCTGACTGACGGTGATCCATAGGGAGAGATTATTGGGAGAGAAAGGTTTCTCTTCCACAGTCCTGCGAATCCTTTCAGCAACATCAAGAGCGCATTCCGCATTGGTCTCTGGCAGAAGGATGACGAATTCTTCTCCACCATAACGGCCGAGGATATCAATCGACCGCAGGTTGTCCTTCAGCCGAGCGGCTAATTCGGTTAATACCTGATCTCCAACGGGATGTCCATAGGTATCGTTGACCACTTTGAAATGATCAATATCGAGGAAAATTACGCCTAACGACCGGTTGAATCGAATTGAACGATCTATCTCGCGGTGGCCCAGCTCGCTCAGGCCACGCCGATTGTAAATCCCGGTGGTGATATCCAGCCTGGCTTCCTGCTTTCGTTCTTCGAAGAGTTGTGCGTTTTCAACAGCAATTGCTGCTTGTTGAGCGAACATACTCATCAGATCTTTTTCAACTTCGGAGAATTTTCTGGTTCGATCAGAATCCATGATACCGATGACTCCCAGGAACCGACTCCCAATCCGTAGAGGGGCGGCAATGGCTGCATGGATAGGGCTTTCCTGGTAGCTATCCATCTGACCTTCCCAAATCTTATAATCTTCAATCAATTCAATTTGTTGGGTTTGGGCGACATAACCCATTAGCCCATCATTCATGGTAATCGTTGTGCCAACCATGCTTGTGGTGCCCATGTTGTGACTGACAAGGATCTTGATTGTCTTGTCAGCAGGATTGACTAATCCCAATTCACCGCCCGTTGCGTGAAGGAGGTCAGTGGCCCGCTGGAGGATGGCCTGTAATAAGTTTGTGAGCCCCAGCTCTTTGGTGATGTCGGCTGTTGTTGCCCGCAGCGCTTCCAACTCGTCCGCTCGTCGGCGTTCATTGGTATAAAGGCGTGCATTATCCAGAGAGATAGCCACCTGGTCTGCAAAAGCGGTGACCAGATCGACCAACTGTTCATTATCGTAGAAATTTGGCTTGGAGTGATCAAGGGTTAGCATACCGATAACATGATCTCGAACTTTCAGCGGGACGCCCAACCAGGAGTGGATATAGGCTTGATCCTTATCACCAAAACTGCCGTAGACATTGGGGGCATCGTTTAGGAAATAAGGTTCTCCGGTCTGGATGACTTTACTATTGGGATTATCACCGGGAATTGGGAAGCATCTGCCGACTGGATCAATATGCGACGGCCACCCTCGTCCGTCTTTTATTTCAAGATGATCATTTACTAAAATTTGGATTGAGGCGCTTTCGAAAGGAACGACTTCTTCCAATTGATCGAGAATGGATGAAATGGCAATATTTGGATCAAGGCTGGCAGCGACAATTGCGCCGGCCATATGCAGCTTTTCGGCTTCCTGGGCCGACTTTTGGGCATTCTCAAGCAGCCGTTGTTTTAGGAGGGCTTGCGAGATCTGATAGGATGCCTGCTTGGTCAGTGATATTTCCGTCTCAGTGAACTTGTGGACTGAATTGAACCCGAAGACGACCGCGCCTAATTTATGTTCGTCGGCGATTAGGGGCAACGCAATCAGCGATTTGGTCTGGAATAGGTCCTGAAGTTTCTTTGAGATCAGGTCCGAACTGCTGACATCTTCAATAACGATCGGCTCCCCACTGCTCAGGACACGTTCTGTCAGTGAAATATCTTCTTCGTCTATTGCGGATTGGATTTGACTGGTTGAAGAAATGCCATTGTAGGCAGATCGGGTGACCTTGCGCTTGGCCTCATCCCATAGGCCGATGGAGCAGTTATCGGCGTTGATCAGGGTCAGGATTTTGCTGGCAACAACATTAATCATTTCTTCTACGTTTTTTGTGTTGAGAGAAGCCATCGTGATTTCGTTGATATGCTCAAGAAATTTACTCTGCTGGCGTAATTCTTCCTGGTTACGGCGTTGAATGATGGCGTTACCAATAATGCCACTGACGATTTTCAGAATATTGATCTCTTCATCGGTCCACTCTCTTGTTTTACGAACGGTATCAAAACCAATAAAGCCAAGGACGATGCCGGAATTTACCAGGGGAATGCCAATCACTGATTTAATATTCCCATTTTCCAGGGTTGATCTCAGTTGTTGGGCTTCTTCAGGTATTTGGTTGAGATTTTGTAAAAGGATCGTATCATGATTGGAGATCCGGTTGACCCAGTATTCATATGCATCGAAATCCAGGCCCTGAAGTAAGTCAATCTGAGGGGCGATACCCTCCCGGCACCATTCATGGGTATTACTCATGGTTTTGGAGCCTGTGTTGAAGATAAATACGTAACTCCTGTCAACATTAACATAAAGCCCGACTTCGGCCAACAACATATTGATATGGCTGTCAATGTCATCCAGAGATAAATTGATGAAATCAATCGATAATTTTGTGATGAGATGTTCAAATTCGATCCTGCGCTGCAGTTCCAGCTCGGCAAGTTTGAGATCGGTGATGTCCCGGCCGGTTGAGAGGAACTCCCATTCACCTGTTTCCTCATTCTTAATGTATTTATCAATCCATTGCTGCCAACGGATTTCACCTTTCGAGTTGATGATCTTTAGTTCGATCATCTTTTGTTGATTGTTCTCGTGAAAGCCGGCAATATGTTCTTGAAGTTTGTTAGTGTGGTTGGGATGAATGTAATCCAGGCAGGTCCGTCCGACCAGTTGGTTTGGTGATTCACCAAAATATTTGCAATATGATTTATTGGCGAAGATCAACGTCCCATCCGGGCGCCATTTGCATATCAGGTCTGGATGATTATTAATAATGCTACGATACTCGCCTTGGGGATCGGAGATACTCTTTACCTGTTTGGAAGCTGTAGAATTCATATATCGTTTTTCGATTGGTCTACTTTTATTTAAAATTAGAAGTAATTTAAAAAAACCGTTAAAAGGTCGTGCTTTGAGTGCGATAGGGTGGAATATTAGGGGGCTTTGTTGAAATTAGTAAATGAGGCCTTGATTTGGCGAATTTCATTCTTTTTGTATTCTATAGTATGGATGGATAAGCTGAGTGTAATAATTTCGGAGTTTAAATCATCCAAACGCGCTATTGCGGGATTGTCAGGAGTGTGCGATGGGAATTGGTAATCGCTTTGGGCTGTATGGTTAGGGGTACTTCACGTTTAGTGTTTCCTCTAAAAGGTTTTTTATGGGAAGAGGAAAAGGTTATTCCTTGTTTTGCATAATCTCTGCTGCCGGACGATGCTGCTCTAGAAGGGCAGCCATTTGACGCATTGGCTGGTCAATGTGATTGAAGAAGGCTCGATAACCTTCACAAAGAATATTCAGACCGAATTCACCATCCGGAGTATGCAGGATACGGTTTTTGGGGCAGCCGCCATGACAGGCGAAGCGCACTTCACACTCCCGGCAGTATTTTGGGAGT
>Ga0272443_10007703_pt1 | contig 10194 bp, 6 predicted proteins | sample SSMAcet12_FD_193581 | JGI IMG/M metagenome (GOLD analysis project Ga0272443, IMG submission 193581) | Marine sediment archaeal communities from Little Sippewissett salt marsh, Falmouth, MA, United States - SSM-Acet-12 | ecosystem: Environmental > Aquatic > Marine > Wetlands > Sediment ... | reverse complement strand
TGCCACTATATGGTTCCATAGATCAAAAAAGATTCAATATAAAACCTTATGATAACAAGACATATACGTTGAAGGCTGGAAACATTAATATTGACTATGAAATTTCTATCTGTAAACTACCAGGGACAGAGATTGATGTGTTTTTTCTAAAGAACGATTCTTTTTACAAAAGGGAATCATTATATGTAAATCCGGCTAATGGGCGAGATTGGGAGGATAATGTAGAGAGATATCTATTATTGAGCAAGGCCTCTCTGGAGATTATTAATCACATAAATTTTATGCCCAATATTCTGCATATAAATGATTGGCAAACATCCTTAGTACCTTTATATTTAATGGAAAAGTCCAAAAAACATCCATCTTACAAAGAGATTAAAACTTTATTGAGCATACATAACATAGCATATCAAGGTATTTTTGAAATAGAAAAATTTGATTATTTAGGTTTACCGGAAGAGCATATTAAATTCGGTGGTGCTCTTGAATTTTGGGGCAGAATGAATATTTTGAAGGCGGGTATATTTTATTCGGATTTGCTAACAACTGTAAGTAAAACATATGCAATGGAGATACAAAAGAGTGAAGAATTTGGATATGGATTGGAAGGGATATTAACAGAAAGGCGTGACGATCTCCATGGAGTTCTCAATGGTATTGATTATAATGTCTGGAATCCGTTAATTGATGAACATATACAGATAAATTATGGAATTGAGAGTTTGCATGGTAAAAAAGAGAATAAGAAGCTTCTGTTAAGATCGATTAATATGAAATATGATGATAAAATTCCTTTAATTGGTTTTATATCAAGGCTTGTGGATCAAAAGGGGATTGATTTGATCCAGGACAGGATATATGAATTGATGGAATTAGATTTACAATTTATTATACTTGGGACAGGCGAACGGAAGTATCACAATTTTTTTCAGGAAGTTCAGAAAATGTATCCGGAGAAGGTTGCCGTATTTTTGGAATTCAACAATAAACTCGCGCACCAGATAGAGGCTAGTTGTGATATTTTTCTGATGCCTTCCAAATATGAACCGTGTGGTCTGAATCAGATGTACAGTCTCAAATATGGTACGGTACCAATCGTCAGGAATACTGGAGGATTAGCGGATACAGTGAAGGATTTTGATCCAGTCACGAAGCGTGGAAACGGTTTTGTTTTTGAATCCTATGATTCGGCTGAATTACTCAAGACCGTAAAAAGGGCGATAAATAATTACAAAAAATCTGATATATGGCAAATTATTGTTGAAAATGGTATGGTAGCGGATTTTTCATGGCGTAAATAGGCAATTGAATATATTAAATTATACAGAAAGTTGATGCAAGTAAGTTGAATAATATATATAGTTTGCTTGTCTCAATATGCAACAATGTTTCGAATGAGTACATAAAACTTTGAAATTATTAAATTTTGAATAACGCATCAAGGATATAATTAATTAATATCTTAGAGATAAATAAGAAGTATGGCATTGAATTTGCAAATGACGAAGCGAATGTGATAATTCCTCGTCTGAGCCCTTTCGCATTTTGACATATATGAGAGGTGGAACTAGTTAATGCAAGGCATACAAGTAACGGTCAATAAAATTGGAGCACGGGGGAACATCGCATTTGTCAAGGTTAAGGGATATGTTGACACGACAACGTCGAGTGAACTGTACGGTGTATTGGCGAATTTGTTGAATAAAGGCATGTTTCAATTCGTAATTGATATGGGTGGCGTTAATTACATTAGCAGCGCTGGCTGGGGAGTATTTGTCGGTGAGATAAGAGGTATTCGTGAGCAGGGAGGGGATTTGAAGATAGTTCAAATGACTCCTGATGTCTACGAAGTCTTCGCAATGTTGGAATTCAACAAGATTTTGGAATACTATGATACTGTTGAAGAAGCGATCAATGATTTTGATATTTGTATGGGACTAGATATTACGAGAAGTAGCGAACGCAAACCAATAAAGATTAAGAAAGACGATGTGACTATTGCTTCGCCGCATTTGAAGAATATTGATCGAAAGACGGATAAGGAGAAGGATAGAAGATTAAAGAAATGGTCTGATACAGTTAAACCGAAGGTAAATGAAGCGCAATTGCCCCTGGTTGAGAAAATTAAAACAATAATTATTGATGATCCGAGTAAAAGTATTTTAGATATAAAACGTGACCTCAATACAAAAAGATTCGGTAATCAAAAAGTGAATTTTTTTAAGCTTCGAAGCATTCTCAAGGAATATAATCTGGAAACGAAAGAGAAACGGTTTCGTTTCTATCGATCTCGTTAGTCTCAAAATAATATCTTCGATTTCCCACAAGCCCCTCTGACAGGTTGCGCAGGAAGAGAGATGGGGCCTTTTGAAAATTAGCAAAAGGAAAAAAACATAGGAATAGGTATGAATTTTTTTAAGAAAAATGCATTCGTAAAGTGTATCTCCATGAGTCTTTTAACTGTATTCATTAGTTCTCAGCTTGCTTTTTCATTACAAAAAATTGGAAGATCTCGTTACAGTATATTTCAACCCGGGGATGCAGTCGAGATTAGCATCATGGAAATTATGGATTATCAGTCCCAAAAAAGGGGTGGTAGTTTAAGTATTGATGATACATATACCATCAACCGCAATGGTATAATCTACATGCCTTTGATCGGGGAATTAAAGGTTATTGGGCATAATCAAGAAACTTTAATGGAGGTACTGGCGGAGAGATACAGTCCCTATTTTAAAGAACCATTTATAACTGTGGTACCGTTAATTCGACTCACTCTGATGGGTGCGTTTAACAAACCCGGCTCATACCGTATTAATCCGAGTGAATCGTTATGGGAATTAATAGACATGGCAGATGGTCCTGATTCAAATTGTGATCTCAGATCAATATCCGTGAAGAGGGGTGGAAAATTCGTAATAAAAGATCTGCTGAACAGTTTTGAAAAGGGATACTCGCTTGAAGAGATCGGAGTTCGTTCCGGAGATCAGATTATTGCCAAATATAACAATCGTATTGGCATGCGAGAAATATTGGATTGGGCGAGAACTGGTGTCACTTTAGTAGTGCTTTATCTGCAAATTCAACGGTATTCCGATTAAAATATATGTATTGGGAGTTGAGATAATGGAAGATCTTTTTTACGAAGATACAGAACAACAAGAAGAAGAAGGTTTTGATATAAGCAAGTATATCCATATTGTTCTGAAGAGAAAATGGATCATATTAGCTATATTTATTGTGATAACCATTCCGTGGTATTTTTATTTGAAGAGCTTACCACCAACGTACGAGGCTTTTTGTGATATTGAATTCAGGAGTTTGGAGGGCAGTAGTGAAAATATTATAAGTGAGAGTCGTATTATAAAGCTTCGAAGCCGAACCTTTGCCGAAAATGTAGTTGCTCAACTTGGTTTAGTGCTTGATGTCAAGGAGGAAGAACAAAAGTTAACTCGACATCAGTTATTTGAAGAGTTTACAACCACTATCAAACCGAATGAGGGTGATTATATTTTTCGACGAAAGAGTGATGACACTTTTTCAATAATCTGGAAAAAGGGCAAGAATACCAGGGTTGTCTACACTGGCCCACTTCAGGAGGCAATTGATAAAAAGATTGAGACTAATGCCGGCTTTACATTTAAACTAAATGAGAGTATCAAGAATTTACACCCCGAAATTGAATTTGTTATCATACCATTCAAGTATGCAGTACAAGCGTTCAGAGATCGCACAAATGTGAGCCTGAGAGGTTTAAATATTTTAAGATTAACCATGTCGGACAGTGATCCAGTATTGGTGGCGAAAATGGTTAACAGGTTGGCTCAGATTTATGTCAATGAGAGTATGACATTGAAACGATCCAGTGTAGAGGATCACAAGAAAATAATTGAAGAAAAATTCGGAATTGCAAAGCAAAATTTAGCTGAATCTGAGAGACAGTTAAAAGAATTCAAGAGTACTCATCTTGTAAGTCTTGACACTGAGACTGAGACCAGGGTGAACGAGTTAAATAAAGCCGAATCCGAGATGGAGTCTTATTCGAGGCAAATCAGCGATTTGGAAACATTGTTAAACAAGATAGATAACACCAGGAACACAGCGGAAGAAAAGGGTAAATTGAAATATGAGTTCACCCAGTTAACTGAATTACCGACTTTCTCTTCAAATTATAAAATGGGTGCTTTGCGAAAACAGTTATTAGATTTGGAGCAGGAGTACAATGATGTAACTCAGGGCGGTTTAACTGAACGACACAAGAAAGCGATAGAGTTGGAAGAGGAGATAGCTTCGTTATACATAGAGATCGAAACAGAAGCAAGGAATCACAGAACTGAACTGATTCGCGATGTAAATTATACGGAACGAAAGATTTCTGATTTAAAATATAAATTGAAGCAGAAACTACCTGAAGACCAGGCGACTTTAATGGTGTTGGAGCGTGAACATAAATCCGATGAAGAAATATATCGAGAATTGAAAGCTCAATCTCAACTTGCAGCGATTTCAGAAGCAGTGGAAAGCGAATCTATTGACATTTTAGATCCTGCATTAGTGCCGGATTATCCCGTTAATCGAGATAAGAAGAAAAAGGCGCTAATGGGAGCTGCTTTTGCCCTGGCGCTTGGTCTGGGTGTTGCATTTGGATTGGAGTTTCTGGATAAGAGTATTAAGACTGTGGATGATGTGAAGAAATATTTGAAGTTACAAGTAATTGGTACGATACCCAATGTTGATTTTGATGAAATTGGAGAATTTCAGGACAATGAAAAGATGAAGCAGATAGATCAGCAGCTTGTGACTTACGATTATTCACCGACGCCAATTGGGGAAGCGTACAGGTCGCTACGAACGAATCTTGTTTTTTCCAAGAATTCTGGCAGGATTCAGAGTCTTATTTTAACAAGTACTGCTCCTGGAGATGGTAAGTCGTTTACAGCGGCGAATCTGGCGATTTCTATGGCGCAACATCGTAGCAACACACTTTTAATTGATGCGGATTTGCGTCGTGGTGTTTTACACAATACTTTTGGAGTGCCCAAGGAGCCAGGTTTCACAAATTATCTGACGAACATGGCTTCATTTTCACACGTTATCAATGAGACATTGATACCCAATCTGTCATTGATAAGTTGTGGCTCACTCTTGCCGAATCCAAGCGAATTATTAGGATCACATCAGATGAAGCGATTTCTGGATGAAGCGAAGCGTAAATTTGATTTCATTATTTTCGATAGTCCGCCGTTAAACGCAGCTACAGATGCAATCGTCATTGGCACGCAGGTGGATGGGGTTGTGACTGTTGTGCGGTCCGGTGTAACAAATAGAAATATAGCTCGAAGTAAATTGGAATTATTCAAAAATGTTCCTGCTCGTGTCCTTGGCGTCATATTAAACGGTACAACGGCTGAATTTGGACATGATGGGTATAGTTACTATCATTACTAGAACTAACAGAGAAAGGTAAAATGAACTTATTTATTACAGGCGGTGCGGGATTCATTGGCTCTCATTTAATTGAAAGGCTTTTAGCGGAACAGCACAGTATCGTATGCATTGATAATTTCAATAATTATTACGATCCGAAAATTAAGCGAAAGAATCTTGAAGGTGTTCAGTCGAACGCACAATTTAAATTAATAGAGGGTGATATTCTCGACGAATCTCTATTGCAACGAATTTTTAAGGATCATAAATTTGATGTTATTGTTCATCTGGCGGCAAGAGCGGGTGTACGGCCCTCTGTTGAACAGCCCAGGCTATACCAGGAAGTGAATATTAGAGGAACCATGAATTTACTCGAATTAACGAAGGAGCGTGGAATTGAAAAGTTCGTTATGGCCTCATCTTCTTCCGTATATGGGAATAACAAGAAAGTACCTTTCAGTGAAGATGATTTTGTGGATAACCCGATCTCACCATATGCGGCTACTAAAAAGGCGTGTGAATTGATTGGTTACACATATCATGCACTGTATAATATATCTGTCTCTTGCTTGCGATTTTTCACTGTATATGGTCCCAGGCAACGTCCGGATATGGCAATACATAAATTCACCAAATTGATAGATCAAGAAAAGCCGATTTACATATATGGTGATGGGAGTGCGAAGAGGGATTTTACATACATTTCAGATATTCTTGATGGTATCATGGGTTCGATTAAATATTGTAATGGATACAATGTGTACAATCTTGGAGAATCAAGAGTCGTGGAATTAATGTATTTAGTTGAACTCATTGAAAAAGCGTTGGGTAAACGGGCTAATATTATAAAAACAGATCCGCAGCCTGGAGATGTTGCTATTACTTATGCTGACATACGTAAGGCAAAAGCAGATTTAAATTACAGACCTATTGTATCCATTGAGCAAGGTATTGACAAATTCATAGAATGGTATAGAAATATCCAGTCATAGGATTAAAAGGTTTATTCATGTTTAAAGAAAAAGAAGCACTGATTACGAATTTCATGAAAATCATTGATGCATTCGTAATAATAATTGCATTTGTGCTCGCCTATTTCATAGATGATATTATAAGGTCTATCTACAATTTCAATTCAATGGCGTATGCGATTGAGCCCAATCTTAGAGGATTCATATATTTTTCGCAGCGCAATTGGCCGATGACATTGACCATTGTTCCAATATGGTTGTCATTTCTATCCATGTTTGGATTCTATAAGGAATTCAGAACAAAAACGATTGGAAAAATAATCAGGATCATCATAAAAGTCGGATTTTTCTCCGTTCTGGTCCTGAGCAGTATTTTCTTCATTTTGCAGATGAAGTTAACGAGTCGTTTGTTCATTGGAATTTTCACAATTACAACGATAATTCTCCTCAGTATTGATAAAAAGTTGACGTTTGATATTCTAAACAGAATACATATGAAAGGTTTCAACCAAATCAATCTGTTAATTGTGGGAACGGGACGAAGGGCGCAGGAATTCATCCGGGTCGTCAAAAAACATTCAAACTGGGGATTGAGGATTGTTGGATTGATTGATGATGAGCACGGTTTATTTGGAAAAGAAATAGAAGGTTACCGAGTATTAGGTAGAATACAAGATATACCCTTCATTTTACATCGTAAGGTAATTGACCGGGTTATTTTTGTAGTCCCTCGATTATGGTTACATCGGCTTGATGAAGTAATCATGGCTTGCGAGAGGGAGGGGATCGCGACATCAATATCAATGGATTTATATGATTTACGTATAGCTCATATTCGCCAAACCAATTTCAATGGTTTCCCATTGCTGGAATTTGAGACATTCCATGCGAAGGAATATGAGTTATTTTTGAAAAGAGTTTTTGATGTTATTTTTTCTTTATTGATGTTAATAGTATTATCGCCACTATTTTTGATCACGAGTCTCGCGATTAAAATCGAATCAAAAGGGCCCATATTTTTTAAGCAGATCAGATCCGGTATTAATGGAAGAAAATTTACTCTTTACAAATTCAGATCAATGATCCCGGGTGCTGATATAAAGAAAAAGCAACTGGAACAGATTAATGAGATGGATGGCCCCGTTTTTAAGATTAAACATGATCCGCGCATTACAAAGGTTGGGAAATTCATACGAAAATTCAGTATCGATGAATTACCTCAACTCATAAATGTTTTAAAGGGTGATTTAAGTATTGTTGGACCGCGTCCACCTCTTCCTGTAGAGGTCGAGATGTACCAATTATGGCAACGACGAAGACTTAGCCTAAAGCCAGGTTTAACATGTATATGGCAAGTAAGTGGCAGGAATAAAATAAAATTTGAGCGTTGGATGGAAATGGATTTGGAGTATATTGATAATTGGTCACTATGGTTAGATGCTAAAATATTATTTAAAACGTTTTTCGTCGTCTTGTTTGGCTATGGTGCACAATAAATATTCAGAATTGAAGCTATTTGAATAGATAGAACACTTTAAAACATTTTTTTCCTCTATTCTTAGCGTTCACTTTCTGTTTTTGACTCCTTTTTACATGTATCAAAATGGAATAAATAATCGGGTAAATTTTTATCAGGGAGGATTTATGCAAATAACAATTGTTGGAACAGGTTATGTTGGTCTTGTTACAGGTACATGTCTGGCAGATTTCGGAAATATTGTTCATTGTGTTGATATTGATGAAGAGAAAATATCGATGCTTCAAAACGGAAAATTGCCTATATATGAACCAGGGCTGGATGTATTAGTAAAGAAAAATGTTGATGAAGGAAGACTATTTTTCTCGACAGAACTTGAAGATGCAGTGCAGAAGTCACTGGTTATTTTCATAGCAGTCGGTACACCGCCTAAGGAGGATGGCTCTGCGGATATGAAATATGTAGAAAATGTGGCAAAGGGTGTTGCAAAATCCATTAATGGATATAAAGTAATTGTGAACAAAAGTACAGTACCGGTCGGATCCGGTAAATGGATCAAAAAAGTGATTGAACAGAATCTGGATCATAATGTCTGCTTCAGTGTTGTGTCGAATCCGGAATTTTTACGAGAAGGTTCGGCCATTGAAGATTTTATGAGGCCGAATCGTGTTGTCATCGGATCCGATGATGAACAAGCGAGTGCGATTATGCAGGATTTATATAGTCCACTATATTTAATTGAGACTCCGATTGTTACGACAAATATTGAATCTGCAGAACTTATCAAGTATGCTTCAAACGCATTTTTGGCTGTAAAGATTTCATACATCAATGAAATGGCCAGAATTTGTGAACGAGTGAATGCTGATGTTCATGATGTTGCCAAGGGTATGGGATTAGATAACAGGATTGGTCGCAAGTTTTTGCATCCTGGGCCAGGTTATGGTGGTTCTTGTTTTCCTAAAGATACACGAGCTATTGTTCAAACAGCGACGGAATATAAATACGACTTTAAAATCGTTAAATCTGCAATCGACGTGAATGAAGAGCAAAAGATTCTCATGGTCGAAAAAATTAAAGAAGCTGTTGGTGGCGATGTCAAAGGGAAAAAGTTGGGCATACTCGGTTTATCATTTAAACCGAATACCGATGATATGAGAGAAGCGGCATCAATTACTATTATCGACGGTCTCACATCGATGGGAGCAAAGATCAATGCATTTGATCCTGTTGCCATGGATGAGGCAAGGAAAGTTATAAAAAATATCAATTATTGTAAAGATACATTTGAAACAATAAAAGATGCAGATGCACTTGTTTTCCTCACGGAGTGGAATCAATTTAGAAGCCTGGATTTGGTAAAGGTCAAAAAGCTTTTGAAAAAACCTGTGATTGTTGATTTGCGAAATATTTACGAGCCAACGAAGATGCGAGAAATGGGTTTTGATTATTATAGCGTAGGAAGGAAACACTGATTCAAATAGAATAATATCATTTGTGACCCATTCTTGCATAAAATATTGAAAATACATAGTTAGTTAAGCAACGAGCACTACATGAAAGGATTATAGACTATGAAAGTATTGATGATAGCACCTCAACCATTTTTCCAACCCCGAGGGACTCCTATTAGTGTGTTACATCGATTGAACACTTTATCGAGATTGGGTCACAAAATTGACCTCGTAACTTATCATCTTGGTGAAAATATACCGATCCAGAATGTTACATATAGGAGGATGGTGAATCTTCCTTTTGTAAAGAAAATAAAAATCGGACCTTCGACCACAAAAATTTTTCTGGACATATTTTTGCTCCTGAAATCTCTAAAATTACTTATAACAAATCGTTACGATGTAATTCACTCGCATGAAGAGGCTGGATTTTTTGCAACATGGTTGGCAAAAATCTTTGGGACAAGGCATCTATATGATATGCATTCAAGTTTACCTCAACAGTTGACGAATTTCAAATACTCGAAATTTAAACCGTTGATAAAGATGTTTGAATTGCTCGAGAGAAATACGATCACTAATGCAAATGCGGTAATCACGATTTGTCCCGAATTATTTAATTACGTGAATGAAAAATTTCCCTCCAAGAAACAGATGCTCATTGAGAATGTTGCTGATAATAGCGTGATTTTTGGTGAGGAAAAGAAAAGTTTGAACATTCGGGATAAATATAATGTCAAGCATAAGACATTGGTATTATACTCAGGAACACTGGAACCTTATCAAGGAATTGATTTATTGATAAAGTCCAGTAAAATAGTATTGCAGAAAAACAAGGATGTTGTGTTTATGGTGGTTGGCGGAC
>Ga0272443_10007702_pt1 | contig 10196 bp, 7 predicted proteins | sample SSMAcet12_FD_193581 | JGI IMG/M metagenome (GOLD analysis project Ga0272443, IMG submission 193581) | Marine sediment archaeal communities from Little Sippewissett salt marsh, Falmouth, MA, United States - SSM-Acet-12 | ecosystem: Environmental > Aquatic > Marine > Wetlands > Sediment ... | reverse complement strand
TATTAACCTTTTTATCTGGTTTCATTTGATCATAGATGGTGATTATCTTGAAGCGAGGGATGGACTGGGAGGGGGATACATCGGTGCGTTTTTCAAAATTCAACTCGTAGAGACTTTGGGTAAACCCGGAACTGTGATTGGATTGATTGCTTGGTTGTTCATCAGTCTGATCCTCACACTGGACCTTTCAATGGCAAGTGTGATCAAGAAAATTGGAGAGTTCCTAAAAACTGTTCTCTCAAAGGTTTTCGCTTTAATCAAAGGTATGGTGGATAATTTCCGGGAACGTAGAAATGCTCAAAAAGCATCCATCGCGCCCCAGGGAAAGACTGCTGTGTTGCAAAACACCACCCAGGCAGAAATTAAACCAAAACAAACACAAAAATCTGGAACATCTTCAGAATCAGATGTATCCGGTTCCTATGTTGATCAATTGCCAGCTCGCCCTGTATGGGTTCTCCCCAATCCGAAAGAAATTCTCGACCCCGCTGTCGAACCACCGGATGACACTGAAAATGACCGCCATCGGGCACGCGTCATTGAAGAAACTTTACAATCTTTTGGGGCACCTGCCCATGTAGTTGAAATTCGCCGGGGACCGACGATCACATTATTTGGCATTGAACCCGATTTTATTGAAACACGAAATGGAAAAACCAGGGTGCGCGTTTCAAAAATCACCTCTCTTGCAGATGATCTGGCTTTAGCCCTGGCGGCATCCCGGATTCGGATCCAGGCTCCTGTCCCGGGCAAGGGATACATCGGCATTGAAGTGCCAAATCAAAAAATCTCACTGGTATCCCTGCACGAAGTGATCTCGAGTTCCGCTTATATCAATTTAGATTCCCCTCTGAAAATAGCCTTGGGAAAGGATGTGGCGGGGAAAACCGTTGCCGCAGACATGACTGCTATGCCGCACTTATTGATTGCCGGGACAACTGGCGCTGGCAAATCCGTGTGTATCAACGACATTTTGGGTTGTCTACTGCTGCATATGACCCCCGATGAACTTCGCTTAATCCTGGTTGACCCGAAGAGGGTTGAACTTACTGGTTACAACGGCATCCCTCACCTGCTTTCACCGGTTATTGTGGATGCAGAGCATGTTGTCGGTGCACTTCAATGGATGATTCGTGAGATGGAGAATCGCTATCGAAAATTTTCCGAGACGCATACCCGCAATATAGCCGACTACAATACAATGTGTGAAAAAACCCAGGGGAAGAAACTTCCTTACCTGATGGTTGTGATAGATGAATTGGCAGACTTGATGCTTCTAGCCCCCGATGAAGCTGAACGAACGATCACTCGCCTGGCACAGCTTGCCCGGGCAACTGGCATTCACTTAATCATCGCCACACAGCGCCCCTCCACAGATATTATCACCGGACTGATCAAAGCAAACTTCCCCGCTCGGATTGCCTTTGCGGTGGCATCATCCGTTGACAGCCGGGTGATCCTGGATCAACCTGGTGCAGAGCGGCTTCTTGGACGCGGGGATATGCTCTTTCAGGCACCTGATGCCCCAGCTCCTGTGCGAATTCAAACGGCATATATCTCTGATCACGAAATTAACCGTTTGGCAGCCTATTGGCGCGGTTTCACTGTTTCTTCCATTGCACCCGAGCGCCCAGATCAATCAGCAGCATTCCAAACGAATACAGGTGTTCATCTAAAACAGAAACCTCTTTGGGAAGAAATGGAAGCGGACAAAGACCTGGATCCCAAGTTTAAAGAAGCTATAGAAATCCTGCGTGAAGAGGGTCAGGCATCAATTTCCCTTCTTCAACGAAAAATGCGGATCGGCTACACTCGGGCAGCGCGGATGATAGACATGATGGAACAAAAAGGTATTGTGAGTGAGCCTGATCCTAAAACTCAGATCAGAAATTTCCTAAAATAACCTGAAATTGACTGACCTTTCTACACCTGAAGAAATTAAATTGACAATTTCCCCCAAAGCGGTAAAATTGGTTCAGCTGATTAAAATCCTTTAAATAACAAATAAAAGGTTCAGGGTTGTCAAGTTTGACTTTAACCCGTATAATCAGTGAGAAATTCAACTCTGGAGTTATATAAATTTATGGATCAAAATGACGTAGTAAAACAAATGGGGGAAGAGGTAAATGAGGATAAGCCGAAAAACCAAATGGAAGCTTTGTTAGCTGAAGCAGGACTCAATATTGAGCTGCCCAAGCGCGGTGAAATCCGAAAAGGTACAATCGCCAGCCTTGGCGATTCACAGATTCTAGTAAGTGTTGGCGCAAAATCTGAAGGTATTATCGCAGGGAAAGAACTTGATTCCATTCCAAGTGAAATTAAGAAATCATTCAAAAATGGTGATGAAATCCTTGTGTACGTTATCACACCTGAAGATTCCAACGGAAATCTAATACTCAGTTACAACCGGGCATTAGAAGAAGAGAATTGGCAAACAGCTGAGGAACTTTTGGGATCTGAAGATTCATTCACATCAAAGATCGAAGGTTATAACAAAGGCGGTCTGTTAGTGCCACTGGGCACCATCCGCGGCTTTGTTCCTGCTTCTCAAATCGGTCTTGGACGTCGATTAACGATCACCGGCAATTCGCCGGAAGAACGTTACAGCGAGATGATGGGTGAAGAGATCGATGTTTGCGTGATCGAAGTCGATCGCGAACGACGACGATTGATACTCTCCGAGCGCGCCGCGAGCAGCGAAACTCGTGATTCGATCAAAGAACGCGTAATAGAGGACCTGAAAGAAGGCGAGATCCGCACAGGTCGAGTGACCAGCCTGGCAGATTTTGGTGCATTCGTAAATATCAATGGCGCAGATGGCTTGGTTCATCTTTCCGAAATCTCCTGGGAACATGTAAATCATCCCAGTGAAGTCTTGGAAATCGGGCAGGAAATCAAAGTAAAAGTGATCAGCATTGATACCGAAAGAAAACGGATTGGGCTTTCCATTCGTCGTTTGAAAGATGATCCATGGGATGATCAAGTTGCTGAATTGACTGAGGGTCTGCTCGTTGAAGGTCGGATTACCAGATTAACCAACTTTGGTGCCTTCGCACGCCTCATCCTTGAGGACGCTGAAGGTGACCTTGAAGGCCTCATCCATATTTCCGAGATCAGCGAACAACGGATTGAACACCCGAAGGAAGTGCTAAAGGAAGGCGATGTTGTCACACTTCGGATCATTAAGATTGAAGGTGATACCCATCGTATCGGTCTTAGCATGCGTCGAGTTGATTCTCCCGCTTACACCGATCTCGATTGGAAAACCCTGACAGACGAATTAACCGCCGAGGAACTTACGGAAGCAGATGCTGCCGAAGATGCAGATAAAATAGAAGAAGACACCCCTGCGGAAGAGCCACAAGCAGAAGCTAAAGAAGTGGAGACTCCAGAAGCAGAAGTTGAAGAAGTGGAAGAGCCACAAGCGGAACCTGAAGAAGTGGTAGAACCACAGGCAGAACCTGAAGAAGTGGAAGAACCACAAGCGGAAGCTGAAGAAGTGGACGAACCAGAATCTGAAGAGCCTTCCGAAGAAGAAATCACTTCTGAAGATAAAGAAGAAGACTAATTTCTGAGATTCACAAGACGCACCGCATCCACGGTGCGTCCTGATTTTAAGATCCTATCATGTTGATCATCGATTCACACGAAGACCTTGCTTGGAATATGATCAATTTGCATCGTGATTACACACAATCCATGACGCAAATTCGTCAATCTGAACAAGGGACAGGCATACCTCCATTCAACGGCAATACACTGTTGGGATGGGATGTCTATCAGGCGGGAAATGTTGCCATTGTTTTTGGAACCCTTTATTGTGCCCCATGCAGGCTCGATAAAGGGAAATACCCCACTCAGCTTTATGAAACACCCCAACAGGCCCATGTTTGTTACCGTGAGAACCTGGATGCCTATTTGAGGTTAACAGATGAACACCCTGATAAATTTCACCTGCTCTTGAACCAGTCTGACCTCAAAGGTCATATCGGAAATTGGCAAGCTCATCTGAAGGACCCAAAAGCTCCTTCCCCGCCGGTCGGTTTGGTAGTTTTGATGGAAGGCGCAGAGGGTATCCGTCAGCCAGCTGAGGTTGAAGATTGGTTCAACTGGGGCGTACGCATCATCGGACCTGCTTGGGCAGGGAACCAGTACTGCGGCGGCACACGAGAACCTGGTCCCCTGAGTAAAAAAGGTTTTGAGCTGCTTGAAACAATGTCTGCCTTCAATTTAGTGCTGGATATCAGCCACATGGATCACCAATCAGCACGCCAGGCATTGGATGCTTATGACGGCGCAATTATTGCCTCCCATTCGAATTCGGAAGCATTGATCTCTGGCATCTCCATTAACCGTCATCTTAAGGATGAAACCATCGAGCACTTGATCGAAAGAGATGGTGTAATGGGCATCGTCCCCTTAAATGCCTTCTTGGATTGGAATTGGCGAGACCATGGCGGTAGGAACGCTGTCACCTTGAACGATTTTGTCGCCCAAATAGACCATGTCTGCCAGATCGCGGGAAACACCCATCATGTAGCCATCGGCACTGATTTTGATGGTGGCTTTGGGGTTGAATCCGTCCCCCAAGAGATTGATTCCATTGCAGATCTTGCAAAACTCTCACCATTGCTCATGAAAAAAGGTTACAATGAAGATGATCTTCAACGCATCTTCAGCGGTAATTGGCTCAGAATTCTCCAGAACAATCTACCTGCCTATGACTGAAAAAAAAGACATACAACCAGAAAACCAGGATTTCTCCCCCAGCCAGTCGGAATTTAATGACTCGGAGACGGAATTAACCTATCCAAAAACAAGAATTCGGATCGGTCTTATTTTCGCTGTTTTGGGATTCCTATTATTCATTTTAGGGGCTTTGCCCAGCCTTTTTGGACTGGATCGAAGTAGAGTGATTGGTTTCCTTCAGATTTCTGTTTTCCTGATTGGCCTGGCAATGATCACGTTTGGTTCTAATCTAACATTAAATGCTTTCTGGCCAAATGGTAAGAAAACCATCGCTGCAGATATTGGCTCTCGTCTCAGCAGTACAGGGTATGTGGTCTGTTTATTCACCGCGATGGCAGATATTTTTGGATTAGGCAGTCATCCACTGCCAAATGTCTTTTTTGGTACGCTCCAAGCACGCGGGATGGAGATCGGCATGGCAACGATCGCAGTGGGTTTCCTGTTGATGATTCGCTTTAAACGCATCAATGGCCAATCAAAGAACAACCACCAGCCACCCCAAATTAACCAGATCGGTAAAAAACCAGTCGCATAACCCTTTCGCTAAACATTCTCATCCCTCAAATTACCTTTAATAGCCTTAAGCATTGCTTCATTCGTTTTAAATTTATAGTCACTCCATCCCAGTTGAGATGCCTTTTCCTGTTCTGCAGCCCTTAATTTGGGGAGTTCTGCTTCGATAACCACTTTTCCTTGGTCAAGTGGCAGTTTCTGAAGCGCTGAAGTTACACTGGTTGCCGGACACGGTCCCAAACTGCCTAAATATTGCAAAACAGCCTGTGCGCCGCGTTCAGCGTCTTTTTTCGCCAGGCCAACAATCCCCTCACTGGCTTTTCGCGCCCACCCGCTGACAAATACATCTTCACATTCAGCACATAAACTGGGATTATAAACCTCATAAGAAATCCCATCAATTGGAAAATGTGGCTCTGGGCTTGTCATAAAATTCCCCTTTTCTACAGGCAAGCCAAAATTCGCATCAACCTGAGATCCAATTGAGAAAATCACTGTATCTGCTGGTACAACCTCAAATTGCCCTTTACCTCTGGACATTAGCCGATCACCTTCCTGATAAAGATCGTTCAATTCAAAGACAATCTCCTTTACCTGCCGCTTTGAATCACCAATCAATCGGCGAGGTGATCTCAGAAATTTCATTCTGAAAGATAGTCCTGAACCACAGTCTTCTGCCTTTCCCTTTGCAGCTTTGAGCAATTGAAAGAACATCGTCAAATCCTCACCCATTGTTTCAACAACTGGGAGTGCCTCCCTAACCGAGGTCTCGATCTGGTCGCAATCCAGACACTGTGCAATTGGGGCGAGGGTTTCCTTATCAAACTTAACTTCTGCAGGCCCCCGTCGAGCATAAGCCGTCACCACCCTTTCAGTGTTTTTCAAGCTCAGGTAATTAACGATATCCATCGTCACATTACCCACACCTATCACCGCAACATGACGACCAATTTTAAAAGATTTTTGTGCAAATTCAGGGTAATTATTGTAATGAAATACAATTTCGTTCGCGTGATAAACACCTTTCAGGTCCTCACCCGGTAAACCCAGCCAATTACTGTTTTGTGCCCCAGTCGTCACCATGATGGCTTGAAACCCAGCCCAGCGCAGTTGGTCCAGGCTAATATCACCATCACGGCCAATCTTCACATTGCCAAAATAATGGATATTCGGCAAATTTAGCACCCGATTGAGATAATTTAACAATCCATTCCTCAATTTGGTCTTATCAGGGAAAATGCCATACTCTACCAAACCTCCAGGTTTAATATCGCGATTGAAAAGCACAACCTCGACACCCCTTTGGGCAAGGTAATTCGATGCATAGATGCCTGCAGGACCTGCACCAATAACGGCAACGAGAGATTTCGATCCAAGCTTATCAGACAAAATTGACCTCCTTCACCTCTGTACCTGCATCCTTTCATCAGGGTTATTAGCGGGTACAATAACACGTGAATTATACTGGATATGACCATCCACACGAACCACACTATAAGCGAGCATTTTACAGGTAATCATGGATCATCAACTTCACTTTAAAACCCTTCCGAATGGATTATCGATTCGTTTAAAGGAAATCCATACAGCACCAATCATCAGCACCTGGGTTTGGTACCATGTTGGCTCCCGGAACGAGGTTAAAGGAAAGACCGGCATCTCCCATTGGGTAGAGCATATGCAGTTTAAAGGCACGGAGAAATTTCCTGCTGGCAGCCTCGATCGTGAAGTCTCAAGGTCTGGCGGGATCATGAATGCCATGACCCACCTTGATTGGACAACCTACTTTGAGACTCTCCCTGCGCATGTATTTGATTTCAGCCTTAAAGCAGAAGCTGACCGCATGGTCAATAGCCCATTCCACCCAGATGAGGTGGACCGAGAACGGACGGTGATCATTTCTGAACTGGAAGGGAATGAGAATGAACCCCTCTTTTTACTGGGCCAGGCTGTACAATGGGCTGCCTTTTCACAACACCCCTATCGAAACGAGGTGATTGGCTCAAAGGAAGACCTGCTGTCTCTCACCAGGGATGACCTGTACCAGCATTACACTCGCTATTATCATCCGGGAAACGCAGTTTTAGCTATTGCCGGTGATTTTGATTCCGATGCAATGCTCGAAAAGATCGCTGCCTGCTTTGGAGATATTCCGCAAGGTCGTCCGTATCTTTCCGCCATCCCTGAAGATCCACCCCTGGGAGAAGAAAAACGGGTCACCGTACAAGGTCCGGGTGAGACCAGTTATGTTCAAATCAGCTATCGTTCGCCAAAAGCGGATCATCAAGATTTTTTCTCACTGACCGTGTTGGATAGCTTATTGACCGGACCCAGCAGCTTAAATATGTTTGGATCGGGTGGAACCAGCAATAAAACCAGTCGATTATATCAAGCATTGGTTGAGGGTGAAATTTCAGTTTCCTGTCAGGGTGCGCTTCAGGCAACAAAAGACCCCTATCTCTATTCGATTTATCTGACCGTTCATCCTGAACATACACCTCAAGAGGTGTTAGACGCAGTTGATATCGAAATTGATCGTGTACTGCAATCGCTCGTATCTCACCAAGAAATCGAGCGTGCCATCAAACAGGCAAAAGCACTCTTTGCTTACAGTAGTGAAAATATCTCCAATCAGGCTTTCTGGATGGGCTACACAGAAATGTTTGCCAGTTATGATTGGTTTGAAAATTATATCCACCACCTTTCCCAGGTCACAACAGAAGACGTTTTGATCACAGCCCGAAAATACCTTAGCCCTGAAAACCGTGTGGTTGGATTTTACATCCCGGAAGAGAGCAATCATAAAGATGATGAATAAAGTTTATCAAGACCACCGCAGCGCTCTGCCAGGACCAGATGATATTACCCGTCAGGTATTGCCTAATGGGATCATTGTTCTTACACGCTCAAATTTCAACAGCCCAACAATATCGATCAAAGGATATTTACATACCGGCAGCTTTTTTGACCCTGATGAGAAAATGGGATTAAGTTACCTTACTGCTTTCGGGTTGATGACTGGCACTGAAAAGCATAATTTACAAGCGCTCTATAATGAAATTGAATCAGTTGGCGCTCGAATAGGTTTTGCTTCAGGGACACTAACAACCTCTTTCAGTGGACACAGCTTGAGCGAAGACCTCCACCTGATCATGGGGTTGATCGCAGAGAGTTTACGATTTCCCACCTTCCCCAAAAGAGAGTTTAACCGGCAAAAAAACCAGCTTTTGACAGGATTAGCGATTCGAGCACAGGACACATCTGCCATGGCAAGCATGCTGTTCGATCAAATAATTTATGCTGGCCACCCTTACGCCCGTCCAGAAGAAGGTTTTTCGGAAACCGTGCGCGCCATTCAGACTGAAGATATCCTTCAGTTTTACCAGCGCACCTATGGCCCCAAGAACATGGTCATTGCAATTGTCGGAGCAGTTGATCCTTCCGAAGCAGTCGATGCTGTGCAACATACTCTGGGAGATTGGCAGAACTGTTTCCAAGAACCAATACCTCAAATTCCGCACCAAAAGCCTCTAAAAAAAATGGAAAAGAAATCTGTCACCATCCCTGGCAAATTCCAGGCGGATATTATCATGGGTGGGTTAGCACCAGAACGAAGTTCCCTGGATTACTTCCCGCTTCGTTTGGGAAATAATATCCTGGGTGAATTTGGGATGATGGGACGCCTTGGAAAACGTGTGCGAGAAGAAGAAGGGCTCGCTTACTATGCTTACTCATCATTAAGCGTCAGCAATGGCCCGGGAGCATGGGAGATGATCGCAGGAGTGAACCGAACCAATATCGATCAGACCATCACCCTCATCAAGGAAGAAATTCGGAAATTTACCTCTGAACCAGTCACAAAAGAAGAGCTCGCTGATACTAAATCTTATTACCTGGGTCAGATGCCCCTCATCCTGGAATCCAACAGCGGAGTCGCCATTTCCCTGCTGAATATGGAACGCTTCAATCTTGGCTTGAATTACTTCTATCAGTACCCGAAGAAAATCGAAGGCGTCACCGCTGATGCGATATTACAGATCAGTAAAAAATATCTTGATCCCGACCGCCTTGCAATTGCCACTGCAGGACCCTAAGGAGATCAAAATGCTTTTACGAAGTGGCATTGACACGATTGAAATCAGCCGAATGGAAAATATCAGAGATTCGATCCGTAAAAGATTTATTGAACGAGTATTCACCTCTCTTGAAATCTCACAGGCTGCAGATCGGCTTGAAGTATTAAGTGGTTTATTTGCAGCTAAAGAAGCGGTCTCCAAGGCTCTGGGGACCGGAATCGGTTTTGTAGCATGGAAGGATATTGAGATCGTTCACCTTAATACCGGTCAACCGATCGTCAAGCTCCATGGGAATGCTAAAGATGTGGCTGAACAATTAGGTCTATCAACCTGGTCGGTCAGCATCAGCCATGACAGGAACAAAGCTATCGCTGTGGCAGTCGCGATCGGCGAATGATAACTTATCTGTAAACAATTAACTGCTGACGTGAAAGCAGATCATGAAAATACTTGCCCTCAGTGATAAAGAAAGCCCCCGGGTTTACAGCCCTTGCATTAAAAACCGGTTTCGGCATGTTGGTCTGGCAATTGGTTGCGGCGACTTATCATACTTTTATCTTGAGTATATTATCAGCACCCTGGATATTCCCCTCTATTACGTTAACGGCAACCACGCAGTAGAGGTCGAATATGGCGTAGGTGGGCAGCGTTCATCGCCCTGGGGAGCGATCAACCTTCACCGCAAGGTTGTCAGGGATAAGCAAAGCGGGTTGTTGCTGGCAGGGATAGAGGGATCGATCCGATACAATGAAGGAAAACACCAATATTCCCAGCTGCAAATGTGGTTAATGGTCTTGGGATTGGTTCCAGCGCTTTTGCTTAATAAAATCCGTTTTGGCCGTTACTTGGATATTTTCG
>Ga0272443_10007701_pt1 | contig 10198 bp, 11 predicted proteins | sample SSMAcet12_FD_193581 | JGI IMG/M metagenome (GOLD analysis project Ga0272443, IMG submission 193581) | Marine sediment archaeal communities from Little Sippewissett salt marsh, Falmouth, MA, United States - SSM-Acet-12 | ecosystem: Environmental > Aquatic > Marine > Wetlands > Sediment ... | reverse complement strand
TTTTTTGATCTTAATTTAGACAGCTTCTCAGGTGTTGCACAGCGCTGATACACATAAAAAACTAGCCATTCATTTTTCTGTACTGATTTGGTGATATTTTGAAATGTTTTTTAAAGGCATAATTAAAATATTGGTTAGAGGAGAATCCACACAAAAACGCCACATCAATTACGGGTGTTTTATTCTCCTGAAGCAGAACCTTTGAAGCTTTTCGCAAACGCAGTCTGTTAAGGTATTCCATTGGAGAACAGTTGGTAATTTCTTTGCAATAGTGGGTAAAACGGGTTATTCCCAGATGACAATCTGCTGCCATTTTAACCACACTCCATTCCTCTTCTAATTTCGTTTCAATAGAATTAAGAAATAATTCAACCGAACGTTTGCTTTCCATTAGCGATTCATCCAGATCCATCGATTCTTCTTTGAAAAGATCCAAAAGAATAACCAATAACTGGTTAATTAAAATTTTTAGTTTGGAGTCATAAGGTTTCCTATGGCTTTGTTTAATGGTTTGGCTAATTTGTTGCCAGCAGTTTTTAAATTCGGCATTCGATTTCCAAACGGGGTATTCGTTTTGCCGCAGATAAAGTGTAAGTTCTGTCAGGTCTTTTTTGTTCAGAACAATCCAGTCTGGCCACTCCCACTTTTGGTGCGGATGTCTGACTTTTACATCAAGGATCAGCCAGTGCAGTTTACTTAAATTAACCAGTGGCGAGCCTATTTTATGAGCAATCCATGGCCGTGTAATTGTAATGTCGTTGGTTTGTAAATGGTATTTATGATTGGTTATCTGAAAATCAAGATTTCCCGATTCAAGGAAACAAATTTCGATTCCCTCATTGGTATGCCACTCTAATCCCCAGTTTTGTAACTTTTTAATATCCCAATAACCAATACTCTTTACACCCGATAATTCATTCTTTAACAATTCTTTTCCCGGATAGGTGCCTCTCACAAGGGTTTTTAGTTCAAGATCATTATTTTGCCATGCTTCGCGAAGTGGTTTACATGAATCTGCTTCATAAGTTAGGTTACTGGTTGGATCGAAATATTTTGGCACTGTCCGTTCCATGTGCTGAAATTAAGAAATCTTTCAATGTAAAAATTTGAAATGATATTTCATAATATCAAGTTAATTTTGGTTCAGTGCATGGTGAGAAAAAATAGGTTTTAAATGTTTTATTTAAGATTTTAACAAATAAATTAACGTTATGGATATAGGAGTATTTTTATTGATTCAGCCATTTGCCAGCGTTGAAGTACAATTGCAAAAGGCAAAAGAAATGGGTTTTACAAGTGCCGATATTACCGACACCGGAACAGGTGCAACTATGCTTGGAACAGCTGGTTTTTCACCAGTGGTGAGTCTGGAAGAAAATCCTTTTGATGTAAAAAGGTTGTTCGATAAATATGGTATGAAAATTTCAACGGTTTGTGCCCACGCCAACTTGTTGGATCCTACTGCACCAAGCCGTTACAGTACAAATGAAATTATGCGTGCCGTACAGTTTGCTGCAGCTATTGGTGTTACCGAAGTAATTACTACCGATAATGAACCACATTCGGAATGGGCTAAAAACAGCAGTTTTGAACAGAAGGTGTTTACTTGTGCCGAAAAGTTATATGAACCTACTAAATTAGCCTCAGATCTGGGTGTTCATATCCTGTTGGAACCACACGGGCCGGTAACTGATACCATCGAAGGGATACAGGGAATTTTTGATCTTTTAGGAAATCCTGATTCTGTTGGATTCAATCTTGATACCGGTAATTCCTGGCTGGGAGGTACCGATCCGGTTGAGATGGCAAAAGTATTCAAAGAAAAAATCCACCATATACATTGGAAAGATTTGGGTGAAGAATGGGTTGAAAAAAGAGGTACTCAATATGGTTGCGGTTTCTCTACCATTGCAATTGGAGATGGAGTAATTGATATTAGAGGTGTTTGCGAGGTTCTTAAGGATGCAAACATTGAAAATTCTACTCTGGAGATTGTTGGTTCTCCTGATGTTTTAACCAAAAGTGTTGCATATTTAAGAGAATGTGGAATGTAATTCTTAATTTAAAGGCCAACGTAGCAAACATATGAAGAATAGTTTTTGGGTTTTAATTTTATTAAGCATTTTCAACCTTTTTATTGCTTGCTCCCAAAATGATGAAATCCATGTATTGATTTTAAGTGGCAGTAATAATCATAACTGGAGCGAAACAACCCCGTTTTTGGCGAAAATGTTTACGCAGTCAGGGCTGTTTTCAGTTGACGTTACAGATATGCCCGATACACTTACGACCAAAAGTCTGGATAAATATGACGTGTTGGTGAGCAACTGGAATTCATGGCCTGAAAATGATTTGCGTTGGCCGGCAGAGTTGGAAACCGCATTACTCAAATTTGTAGAGCAAGGCGGCGGTTTTGTTACATTTCATGCATCTACATCAGCATTCTATAATTGGCCTGAGTTTAAGAATATTTCAACTGCTGCCTGGATTGATGAAACGAATCACGGCAAAAAAAGTGCTACTGAAGTTTTAATTCAAAATAACAGCCATCCGATAACCAGAGGAATGGAAGGTTTTTTTTTAGAAGATGAGCTTTGGATTAATGCAGAAAAGAATAATACATTTCAGGTACTGGGAACAGCAACAAACAAAATCCTAAAGGAAAAAGGTATTGAAAGCCAACCATCGGTAATGGTTAAAAACTTTGGAAAAGGAAAAATTTTCCACACCATTTTGGGGCATGATGTGAGAACAATGCGGAATATAGGTTTTCAAACGTTAATGCTTCGCGGAACTGAATGGGCAGCAACAGGAGGTGTTACTCAAAAAATCCCCCAACAACTCAAAAACAGTACAGACGGTGACTTCAACTGGAATCATACGGATACAACTTTTACACTGTTAAAAGGACAGAACATGATATGGCAATATAATTTTAATGAATTTCACAGGAAACCTCATTTTCATCCTGTATATGTGGGAAGAAATAACATCACCTGTGTTAGTCCTGATGATCATCCCTGGCATGTTGGACAATGGTTCTCGTGGAAATACTTGAATGGTGTAAATTATTGGGAGTATGTTAATAAGAATACCTATAAATCAGAAGGAGTTACCAAAATAAAAGATATTAGGTGTATTCCAAATTCTGATTTTTCAGCAAAGATTGAGCTGGATATTATGTATCACCCGGTTGACGGTAAAAATGTTTTGGCAGAAAAACGTACAATTAACATTTCAGCTCCTAAAGCAAACAATGGAATTTTAATGGATTATCGATTTGAGTTTGAAGCGTTGGTTGATTCTTTAGATATAAATCGTACGCCAATCCCGGGAGAACCAAATGGTAAATCATGGGGCGGATATGCAGGACTTTCAGTTCGTTTTAATCAGGACTTTATGGACTCATTTTTTATTTCAGGTTGGGGTGAAAATGATTCGGTAAATGGACGAGACGGCGATTGGTTGTATATGGGATTCACGGGTCTGGATGGGAATAAAGTTGGTTCACAAATTATAATCTCAGAAAATACACATAGAAATGGATCAACCTGGTATTCTGTGAATACAAACGATTTACCGTTTTATTATTTTAGTCCTGCCTATTTATATAAAAAGCCCTTATTGCTTCTAAAAGGAGAAAAGCTGGTTTTACAATACAGAATTAATCATTTCGCGGAAAAAACAAATCATACAGAACTGGAAAAAGAGTTTCAGAAATATAAGAAAGAACTAAATCAATAAATCATGAAAAAAATCAATAGAAACTTATCACGAAGAAATTTTTTAAGAAATACTTCAGTTGGAGCAACCGGTGTAATTTTGGTGCCAACAATTTTAAAATCGTGTGCTCCTGGTGCGGCTCCCAGCGATAAAATCAACATTGCTCATATTGGTGTTGGCTCACAGGGACAATCGGAGTTAAAAAGATATTTTGTGCCGCTTGAAACATCAAATTCAGTTGCAACCTGCGATCCTTTTAAACAAAGACGTGAAGCTTCGGCACAGTATATTGAGCAGCAGTATAAAGAACGTAGTTATACAGCGCCCAAAGTAAAATCATACTTACATTTTGAAGAAATTCTCGAACGAGATGATATTGATGCAGTCCACGTTACTACACCAGATCACTGGCATGTTCCACTTGCCATTCATGCCGCAAGGGCTGGCAAACATATTATGTTGGCAAAACCGCTGGGTTTGAGCTACGATAATTTTAAAATCCTGGAAAAAGAAATGGCTGCCAAAAATGTACATTTTCATTATGGTACCCAACAACGTGCACAGGGACACATAAGAGCCGGTGTAGATATGATAAAAGAAGGTGTGATTGGAGAAATTGAGAAAATTGAGGTTTGGTGTCCGGGGAAAAATGATGTTCCGTCACCTGTATGCAATGAAGAACCGGTTCCAAATGATTTTGATTATGATAAGTGGACAGGTCCGGCACCCCTAAATTCTTATTGTCCCGATCGTGTTACAAACAATAGTTCCTGGTTCCAGTACGATTATAGTATTGGTTTTCTTGGAGGTTGGGGAGCACATCCGCTTGATGTTATGATTTGGGGATTAAAAGATAAATTAAGCGGGAAATACACCTGCGAGGGAACAGGAAAATTTTGGGAGCCGGGAGGAATGTACGATAATATTATGAGTTGGAATTTGAAATACGAGTATGATTCGGGTATTCAAATGACTTTTATGAGCAACGATGAAGCTGCCAAAAACAATTTCTGGCATTACAGAAAAAAAGCTGATGGTAACGGAACAACTTTCTATGGAAGTAAAGGTTGGTTATCTTTAAGCCGGGGTTCAGTTGAATCAAGTATTCCTGAAATTGAATCAAAGCTCATGGCATTACACAGCAACCCTGATTCTTTTGGACAAATGTTTGTTGACGTTGTAAAAGGAAAAATTACCGAGACTAATCCGCTGGATGAAGCCATTCTCTCCGATACCGTAAGTCACATGGGTGAGATGGCCATTCGGACAGGTGCTAAAATTACGTGGGAGGAAGGAAAAGTGGTTGATAATGTAGAGGCAAATAAGTGGTATGTTCGTGAACTGAGGGAACCATACACAGTGTAAATTGCTTATCTTCATTAGGCACTCAATTTGAGCTCGGGTGTCGATGATTGATACCTTTGTTTAAAATTTGGTCGCTGACGTTGATCTCTTTTAATTGTCGACTGATTTGTCTGTTTATTGATGGGTGATAACAACCTTAACTATATCGAATTATCGGGTAAAGCACTAATGTGAGATGCCGGAATCTCTACTGTAAATGATGTATCCATCTGTTTCAAACGAAGTATAAACTTATTTTTACCCCGGGTTTCTATCAACTCACCTCTTAATCCAATCAGTGGTCCTTCAATAACTTCAACTTGTTTACCCGGTCTGAAATTTTCGTGAGAAACTGTGACATCAAACTCATTTTGTTTAAGCATCTGCTTCAGATATTCAATCTGATTATCAGGAATTACCGCAGCTTTACCTTCAAATGTAACATAACAAACAACATTGTTAGTTTGTAAAACTTTGTCATATTCTGCCCGTGAAGTACGAACAAAACAGTATCCGGTTAATAAAGGCATTTCAACCCATTTTTTCCGGTCTTTCCACTGTCTGAGTTTTTTCTGGAGAGGCAGAAAGCATTCTATCTCTTTGATAGTCAATTCAGTGTATACCTTTTTTTCAGCGCGTGATCTGGTGTAGACAGCATACCAGTTTTTCTTAACCGTTTTGTTTGTTGGATTCATCTTTACATGTATGAGTTTGACTAATGAGTTAAAAAACGCGGTAAAAGTAATAAATACATCTAAATATAAAAGGCATATGTGATTTAGATTTTTTATATTTACATAATTGTATTTATTAAGATAAAATGAGGAGTTTTTATTCGTTCGTTAAGGTTACGTTCGTAATCTTTTCGTTTGGTTTTGTTATAAATTCATGTATTATTGATGAATTTAAGGTTGGAGAGATTGATTCCATCAATATGGAAAATGATTGGGGTATGGACATTGTTTCCCCTTTGTTTACAGGAGAATTTGAGTTTAAAGATCTGATCTTTGATGACGATTCTTTTAACATTGAGGGAAGTGAAAAGATATCTATACTTAAGTTTCCGGATAACAGGACTCTTCAAATTCCATCACGTATTGTTTTTGAACCATCAACAGTTATAGATAGTATGGATTTCTTAATAAAAGGAAACTATACCCTTCACTCAATAAGATTAAAGTACGAAGTCGAAAATGGGTGTCCGTTTCCTTTTAACTTTCAGATGCGTTTTTATAGTGCAGAGGATCCAACAAAATCCTATGATCCTATTTTACCTCCTTCATTTGAATCGGCTGATTTTGCAGAAGAAAAATTTATTCCGGTAGTAAGTGAACAATTTGTTAATTTGAGTGAAGAACAATCAAGGAAATTTACTGAAAGCAATAGAATAGAAATTTCTACCTGGTTCGATCAATCTGATTTGATTAATTACCAGGATACTTTTTTATCAGATTATCCCGTAAAAATATCCATGCTATTATTCGGGGAAATTAAAAAGAATGCGAATAATTAGAAGAAGAACCTTTATTATTATTCTCATATCAACTTGCATTTACGTATTTAAGTCTTACGCCCAAACTGCGGGAGCACTCTATTTATTGCCTGAAAATTATTATTCACAAATACTGAATCCGGCTTTTACTGGTGGAAACGATTCGACCATTTATGTTGCAATACCTGTTTTAGGAGGCGGGACTTTCGGAAATTCCGGTAATTTTAAATTTTCCGATTTGCTAAGAAAACAAGACAATGGTGAAATGGCTGTGGATATTGAATATTTTTACAATCTTGGAAATACTAAAACAAAATTAACAGATTGGTCTGCTATCACTTTGATATATCTAAGACTTCCGCTTCGAAAAGGAAAGTTAAATTTTTACATTAAGGATAACCTTTTTGCAACCGGACAGTTTAAAACTGAAGCAATCGATTTCTTTAATAATGGCAACTATCAGGAGAAGTACAGGAGTTACAATACCGAAGAAGGTTCTTTTAACGGTGCAATATACAGGGAATTTGCTGTTGGTTATACCACAAAACTTTCCAAAAGGCTGAGCTTTGGTATAAATGGCAAGGTGTTGTTTGGAATGCTTCAGGCTGATTTGAGGGAATGGAATTATGGTATAGAAACTTCAGACAGCGGAGACGCTGTATTACTTACTGCAGCTGGTAAAGGAAACCTATCACTACCATTCGACCTGGAAATATATGATGGTCGGATTCATAATGTTCTGGCAGAAAATATATTTGAAAGGTATTTGGGATCTTATCAAAATCCTGGATTGGCATTTGACGTGGGATTAAGTTATGTTATTGATGAACTTAGTCGTTTTGCCCTTTCTGTTTCAGATCTTGGGGGAATCTGGTTTAGACATAAGGCCTATAATATTGATCAGAATTCCAGCTACGATTTTCGTGGATTCGATCTTACCAACTCACTGGATAATGATCAGAGTGGTAATTTCGTGGACTCCCGGGTAATAATTTCTAATGCCAAAGAAAACATCAGGAACGTTTACCGGCCGGAAGCAGATACATCTGAGTATTTTATGGGATTGCGGCCTAAAGCAGTTTTAAATTATCAATACGACTTAACGGACTGGATGACGTTGGGAGTAACCAACCAAACTGTTTTTTTTCATAAGAATGTGTTCAATTCATTTTCTGTTAGTTCAAAGCAAAAGTTCAGAGGCTTTACGTTTTTTGAGAATATTAATCTAAATAAAATTCATACCGTTTCAGTAGGAGGTGGTTTGCAATGGCAGGGAAAATTCCTGCAAGTGTTTTTTGCAACCGACAATTTTCTTGCACTTTATCATCCGGCTGATCAAAAGACTTTTACGATGTCGTTAGGAATGTGTTTTTTATTTAATAACCAACCCAATGGAAGAAGAGGTAGTTTCTTGGAATACTTACCTTTTTATGAAAGAAAGAGAAAATAGTTAATTTTGTATCTCTTACAAGATTAATACATAAATATTTAAATATGCCAGTACTTCAATTTGATCAGGTCCCTTATGAGATTGTAAGACCAGGTTTACAAAGAAAGATTATTCATACAGAAAATTTGATGACTGTATTAATCGATTTTAGTGATGGCCCCTGGGAAGAACCTGAGCCACCTCATTCTCATCCACACGAGCAAACTTCTTATGTTGCCAAAGGAGAAATAGTTTTTTATTGTGAGGGAGAACCAGACCAGCATTTAAAAGAAGGCGATATGTTTGCTGTTCCATCCGGAAAAAATCATACAATAAAGCTGTTAACTAAAAATGTTCGACTTGTTGATAGTTTTAATCCGATTCGAGAGGATTTTTTATAATAGAATCAGCTAAGTAAGACGAATAAAAATGAAAGCCGGAAGAAATTTTTCTTCCGGCTTTCCTGTGTCGATTTTGAAAATTTTTTGACAGAATGGCTAAAATTCTGAACTCAGCTTTTTCAAATAGACTCGGTTACTACAACTTTTGACAAGATTTCAGCATATGGCAACAACAGGTATTTTCTACCCTCGAAGTCAATTTCTGTTCCTGCAAATTGTTTGTAGAGAACCTCATCACCAGGTGCTATTTCCGCATTTTCGATGTTACTGATTGCAACTACTTTTGCAACTTCTTGTTTCTCTTTTGCAGAATCAGGAATAATAATTCCTGTAGCGGTTGTTTGTTCAGCTTTGTCTTCGATAAGCTCCAACAACACATTTTGGTTAATAGGCTGTAATTCTTTCATTTTTAACATTCCATTTAAAATTTATAACTCTAAATTTGATAACAATAAATTATCAATATTTTCTTTAAACATCTTTTTTGTTTCGTCTTTGGTTCGTGCAATACCTGAAGCCATTGTTGGTTTTCCCTCCATAGGAATGTAAAGAAATGCAGGAATACTGGAAACACCAAATACGCTTGCAAGTTCACGTTCTACCTGGGTATCCACTTTGTATATGGTAACTTTTCCCTGGTATTCTTTTGCAACTTCTTCTAAAATTGGTGCAGCTGTACGACATGGTGCACACCAGTCAGCATAAAAGTCAATTAATGCCGGTTGTTTTCCTTTGAATTTCCAATCTTTGGGAGAGTTTTCGTAATCCCAGACTTCTGCTAAAAATTTTGCTTTGGTTAGTTTAACTGTACCAGCATCGTTTTGTGAAACCGATTCAGCAGGTTCCCCAGTCTCGTTGCCTTTCGTTTTAGCCTGACTTGAATTGCAGCTTTGCAACATAACAACTGCGATAGCCAGGATGAATACTAATCTTTTCATTTTTCTATTGTTTTTATTGTTATTGTCAACTATCATTTTTTTATCATTAAACCCAAATTAAATGATTTTGTTCTATCAAATTAGAAAATTACTGAATACCCAATAATGAGTTTATTCTGGTTTTATCAAATCCAACAATCATTTGTCCGTTTATGTCAGTTTGTGGAACTCCTTGTTGTCCGCTTTTTTTTACCATCTCTTCAGCTGCATTTTGATCTGCTGCAACATTTATTTCACGATAACGCACTCCATGTTCATCCAGATGTCTTTTTATTGTTGTACACCAGCTACAAGTAGGAGTAGTATAGACCGTTACATTCTTCTGCGGCTTTTTATCATTAGTTCCTGATGCTTTAAACGCTGATTTCTCAAATATGGTATTAAATTGCTCTGGCTGATGACATCCTTTAACAATATTTTTAAGTTCACCTTTCTCGAAACTGAGTAGGGTTGGAACACTTGTGATATTATATTCAGAGTGAATATCTCTGACTGAAGTTACATCTGTGTATGATAGAACATTATCTCCTGCCTTTGTTTCTGCAGCTTTAAAATTCTCAAATGCACACTCGCTTTGGTTAGATCCTTTTTTAAAAAGAAGCAACCACAACTTTTCATTTGCTGTTAATTCTTTACGAAGTGCCTGTAATGAATCTATTTTTTTCATATCGTTTGCAAATATATAAATATATAGATATTTAAAAAAGAATTTAACAATTGTTGTGCCAAAATCAAGTTTGTCAGTTTATGAGAAAAAAATGGCAGTTTTTTTTAAATGACGCAACCCTTTTTGAATGATTCTCGTCTCATAGTAATAATTATTAAATTAGATGGAGTGATGAAGAAAATTGTATTTGGAATTTTAGCAGGA
>Ga0272443_10007700_pt1 | contig 10198 bp, 12 predicted proteins | sample SSMAcet12_FD_193581 | JGI IMG/M metagenome (GOLD analysis project Ga0272443, IMG submission 193581) | Marine sediment archaeal communities from Little Sippewissett salt marsh, Falmouth, MA, United States - SSM-Acet-12 | ecosystem: Environmental > Aquatic > Marine > Wetlands > Sediment ... | reverse complement strand
AGCCGGATCCAAATCTGAAAAAGGTGTGGTATCTGTGCTGGCTGGTGGTTTTCGTGATTCTGGCCGTTGGGGATTACCTGCTGATTACCCTGCTAATGGATCCGGAGGCCCGCCTGATTCTGGGGATCATGGCATCCGCTCTGATCGTGGTTTGCCTACTGGTTCTGCTTTACCTTCCGGCCTATTTCCGTTCATTGGAATACCGCGTCGAGGATGAGGCCGTCACCGGCAAAAAAGGGGTATTCTGGACAAAGGCTTCCACCGTCCCCTTTGCCAAAATCACCAACATCGACATCACCCAGGGGCCGCTCCAGAGGAGGTATGGCATCGGAAATATTCACTGCCAGACCGCGGGTTTCGGCGGTGCCCAGGGTAGCAGGGCCGAGCTGGTACTCATGGGCATCCGGGATCTGGAAGGAATCAAGAACGAAATCTCAGCCCGTTTTATCAAAAAACAGTGACCAGTTAAAAATGGAAGCCAAGAGCCGTCTCCTTTTTCATGTGGCGGTTTCCGGAGAGGTGGCGAGATAGGGACCTTCGATTTCAAGAGTAGATGTACCGCATGGTGGTAAGCGTACAATTCTTGTGATTTGACGAAAACATTCCTTCAGGATATAGTCTGAAATTCCAAACTGAAATCATAAATTGAGGGAAATGGATGATTCTGATTTTATTCAAAGATTGAAAGATAAGGATCAATCGGCTTTTCGAACCCTGGTGGAAACCAACCAGGATCGGATCGTCAACACCTGTTTCGGATTCGTTCAGAACCGGCAGGACGCGGAAGACCTGGCGCAGCGAGTATTTATGGAAGCCTTCCGATCCATCGGAAAATTCCGTGGGGATTCACAAATGGCCACCTGGCTGTATCGAATCGCCGTGAATCAGTCACTGAACCGGATCAAGTCCACTAAACGCAGGGGCACCACCCGAAGCCTGGAAGGTCTGATTCAGGACCGCCGCGAAAAAGAACTTCCGGCCGCGCCTGAAACCGCGGGCGCCGGACTGGAGCGGGAGGAAAGAATGGCCCTGCTGCAATCCGTCATGAAAGCACTGCCGAAAAATCAGCGGATCGCGTTGACATTGAATAAATACGAGGACCTGAGTTATCGGGAAGTCGCGAAAATCATGGAAATCAGCGAATCCGCGGTCACCGCTTTGATCAATCGGGGCAAGGTGAATCTCAGAAAGAGAATTCTGGCTCATTTTGAAAAAAGTGGAAATAAACCACAAAGTATTTGACTTTTTATTGTCTAAACAAATACAACAGGAACAGGAATGATGAAAAATAAAGATAGTGACGTCCATTTCGGTCATGAAGCCGATCAAACCCTCGTCCTGCTGGATGAATTGCCGAAGGTAAAAGCGAGACCGGGTTTTTATGATCGATTGAATTATCGAATGGAATTGGAAAAAGAGCTGGATTCAAGAAAATACTCCATGCAATGGGTGGTCCGAAAGCTGCGCGTCTTCGCCGCTTCCGCGCTGGTTGCGGGAGCGATTTTTCTCGGCGTGTTCATCGGCAGCGCGGCCCCTGCTTCCAGTGATGCCGAAGGCATTGAAACATTGATTTCCACTTACGGCATATCGGTTCCGGAAACACCCGGCTATTTTTCAACAGGAAACAACCAATCATGAACTATTTTTCAAACAAAAAATTCTGGACATTCGTCATCATACTACTACTGGTGATCAATATCACGGCCATGGTCACGATCTGGCTCCAGCGCCATCGTCCGGGGAGGCGGGGAGCGCCCCCGCAATCGCAACGTCCGGCTGAGGCAACCGCGCTTTTTCTGAAAACGGAACTGGGATTCAGCGAGGAACAGGTGGGGAAGTTTCTCCGGATGCAGGATGATTTTCTGGAGCAGAACGGGAAAAGGCGTCGCTCCATCGGTAACCTCAAACGGGAAATCTATGGCTCCCTGATCGATTCTTCCGCGGATTCCAGCATAAACGACGAACGCATCGCCCGTATCGGCCGGGAGTACGCTGAAATTGAAAAATTCGCGTTTCAGTATTTTCAGAAATTAAAGAACCTCTGCACACCGGAGCAGCGGGAAAAGTTTGATCTCCTGCTGGGTCAAATTCTGATGAAAATCGATCCAATGCATCAACCTCCACACAAAAGAGAAATCCCTTCTCACCTACGGAAGAGAGGTGAGAAGTCGCCTCACCGCAAAGGTCACCCACCCCCCCCGGGTGGTCCACCTCCGATGTAGATCCAGTGAGCTGAACTGATTTAAAAGATCCCCGGTTCACCCCGGGAGGAATTTTTCCGTTCAAAATCGGGGCCACGGTAATAAAAATTTTCTGCGCAAGGAATGAATCCGCCGGTTGTCAAACCCAGTGATTGTGAAAAGTAAAACAGAGCAAGGAGCTGAAAATGAATAAAACACTTAAATTCATGTTGATTGCGGGATTGTTTGCCGGACTTGTCACCACCGGACTGACGGCCCAGGAACGGGGACGCCCTGAAGGGCCTCCCAAACCCCCCGATTCAAAACAGGTGAATCAAATGGTCATTGAATTGACCCGGGTGTTGTCCCTGACGGGGGAACAGCAGGACCAGATTCGGAAGCTCTTCCTGGCGCATTTCGATGAAGTGCGGTCATTGGCCCGGCAGGAAGGAACGGACCGGGAAGCGCAACGCTTGATCATGGACAAGAAGCGCCGGGAGTTTGAGAAGGCGGTCAATGACCTCTTAACCGATGAACAGAAGGTACGGTTCAAGGAATTCATGTCAAAGCGCGGGCAACGTTCTGAACGGCGGCCTGGCCGACGGTAAAACCAGCTCAAGATGTGATTTCCGAAACTGGAATGGGAAAAGTGAGAAAAGTGTTCATGTTTGCCCTGAAAGGTGGAAAAAATCAGATCAGTTGTTTTTTTATATACAGTGACTCCCTGGAGGTCGGCCCGGAAGGGCCGGCCTCGTCGGAGTCCCGGAGAAAAAACCCATGTCAGTAAACACAATCCGTGGTTGCATCGGCTGCGGCACCTGTGTAAAAACCTGCCCCACGGACGTATTCCGGATGGACGGAGAAACCGGGAAAGCGGTGATCCGGTATCCGGATGCCTGCCAGATCTGTCACCTGTGCCGGCTGTACTGTCCGGAGAATGTCATCACCATTTCTCCTGAAAAATCGATCCCCGTGATCGTTTCCTGGGGGTAACAATGTCAGATCAGAATCGAAGTGAATCCATGTCCCGTCGCAGTTTTATTGAACTCACCGGAGGCGCCATCGGCATGGCGGCACTGGCGTCACTGGGAACCTCGGGATGGGCCGCTAATACACCGGAAATCGATGCGGAGGATTTTCTTGAAAAAAAGAAAGACGCGGATGTGCTGGTGATCGGCGGCGGCATGGCGGGTTTATTCGCGGCTGTCAAGGCACATGATGCCGGAGCGGATGTACTGGTGGTTTCAAAAGGACGCCTGGGCGCCTCCGGGCAGACACCCTTTGCCAAGGGAATATTCGCTTACGATCCGGAAACCGCGAAGACCAGTCTGGATGAATTCACCGACTCGGTATCCCAATCCGCGCTGGGAACCAATAACCCCGTGTTTACCCGCCAGATGGCCGAGCACTCTCTGGAACGGGTGAACGAGCTGAAAGAGTGGGGGTTTTTCAAGTCGCCCCTGTATCACGATGCTTTCAGGATACCCCTTACCGAACGGGGGATCCCGGTGATGGAAAGAATTGTGGTCACCCACCTGATCCGGGAGCAGGGACGGATTGCCGGAGCCGCGGGGTTCAGTCTGGACAGGGAGAGAATTTACGTATTCAAGGCGAAAAGCGTGATTTTATGTACCGGGGCGGGGGGATTCAAGCCCAATGGGTTCCCCATCTGCGATCTGACCCATGACGGCACCTGCATGGCGTATCGTGTGGGGGCCAAAGTGACCGGAAAGGAGTGGAACGACGGCCATCCCGGGCAGAGTGAAAATCCCGCCGCCTGTTATAACGGTTGGCATGGTATGTTTGACAGGAAACCGGGCGTCACGGGTGTGGGCATCCGTCATGACCTGGGGGTTGATCTGAACTACCAGGCCTATATGCAGGGAAATCCGGTTCAAATGGGCCCATCGGGCAGTGGTGGTCAAAGCAAGGTCTCCGGCGGACCTGAAAGACCCGAAGGCTTTAATCGCCCGGGCCCGCCAAAGGGCGGGCCCGCTCCGGGAAGAAGACCCGGCGGGAGGGGTGCGGACAGATCCGGGAAAAGGGGGGGACCGCCCGGAATGCATGGAAACATGGTGGGCGGCTCCTCCGCCGGCATGTCGATTCACAAATCCGAGGGTCTGGTTCCCATCAACGAGAAATGTGAGTCCAATATTCCCGGTCTGTATGCGGCGGGAGATGCCCTGGGATCCTACATGGCAGGCGCCATTTACACTCAGATCGGTTCTTCACTGGCCGGTTCCGCGGTCCAGGGTGCCGTGGCCGGAGAAGCGGCCGCGGAATTCGGTTGTACCGTAACGCTTCAAAAAATCTCCAGTGTGTCAATGGGGAAAATACGGACTGAAATCCTGGCGCCATTGAAACGGCAACAGGGGTACGGTCCGGACTGGGTGACCCGGGTGTTGCAGGGAATCATGATTCCCAATTTCGTGATCTATATCAAGAAGGAACCGATCCTGAACGCCGCGCTGGCCTATGTGGAAGAGTTGAGGGATCATCACACGCCCATGCTGCGGGCCGCGGATCTTCATGAGCTTCGTCTGGCCCATGAAACCGCAAATATGATTCTGAGTGCGGAGATGAAGCTGAAAGCGTCGCTGATGCGGAAAGAAAGCCGTTGCAGCCATTATCGCTTGGATTATCCCCACATGGATACAAAAAACTGGCAGGCGTGGATCAATATCTTCAAAGGTACCGACGGCACGATGCAATTGGAAAAGCAGCCCTTTAAAAGCTGGCCGGCCTGAAGGTCCGAAAGGGAGAAGGCGACGAATCACCATCAGTAGAAAGCATGAAGTTCACTGTAGAGGAAATCGAAAAAGCGCTTTTCCCGGGCTTCCCGCCGGATTTCGCTGGGGATGAAGCGGGGTTCCCGGAGAATCAAGGAAATCCTTGCCCTGCGTCCGGTTATTCCACCTTGAACTGGAAGCTCTTTATAATGAAGGTTTTTTTCGCAAGGAATGGGGTTTCACACTGTCTAAATGAGTATCACCGAAAACTTTAATCTTAGAAAGGAGGCGGAATGAATGGGCAATGGATCTTCCCCTCAGCACTGAGTTCAAGCTGGCTGGAGAAAATATCCACTATTGAAAAAGAGCAGGATCGCTTTAAAAAGGTGCCTGATTTTAGCGGAGAAATTGAAATTCAAGGAAGAAAAAGAGTGAAACTGGAAGAATTTGAAACCGTGGCGCTGGATGATGTGGACGATTCACTTTTTAAGAGCAGATACGAGACTAAGTACCTTTTCTCTCCGGATTTACTCAGGCCGGTTCTGGAGAAACTGACCTCAATCTACCGCGTATTGGTCATCGGCGACAGTCGTGTCCAGGAATATGAATCGCAGTACCTGGATACCCGGGAGTTCCGGTTTTACCTGGACCATCAAAATGGCAAATTGAACCGCTACAAGGTCCGGTATCGTAGATATCCCGGTTCGCAGCTGGCTTTTTTTGAAATCAAATTTAAGAACAACAAGAATCAAACCCGGAAGTGGCGAAAAAAAAGCAGTCAAGAAAATTATTGCCACGAGGGTTTGACGGAAAAGGAAAACCTGTTCGTGAATAATTATTTCAGGGACAATCCCGGACGGTTGATTCCCAGGTTCATGGTGAATTATTCAAGACTGACGCTGATTCACAAGAAGAACCCGGAAAGGGTGACCCTTGATCTGAACCTCTCCTATTTTAAGGATGGTGAGGAGGCTCATTGCAAGAACCTTGTCATTGCCGAAGTCAAGCAGGGATGCCCGTCGCAGGGTTCCGAATTTTTCGATGTAATGCGGGAATTCGGCGTCGTCTCCACGAGTTTCAGCAAATATTGTTTCGGTGTCTACCGATTTTATCCCGGATTGAAATACAACCGTTTCAAACAGAGATACAACTATATTAAGGCCCTTGCAGGGGAAGGAAGGAATTGAAAATGAAAAAATTATTTTTTGCTTTGTCGGTTGCCTGTCTGCTATGTCTGGGGGGCTGTACGCTTACTGAGGAAACCCCGGTTGTTGCTGAGGGGCCTCTTGATTTATCGGATTGGACCGAATTGACTCATGGAAACAATGTGCCGCCGGACTACGATATTGTTTTTCCCGATGATGAAGTCAAGCGGATCGATCTGGTGATTGACTCGAATGACTGGCAGGAGATGCTGGACGATATGTCCGATAAATATGGAAGCTTCGGCAGCCGGCGAAATCAAGGCCCCGCTCAAATGAGCGACGAAAATCCGATATTTGCCCCTTGTCAATTCTTTTTCGAAGACAGGGAATGGTACAAAGTGGGAGTGCGCTTTAAAGGCAATTCCTCCCTCCAGAACACCTGGTCCCAGGGGATCTGGAAACTGGCGCTTAAATTGGATTTCGATCAATATGAGAGTGACTATCCGGAAATCCGGGACCAGCGGTTTTACGGATTCAGACAGTTGTCCATGTCCAACAACTATGAGGATATATCCTTGCTAAGGGAGCGGGTGGTACCGGAAATTTTCCGGGAGTTTGGCGTTCGTGCGCCCCATACCGCATTTTACCGGGTGTATATCGACCATGGACAGGGTCCCCTTTACTTCGGCTTATATACCATGGTGGAGGTGGTGGATGATACGGTAATGGGGGATCAATTCGGAAGCGAAGACGGCAATTGTTACAAACCCGACGGTACGGGTGCCTCCTTTGCCCAGGGAACTTTCAGCGAGGATGATTTTGTAAAGAAAACCAACGAAGATACGGGCGATTGGAACGATATCCTGGATCTTTTCGACGCCCTCCATGCGGATTATCGGGTTTCGGATCCCGCTTCATGGAGAACGCAGCTGGAAGCGGTCTTTAATGTGGACGGTTTCCTCAAATGGCTGGCGGTCAATGCGGTGATTCAAAATTGGGATACCTATGGAAGAATGACCCATAACTATTACCTCTACAATGATGCCTCGCTGGGTTTGACATGGATTCCCTGGGACAACAATGAAGCGCTGGATGAGGGGAAACGGGGCGGCGCTCTTTCCCTTGGTTTGACGGAAGTCAGTTACCAATGGCCCCTGATCCGTTACCTGATGGATGACGATACCTACAGGTCGAAATATCTCTCTTATGCCGCCGATGTGGTCGATGGGCCCTTTAAACCTTCAGGGATGATCGCCCGGTACCGGTATCTCCACAGCCTGATTGAACCCTATGTCACCGGTACCGATGGTGAGGTTAGCGGATATACCTTTTTAGGGTCCTCTACATATTTTTATTCAGCGCTGGACGATCTGATCGCCCATGTCCAGGAGAGAGCGGCGATGGTCGCGGGAGTATCAAATGAATGAATTCAATTTTTCCGATCTGTTTGTGCGGTTTGTCTATAATTTCAGCGCGGCCTTTTTGATTATCCGGGTTATCTACTTTCGCAAGGAGAAGCGGAGGGAGTTCCTGTTTACCTTTTTCGTGTTTAACATGGTGATTTTCTTTGTCTGCTCCTTTTTGAAAAGTATTATCATGGATGTGGGTTTTGCTTTCGGTTTGTTTGCCATTTTTTCCATCCTGCGCTATCGCACCGAGACCATCCCCATCCGGGAGATGACCTACCATTTCCTGGTAATCACACTGGGGGCGCTGAACGGTCTGGCCAATCCGGGGACCTGGCATCCGGAGTTAATATTTATAAACCTGGTGATGGTTTTCTCTGTTTTCGTGTTGGACAGCAATGCTTTGTTCAAGGAGGAATTCTCCCAATTCATCCGCTATGAAAAGATTGATCTGATCACGCCTTCGAGGCGGGAGGAATTAATTGCCGATCTCAGGAAGCGGACGGGGCTGGACATTCACAGTTTCAAAATTGAGAAGATTGATTTACTGCGCGACACATCGGACATCGTCATTTATTACAATAGTCCGCCGGCAGGACACGGAAGTTTACCCCCCAGTGGAAACAACAACAGGAGGTCAAATTGAAAAAAGGACTTGTGGTATTCATCATCTTGATTTGTTCCGCTTTGACTGTTTATGGTGCCTCCGATGACGCGGATCTGGGACTCTGGCAGTCCTTTGGCGTTGATTTCAAACCGGCGAAGGGTTTTACATTGTACTTGGAAAAGCAGCTGCGGTATGAAGATAAATTTACCAATATGGAATCCGATATATCGGAAGTGGGGCTCAAATATAAAGCAAGCGGGTTTTTACAGTTGCGGGTGAATTACCGGTTTGTTTCCCGTTCAGGAGAAAAACGGGACCGGTTTGACGGCAATGTGTATTTGAACCTGAGGTTGAACGCGGTGAAGATATCCAACCGTACGCGATTACAGCAGGAATCCATCGAGACCCTGGAGAGCAGCGAATCAGAACTCGAATTCCGCAACCGAATCAGGATAACCTTTACCAATAGCAGGAAGATACAGCCTTTTCTGGGTGGTGAGATTTTCATCGGTCTGGGAGACGGGGGAAATCAGCGGAATAAGTTCCGGTTGACCGCGGGCGCAGATTGGGAGGTAAATAATCCGGTGACGCTCACGGCCTTCTATCACTATCAGCGGGAATTGGATACAGACAAACCCGATGTATCCCACATTTTCGGCCTGAAATTCAATTATTCTTTCTGACCCCGGCCCATAATATTCTTTTGACTTTGCCGTTTCCGTGACCCGTGGCGCTGCGTTCCATTCATAACGGCCTGGCCCCAGTCTTTCAAATTGTCAAGAGCCCTCTTCATTCCTTGCACAACCAAAAGGGAACCAGGTCTGTCAACGCCTCACCTGCGCCCCCCAGAAAAGATGGTCAGGCGCCGCGCCGTACCATTTCATAAAGGAATGGGAATCGTCGGATACGTACCTCAGCACGTAGCGGCCGGCTGGCATGGACACGGTCTCGTCCGATTTCCTGTTCCTCCGGACACCACCGGCGTGGGAGGTATTCTCCAGCCTCATCCGCCAGACCACTTTGCCGCTCTCGGCCTCTTCTATCCATGCCCTGTCGTATTCCCGTCGGCATTCATCTCGCCGATCGCGTAGACATGCACAAGGGTTTTCTGTTCCAGCGAGAAGGGCGCGCCGTCGTTGAACTTGTCCCCGACCTCCAACAACTCCGCCAGGACCGGTTTCCCCGCGTAGGGATTTTCCATAGAACCCGGCATTAAGACTGGATGGGCGTGGCTGAACAGCTCATGCGTCACTTCCGGCCTGCGGGCGTATGCATACACGCTCTCCATGATCTTCAGGGTCCTTACAAAGAGATCCTCCAGCTTCGAGCCTTTCACCTGCTCGAGCCGGGCGGTGTACGCTGAGGGAGGTGAGGTCCAATCTATGTCGGGACCCAGTACGCCGAATTCAGGTTCGTACAGGAAGAGCCGCGGAAACTCGAGGCCCACGCAGGAGTTGAGTACCGTGCCGGCGCCCATCGAGAAGGCCTGGCTCATGGCCCGGGAGTTGGCGGCGATCAAAAGTGTCAGTTTTTTTTCAGGGACCTTGAGGTATAGGGCCGACGCGCAACGCCATTCCCCCCCGTGCCAGATCAGCTCGAAAAATGGGGACGGTGCTGTACCGTATGCCAGTGGGCTGATACATTTCAAAAAAGCGTGGAAGGGTTCAGTATAAACAGCCTGGGGAACATGTATCACCGGTTCCGCAGGGGAATAGGCACGCCAGCCGACGCAATTGTCATATTGTACAGCACCGTCCCCCCTTTGTCCCCACTTTACATGGCATCTTGATTATCGGGGTACATTAAGCCGTAAGGCGAGTGATCAAGCCGATGGCGAATCGAAAAAAGTACGCTTTCAAGACTTGACCCCAGTCTCTCGTTTTTCCCTTTCCCTTGGCAGCGGCATTGTAGCTCTCCTGCCATGGGATTCGAGGCCAGTGGTGCTGAATTCTATTCGTAACGGCTTGGCTATGGATAAGGCAAGGCAAATCTCCTTCCATATTCATAACGTCATAATGCAAGACTTGACCCCATTCTTTTTTTGAAGATGGGGGTTGGATCTCATTTTGGCCAGGAATGGATCCTGCTATTCATATTCGGTTCCAAATTCCATTCTGGTACAATGTATAGG
>Ga0272443_10007699_pt1 | contig 10200 bp, 7 predicted proteins | sample SSMAcet12_FD_193581 | JGI IMG/M metagenome (GOLD analysis project Ga0272443, IMG submission 193581) | Marine sediment archaeal communities from Little Sippewissett salt marsh, Falmouth, MA, United States - SSM-Acet-12 | ecosystem: Environmental > Aquatic > Marine > Wetlands > Sediment ... | reverse complement strand
ACCATCAGGGTGAAAAGGATCAAACCCAGTATGATAATCCCAGGGCGGGAATTATGCGAACCCATCAGCCATTTTTTTACCGACCCCTTTTCCACATTGGGGATTTCATGGCGGGCCATAGCAATGACTTTGTCCTCGCGGGCGGAATCGATAATTTTAACCAGATCTTCCAGTTCGCAGGGTTTCTGCAGGTAGGAATAGGCATCGAGACGGCCGGTTTCCATGGCTGATTCCATTGAGGCATGAGCAGTCAGCATGATAATCTGAAGTTCAGGTCGAAAACTTTTTATTTCCTTAAGAACCTGCTCCCCGTCCATACCGGGCATTTTGCGATCCAGCAGGATTATGTCTATCTCATCATCCTTGCGGATCAATTTGATGGCGTCTTCGCCATTATTGACCTCGACCGTTTCATAACCGCGCATTTCCAGCCGCTTGGCCAGAGGGGTGCGAAACTGATCCTCATCGTCTACGAGAAGTACCTTGGGCATTTATATGTCCCGCCTTTATAAATATTCTAAGATGTTGACAGTTTTTTCATCTCTCTGGTGAGTTCCTCGAACAAATCGGAGACGCGTAAAATACCGACCACGTCACCGTTGCGAGTCACCAGCAGGGAGAGGGATTGATGCAGAACCAGTGTATGAATTCCTTCCGCGGTCGTGGCGTTTTCATCCACGGATTCCGAAACCGGCTGCATAACATCACGGGCAACCAGAAGGGCGGCCCGCTGGCACATATTGCTCAGATCATCCTGGAAAAACTGGTAATTCTGCATCATTGATTCTATGAAAGTCTGGTTGATACCCGCCCGGGCCAGCGTTCCCAAATCTCCGAGGACCCCGTATTTCGGCTCCAGGGCCTTAAGGAAAGTGAGGTGGCCGATTTTCCCCACGATTTTTCCGGCATCGTTAACCACCAGAATGGCCCGGTGTTTCTGCCTCCCCGGCGGCAGTTTCTGAATGGCTTCATTCAGGGCAATAACCGCATCCATGAGAGTAGCCTGTTCATTGACTACCGGATATGCCTCCAGCGGAACCATCAGGTCTTTTACTTTCTTTGAATTCATCTTCCGTCCTTATTATAGGCTTATTGTCTTTATCGCGGATGCCAGTCAACCGGCAGAACAACCGTAAAGGTGGCTCCCTGACCGACCTGGCTTTCGACTTTAATCAGCCCCCCCAGACTTTTTACGATCCCGTAACTGACCGACAATCCCAGACCGGTTCCTTTGCCGACCTCCTTGGTGGTATGAAAAGGCATGAAAATCTTGTCTATGTTCTCCGGCCGAATGCCTTCGCCGGTATCGCTTATGGCGATTTCGATATGATTATTTATAAGAGCCGTTTCAATCGTCAGGGAGCCGGGTTTTCCCTCCATAGCATCAACACCATTGTTGATGATATTCAGAAAAACCTGCTGGAGTTGATTGCTGTCGGTCAAAATATAAGGGAGTCCGTCACTATATTTTTTTATTATCTCAATATTCGATACTGTCAATTCCTGTCCCAGCAAACCATCAACCACATTATCCACCAGACGGTGAACATTATGTCTTTGCAAATCGAAATCAGTCTTGCGCACGAAACCGAGAAGTTTACGGGTAATATCGCGGCACCGGAAGGCGGCTTCCTGAATTATGGATAATCTCTGATTAAGCTCTTCGTTGGTCAGCGATTCTTTGAAAGCGGGATTGCTCAGGTCTTTTATCAATCCGGCTTCCTCGTTAATCACCGCCAGAGGATTATTGATTTCATGAGCTATACCGGCCGCCAGTTCACCCACCGAGGCCAGTTTGGCGGCATGTTCCAGCTGGGCGCGGGTACGGTCGGCTTCCTTCTGCATTTCCACCAGTTTACTGGCGCGATTGATAATAACCACCAGCATAAGCAACAGGATTATTATTGTGGAACCTACAATAGTGACCCCGATGCCGGAAAAAAAGCCCTCTTTCTCGGTGTCTGAAAGCTGTACGATTAAGGCCCAGTCGGCATTTCTAAGCCAGGAATATGCATAACTCAGACTAAAGCCGTTGATTTCTATTTTTTCCGCACCCAGGGGAGGGTCACGGGGAGGTACAAGCGATGAGGATTCCAGCAGAGTGCCCATATGAGGGGTCACCAGTTGGTAATAACCGTCCTTATTGACGATGGAAGTGTTTACTTCATTGGCGCCGCTCAAAGTCCCGATATAATCATACATTCTTTCCGGACTGAGTGTAGCCCGCAGAATAACCAACTGATCTTTGATAATTCGTTTGACCGCGATCGTGAAATGTGGCTGTTGTCGGAAGCCAAGATAGATATCGGTGATTATATAATCGTTGCCTTCGTCCTTAAGTGTCGTATACCAGGTTTCGGAACTGTAATTGCGTTCCTCCAGATCGGGGAACGGTCCGGCATACTCAACCTGAATACCGGTGGTGTCAAAGAAACCGATATCCACGAACGTTTCGCTGTTTTTCTGAAGTTTACGCAGATATTCCTTCATGGCGGCCGCGGACGGCGGAATCTCAAGTCGGGGATCATCGATCAAATTGGAAAGATTTACGATTCTTTCGGTCAGGAAAAGATCCAGCGTATTAGCCTGGTTCTCGGCAATGGACCTCAGATGCAGACGGTTACTCTCGGAAATTATGGTGTTGTATTGAATCCAGAAATAAACAGTCAGGATAATCAGGGGAGTGGAATAGGTTAGAAGCAGTCGAACAATGTTGCGTCGCTTAAGGTCGGTATAGTGTTTTTCGCCGTACGGAAGAAATTCCGAAACAGGCTGTTTTTTCTCAGATGAATCAGTCATCCTTACCCCAGTTAAATTTACCGGGGGGCATTATTCCCCCACAGTACCGGGACCGAAAACGAAAATTAGAATAATCAGCCCATATCCCAAAGTCAATAGCCGAAAGGGGTTATTTGGGGGCAAAATAAGAGTTATTTCCTGTAATACTCTTTTCAGGGAGTTTACCATCCCCAATTTTGAACAGAGAATTTACTATATTTTTATATTTAATTTTCTATTGATCCATTTGAGAGGAGCATTGTCAAAATTGTATGACAGGAATGTATGCCGCCCAATATGCGGAATATTATGTGACCAATGCGTCGAAGGAGGAGATTGTTCCGGATGTCATGGCTCTGCTTAATGGCAAAACAATGGATGGATGATATTTAGAAAGCAACGAGGACGCTATTTAGTTTCAGGTTGGCGACGGTGTCTATAAGACCGATATTGCCGATGTTGTTTCGACATATTTGGTGACTGACATGAAATTCGGATGGATTGCACTTCAGGGCGGAGCTTGTCCGGGTTCTGCGAAGTTTTAACTGCTTCCCTGATAAAGTGAAGAACGGCGAAAATGATACAAAATAAACCTTGACTCTATGCATCACTAACTGTTGTATGTGCAACAATTATATTCAAACCTGTTTTAATGGGTTGCCATGAAAGACAAGATTCAGTCAGAAGCCTGTAAGAAGTTGATCGGCAGTATGCTGGAGGCCCTGCGGGCTCTTGATGTCCGGACCAGGCACCGGCTTGCACTACATAATTATGATCTTTCACCGGAACAGGTTCTGACTTTGTTTGCCATTCACGAAAACGAAGGTTTTACTATGACCGAGCTGGCCCATAAGGTATTGCGGGACAAAACTACTATTACACGAATGATAGACGGTCTGGAGAAAATAAATATGGTGTTCCGTATCCCTGACAAGAGAGACCGGCGGCGGTTATTGATTTATCAAACCCCGGAAGGGAAGAGAAGGGTAAATGAAGTCAAGTCATGGCGGCCGACGATACCCGAAATGGCCTCGGGAACCCTATCGTCCAAAGAACTGTTGAGAGCTCAAAAGGTAGTCGCCCAATTTGCCCAGAACCTTTTGAAAGAATGAAGTCAACGAAGACCCTATTGCAGGGCAATTGTTTGCTATCTTGACCGGAAAAATTTTCGAATCCCAGAAGCCCCGGCGGCGTGAAGGAGATGTGAAATGACAGCCAGATTTCGTTCCGTATTATTGGTAATCATAATAATTATCGTGGCTATAGCCATCGCCGCGTTTTTCAGCAGTCTGAAAAAACCCATGACACAGAGTATGAACGGGAATGGGTTTGCCAATTGGAAGACCATGACTGTCAGGAATGCTGACAGGATATTGGGGTTTACGGCCAGCGGGACGATCTCGGCCCGCGATAAAATAAATATTTATGCGGAGGTCTCCGGGATACTGGAGGAATCGGCCAGGCGGTTTGAAGTAGGGGTTGCTTTTGAGAAGGGCGAGCCGCTGATAAAAATAGATGATGCCGATTATCGCAATTCGGTGATGGCCGAAAAAGGCAATTTTCTTAATCTGGTAATCGAACTTATCCCTGACCTGAAACTCGATTTTCCGCAAAGCGTGGACAAATGGAATAATTACCTGACCGACTTTGATTTCGAGAAGCCTCTGCCGCCCCTGCCCAAGGTAGATAGTAACCGGGAGCGCAATTTCGTTGCGGCCCGCAGTATTTACAGTATGTATTATGGTGTCAAGAGTATGGAAGTCACTCTGGAAAGTTATATTATTCTGGCACCCTTTAATGGCGTGGTCACCGAAGCTGATGTAAATCCGGGGGTGGTGGTCATGAATGGACAGAGTCTGGGTGAATTTATTAATACTGATAACTTTGAATTGGAAATCCCCGTCAGCCCGCATGATGTTTCGGGTCTGAAGACAGGACAGAAGGTGAGTCTTTCGTCGCAGGATTTCTCCGGCCGGCTAACGGGTGTAATTGAACGAATAAATAAAAAGATTGACCAGGCTTCTCAGACGGTGAAGGTTTTTGTCAGCGTTTCTGATAAGCGCTTGAAGGACGGAATGTACCTGACAGCTCATATAGAGACTAAGGAGTTGAAGGACGTATTCGAAGTTCCCCCGTCTTTGTTAATCGATGATGATAAACTGTATGTCATACGAGATTCAATTCTCGACCTGCAGGAAATCGAACTGGTTGGAATGGAGAACGGTATGGCTATCGTGCAGGGGCTTCCTGATGGTGCGGTAATTCTGGGCGAAAAAGTAAGTGGAATTTATGATGGTATGGTTGTCGGTAAATCGGGATCGAACTAAAAGGGATATACAATGCGCAGTATAATCAGCAAGTTTATTAAATACCCGATTCTGGGCAATGCCATTCTGGTTGCCATTACGCTTTTCGGGATTTTGTCCTTTATCTCGACCAAGACTACTTTCTTCCCTGAGGTTCCCAGTAACACGATTATGATCTCGGCGTCATATCCGGGAGCTTCGCCGGAGGAGATTGAAGAAGGTATTGTCTTAAAGATTGAAGAGAATCTCAAGGGCGTTACCGGGGTCGATCGGGTGACTTCGACCTCCAGCGAAAACTCAGCTTCGATTACCGTAGAAATCGACAGCGATTATGATATAAACGTGGTTCTTCAGGACGTTAAGAATGCCGTTGACCGCATCGGGACTTTCCCCGCCGATATGGAAGAGGTCATGGTTTACAAGGAGGAGCGGCGGGATTTCGCCATTAGCCTGGTTATTTATGGCGATGTTGAACTGTCACAACTGAAATCAGCCGCCCGTGATATTGAACGAGATCTGCTCGCTATTGACGGCATTTCCAAAATCAGCCTGAGCGGATTTCCCGACGAAGAAATCGAGGTTAGCGTTCGTGAAGATGATTTGCGTAAATTCGATATTACTCTCAGCGAAGTAACCTCGGCTCTTAAAAACGCCAATATCAAGATAACCGGCGGTAAGATTAAGGGGAAAACGGAGGAATTTCAAATCAGGGCCGATACCAAGGGTTATTATGCGGCCGATCTGGCCAATCATGTCGTTAAGACTACTTCAGATGGTACGGTTGTCCGTTTCCGTGATTTCGCTGATTTGAAAGATACCTGGTCTGAAGATCCCAACCGCGTCTATTACAATGGTCGTCCGGCGGTAATGGTAACGGTAAACAGCACCAACAATGAAGACTTATTTTCCATTGCGGAAACGACTCATAATTACCTCTCAGAATTCAACAAAGAAAATAATGCCATAATCGCCGAGGTACTGCGTGATGGTTCCCAGATTATCGAAGAACGTGCCGATTTGCTGATTCAGAACGGTTTTATCGGTATGATTCTGGTTTTACTGTTACTGTCACTGACGCTTAACCTGCGCCTGTCAGTCTGGGTAGCTCTGGCTATCCCGATATCCTTCGCGGGTATGTTTATGATATCTCCGTTATACGGTCTGACTTTTAACGTGATGTCGCTGATGGCTATGATCCTGGTAATTGGTATTCTGGTGGACGATGGGATTGTCATCGGGGAGAATATATATCAGAAATATGAACAGGGGATGAAGCCGATTAAAGCCGCAGTAGATGGCACCCTTGAGGTATTGCCAGCGGTTTTTTCATCCATTATGACTACGGTCATAATTTTTACATCCTTTTTCTTCCTGGAAGGCAGTATGGGTGACAGGACCAAGGATATCGCTTTCATTGTGGCGGCTACTTTGCTTTTCTCCCTGGTTGAAGGCATGTTTATTCTTCCGGCTCACATTGCCCATTCCAAAGCACTAAGGATAAAGCCCGATGATAAAAACAAATTTGAGAAAACGAGTGACAAAGCCCTGCAATGGTTGCGCGATAACGCTTATTTACCGGTTTTGAAATATTGCATCAAGTATCCTCTGGTGACCGTGGCGATAACACTGGCAATTTTTATCATCACTTTAGGGGCCGTAAAGGGAAGCATTATCAAGACCACGTTTTTCCCGGTATTGGAATTCGATAATGTTCAGGTCAGCCTGGAGATGCCAGCCGGGACACCGGCCGCAATAACTGACAGTCTTCTGGCTGATATGGAAAGCGCGGTATGGTTGGTTAATGATGATTATGGGAAACAGTATGACGGTGACACCCTGGTTTTGTCTATCAGCAGATCAATCAGTTCCAGTCATAACGGTAGTCTCAGGGTTACTCTGGCATCTGCGGAAAAGCGCCAATGGGGAAATATCGAAACAGCCAATTATTTCCGTAATAAAATAGGCCGGGTCGAACAAGCGGAGAATTTTGAAGTCGGTGACAGAGGCGGTCATTTCGGTAAACCGGTGGCTATTGTTCTTACCAGTGACAATCTTGATGATATTCGCGCGGCTACCGAAAAATTAAAATCAGAATTGATGAAAGTCGACAAACTGAAAGATGTTGTCGATGATGATCCGCCGGGTTTGCGGGAAGTTAATATCTCTCTGAAAGAAAAAGCTTATGCTCTGGGTTTAACCATATCAGAGGTTATGAGTCAGGTGCGAAGCGGCTTTTTCGGCGGTGAAGCGCAACGTCTCATCCGGGGTACTGATGAAGTCAAGATATATGTTCGCTATGATGAAGAGGAACGGGCGACTATTGACCAACTGGGCAATATGCGTATTCGCCCCGATGGTGACCGCGAATATCCATTGAAAGAAATCGCCGATTTCACGATTAAGCGCGGAGTAATCTCGATCAATCATATCGATGCTCAGCGGACCATTACCGTAGGCGCCAATATTATCAATCCGGAAGAGTCCGTGACCGATATTGTGGCCGATATCAAAGCCGATATTTTGCCCGGAGTAAAAGCTGAATTTCCCGGGGTGCGTTTCGCTTTTGAAGGCCAGAGCCGTGAGAGCGGGAAGACCATGAATGCAATGCTCAAAGTCGTCCCTACGGTTTTAATTTTGATGTTTTTGATAATCGTGATAACCTTCCGTTCTTTTATACAGGCTCTGCTTGTCCTGACACTCATCCCCTTTGCCCTGATCGGGGTCGCCTGGGGGCATTTTTTCCAAGGATATATAATCAGTATGCTGTCGTTTTTCGGAACTATCGCGCTGGCCGGTATTGTTGTCAACGATTCATTGGTTTTTGTTAATGCCATGAATCAAATGTTGAAAAAGGACATGCCTTTTAAAGAAGCCCTGCTGGAAACAGGAAAAAGCCGTTTCCGGCCGGTTCTGCTGACTTCGCTGACTACTATTGCCGGGCTGGGACCTTTGATTTTTGAAGGTAGCTTCCATGCCAAATTCCTGTCCCCGATGGCCATTTCCGTAGCTTATGGATTGTTTTTCGGAACCCTGCTGACTCTTCTGCTTCTGCCGGCTTTGTTATCGCTGAACAATTGTGGAAGGATTTATGTTTATCGGCTTTTCACCGGTAAAACTCTTACCTCGGAGGAAGTTGAACCTGCCGTCAGGGAAGACAGAGGATTACTTGAATAACATGGCAGGTGACTGGTCGGCTGGTTCGATTGAATAGTCCTGTCGCTTCAGCTATCTGACATCGTATTTTAAAAGAGCCGTGAAAGCTCCGGCCAGGCTCACCAGTGTAAATAACAGGATGATTCCGAAATCAACAGCCAGACCGTTTGCTGATTCTGCGAGAGTTACCTGCGCTATCTGAAATTCAGGCAAGCCGCTTAAGTCGAGTACTTCCTTGTTTCTCTGACGAGTAGTACTAATATTCTGACTGCCGTCTTCATTAAGTGAAATAGACATCATTATTCCCCCCATAACGCCGGTTTCGGCCTGCTTTTCTTTGACATGATCGAAAAAACCATCACTATAATGATTGATAGCCGATTCATAGCGGTTCTTAAGTTCCGTGTCGGTGCCGGCCAGCCGCATAGCTCCCAGTTGATAGGCCGCAACAGGAGAAAGACGCGAAAGCATATAGGCTATTTTTTCCTGATGTATTTTGCGTTGCTGTAAATCCTCCTGCAATCGAAGTCCGTATTGATAAATTTCTTCTCTGATTTCCCGGCGCAGAGAGTCTTCTCGTTCCATTATTGACCACATCAGGTCTTCATTCTGTTCGCCATCGATATTGGCGCTGGCATTATATTCGTTCCAGCGTTCATCCATATCGGCATAGAAGTTCTGCCATTTTTCCTGGGCAAATCCGCTTTTCTGGCTTTCTATTTCGGCCATGCGGGGAACATGAACCAGTTGTCCCGCCGCCATAACACTGGCGGCCGGGATAATCGTTACCAGCGTTACCCAGGTTACCAGGCCGATTAAAAATGATACCGAGGATCTACGTGTCAGGGTCGATAACAGAACGCCGAAAATTATGAAAAGAGTGAACAAGGCCTGTGATAATATCAAAAGAAGGATTATCCTGATCCAGTGGCTGACCGATAATGGCACTGCGAATAAGACCAGCAGGAGCAAACCCAGAAGAATGGGAATCGATATCGGAATCGTCAGGCCTAGCCAGGCCCCGAGGCATTTGCCAATGATATATTTCACCCGCGACACGGAATTGGAAAAAACGAGTTTCAGTGTACCATTTTCGCGTTCGCCGTTTATTGCATTATAGGTGAACAATATGGCAAACAGAGTCAGAACGAAGCGAGTAATAAAGGAGAAATCCACTACGCGAAAAACGGCGAAGATAGGATCATCGGAATAAGCGCTGTTGCTGAGTTTAGCGGGGCTACTCATGCTGACCAGCGACCAGCGGCCAATATCATAATCCAGCCCGGAAACAAAAATCTGCATGGGGTCCGGTTCGCGGTAAACCTTGTCATTCATTCGTCCCCAGGTTGTGATCTGTCTCTTTTCTTCTTCGACCATTAATGATGCCGCATGATACCTGTCCGACATGGCGCGGTATTCCCTGATGCCGGTATATATTGACAAAAGAATCAGAAATGAGCAGACAATAAAAGTCCCTATGAATTTGGGGCTTAATACGATCGAGCGAAGCTCTTTTTTTATTAGTGTGTAAAGCATGGTAATCTCCGATTCCGCTATCTCAGGTCATAGCGCATAAAGGCGATGAAAGATCCGGCAAAAAACAAAATATTGAAAAGCGACAGGACACCCATATCTATTATGGCTGATGCGAAGACCGCGGCCAGATTTTTATCTTTATATTCAAAACCCGGTAATTCTCCCGGTTCGATGGGTTCGGGTTTTTCGGCATCGTTTTCTCCGGAAATGGAAGCTTTAATCTTTATGCCGGCTCCGGGATTGAATCCTGTTTTTTCTTTGATAAAATCGCCATAAATTTTCTGGAATTCGGTAGCCTGCAGATAAAAGCGGTCTTTAAGATCCAGAGAAGTACCGGCCAGTTGGGATGTGGCCAGAGTAAAAGAGGTCAGGGGAGAAATCCGGGCCAGTGTGAAAGAGAGAGCCTGTTGTATTTTTTGCCTGTTAT
>Ga0272443_10007698_pt1 | contig 10202 bp, 9 predicted proteins | sample SSMAcet12_FD_193581 | JGI IMG/M metagenome (GOLD analysis project Ga0272443, IMG submission 193581) | Marine sediment archaeal communities from Little Sippewissett salt marsh, Falmouth, MA, United States - SSM-Acet-12 | ecosystem: Environmental > Aquatic > Marine > Wetlands > Sediment ... | reverse complement strand
CGCCATGCGTACCTCCGGACAGGAACTCGACCGCCCCTTTGAGAACCCCCGTCAGCGTCCCCGCGCCGAACCGCTCGATCAACAGCCGTGCGAGCAACGCCCAGACGATGTGGAGCCCGGCGATCAGTTGGCCCGCCCCGAACGGGACCCCGACCAAGCGGTTGATCAGGTTGCCAAGGTACCCGATGTACGTCGACAGGACGCCGCCCGCGGCGGCGAGAAGGGCGATGAGGACGAGATCGCGAACGCCGAACCGCTCCCTCGTTGCCTCATCGCCCATCGAACGTCAGCCCGCTACAGATCGAGCGCGATCTCCGACAGGAACTTCACCGACTTCAGCTTCGTTCCTTCGGGCAGCTCAACCGAGTCGTCATAGACGAACCGCATGTACCCGCTCGCCGCCGGATCGAGGAAGACACCGTCCATCTTGAACGCGACGACGAAACGATCATCCCGCGCGATCAAGTCGGCCGTGACGGTTTGCGTATAGCCGTCGGACGCCGCCAGCGAGATCTCGTACGCGGTTCCGGCAAGCGTGTCGTTGAAGTCTTCCTCGTCGTAGTGGATCCCTTGCTGCGGCGCCGGGAAGACCTCGTCGTCGACGTAGGCGATCAAACGCCACAGCGGAAGCCCGGTGTACGTGTGCATCTCCCCCTTGCTCGTGACGTTGACGGTCGCTGTATGACACGGACAACCGATCCCCGCCTCGAGTTCGCCGCGCACGAACAGCCGCTCGACCGCTCCGGTCATCCGTAGGGAGTACTCCTCATACGTCCCGAGGACCTCGATCGTCGTAACCATCTTGGCCGACAGGGAGCTGGTGAAACTCGGGTTGTCCTCGCCGACCAGGACGATCCGGAAGTACCCGGGATCGACCGGCATGTACTCGTCGTTCTCCATGTACGCGAGGATCCACGTTCCTTCGGTCCGGTCGAGCAGCATGCTCGCCTCGTAGTTCATCGAGTAGCCGTCGGACGCGGTGACACGAATCGTCGCATCGCCCGAAACGTTTCCGATCAGCGTCGCCATCGGAATACCGACGTAGGTTGCCGTGTACTCACTGCCGGTGCTCTTGGTGAACGTGCCCACGCCGGACTCGACATCCATCTCCTCGAGGTCGGGGATCGTGTACGTCCACGTCTCGCCGCCCCGTATCACCATCAGGAATGCCTCGTCCGCCGCATCCTGCGCCCAGCCCGCGACGGCCATCAGTCCAACGCAGAGCACCATGACACCAAACCTCAGACTTCGCCTACGCATCGATTCCTCTCCTTCCTGCCTCTCGCTTGGGCGGGCGCCGCGAGGCGCCGCTTGCATCTAGGGAAGGTCCGCCAGCGTCGGCAGTGCCCCTCCGTCGTAGTCGATCACCAAGAACGTTACGCCCTTGACCCGGAGCCCCATCCCGGACGGCGTATCGCCGAAGTAGTGCGCATACGGCGCACCGAGCGCGTCGAACATGTCCTGATTGGAGAACCGTTTGTCGTCGGGGAGGAAGACGAGCATCGGCGCGTCGTCCCATTCGCCGAGGTCCTCTCCATCGATCGAGAGCGCGAGAATCACGGTGCCAGCTTCGGTGGTGCCGTCGAGCACGGCACGCGGCACGGTCTTGTGCCAACCGTCGAGAGCCACGGCCGTCACCGTCTCCACCTCGTCCAGCCCGACCGCCTCGTCGACGACTGCGGCAAGGTCGACGCCACGAAACTCCTCCACCGGCTTCCAGTTCTCCTCACCCTCGGTCAGCATCGGTCCCTCGTAGGCGACCCGTCCGAGGACCGCCGCGTAGTCGGTCAGCTCGACGGCGACCGCGCGATCGCCGTCTACGATCCGCACCGGGAACCGAGCCGCTGTCTCCCACCCACTCGGCTCCTCGGACGACGGCCACAGGATGACGGCAAGCACCGCCGCCGCCGTCAGGATCGTTCCGAGCCCCAGAGCCACAACGCGCCGGCGGATCATCCTTCATCCCCTTCGATCGGAAGCGTCCGGATGGCCACCGCCGGAATCAGCGCCGCGAGTTCATCCCCAACCTGCGGGCTCAGCGTCTCGACGGCGGATCGGTTCTGCAGCGCGTTCAGCTCGAACCCGCAACCGGAAAGGACAAGGTTCGTGACTTGGCCGAGTCGGCGGAGCTTCTTCACACGAACCGAGAGGATGTTGTCCACGCTGCAGCTGCCCGGCGCCGGCGGATCGCGGAAAAGGAGGACCGCTTCCGGCGGTACGACGATCACGATCTCGCTCGACCGCCCGAAGTGAAGCACGTCGAGCTCGGCGTCTCCGATCGAGACGGTGCACAGGGCGCCTTCCCGTCGTACGAGTCGCACAGGAAACGTGTTCTTCTCGATCAGGTGAGACCACTCCGGAAGCCCCGCCGATCGGGGCCGCGCCGCACCACCCGCGCGCAGCCGCTCCGACCACAGCAGATGCTGCATGACTTCGCGCGGCGTACCCGACGAGACGAGCAGTTCGGACATGTCGACATCGAGCGAGTCGGCAAGAAGCCGGATCTCGGCCAATCCGGGAGCCGGACGCGTGCCGTGCTCGATCCGGGACAGACGGCTGTAGTTCAGCCCCGTTCGCTCGGCGAGATCCCTCAGGGAATAGCCCTTTCGTCGTCGCGCGGACTGGAGGAGATCGCCAAAGCTCGCCTTGCGCATGGGCGGGAGTCTATCCCTCGTGTTGCCATCTGTCAACAACGACATGAGCTGCTGCCACCGGACGAGTTCGGGTTCGCGACGTATACTCCGCACCATGCTGTCGACACGACGCTCTTCCCGATCCTCCGTTCCCTTGATGGAAGGCCCGATTACCCGCTCGCTGCTTCGGCTGGCGTGGCCGGTCATGCTCTCCAACCTGTTCCAGACGTTATACAACTTCGTCGACCGCTTCTGGCTCGCCCGCCTGGGCAAGGTGCCGATCGCGGCGCTGGCGCTGGCGTGGCCGCTGGTCTTCCTCGTGCTGTCGATCGGCAGCGGTGTCACCATCGCCGGGACCGCCCTCGTGGCGCAGTACACCGGGGCGCGACGTCCGGAGGAGGCAAACCTCGCCGCCGGTCAGGTCGTCGGATTCACAACCGTGCTGGCGATCCTCCTCGGGCTCGGTGGATTCTTCGCAGCGCGGCCCATCCTGACGCTGATGGGCGCGGAACCGGAGTTGATTACGGCGGGGACGACGTACCTGCAGATCATCTACGCCGGCATCCCGGTGATGTTCGGGACGTTCGTCGTCACGGCGTTGCTAAACGGTGTCGGCGATACGGTCACGCCCATGATCCTGATGGGGGCGTCGGTCGGGCTGAACCTGATCCTCGATCCGTTGCTGATCTTCGGCTGGGGACCGTTCCCGGAGTGGGGTATCGCCGGCGCGGCGATCGCGACGGTTCTGGCCCGCGGGGCCCTCGCCCTCGCCGGCTTCGCCTGGCTGTTCTCCGGGCGGCTCGGCGTCCATATCCGTCCCCACCATCTGAAGCCCCGTTGGCCGCTGATCCGTCGCATCGTCTCGATCGGGGGGCTTGCGTCGATCGGCAACACCGGCACGGCACTGGGATTCTCGATCATGAACGGCGCGCTGGCCCGAATCGGCACCGCGGTCCTCAGCGCGTTCGGGATCGGCAATGCGTTCATCTCCATCGTCACGATGCCGGCGATGGGGCTCGGTCAGGCGACGGCGACGATGGTCGGTCAGAACCTCGGTGCCGAGCGGGCGGACCGGGCCCAGAAATCGGTCTGGTCCGGCATTGCGATCTCGAGCGGGATCCTCGTCTCGGCGGCGGTTCTCGTCTTCCTGCTACGGGAGCACCTGATCGGCTTCTTCCTCTCCGACCCCGACGTTCTCGCCGTCGGCAGCGAAATGCTCTGCCTCGTCGCGCTCGCGTTCCCGTTCATGGGCATCATCCAGGTCATCATGGGTGCGTATCAGGGCTCGGGACACACGCGCTACTCGATGTTCTTCGGCCTCTTCCGCCTCTGGGCGTTGCGCGTTCCGCTCGTCTTCCTGCTCGCCTTCGCCGTCGGCATGGGGGCCAGCGGCGTGTGGTGGGCAATGTTCGGATCGAACCTCGCGACAGCCGGCGTAGCCCTTGGCTGCTTCTTCACCGGCAACTGGAAGCGCCCCGTCATCCGAGCCAAGACGGAGATCCCGGAGGTCTCGTAGACCTCCTTGCGCGGCGCAGGGACTCCTCCTACTCTCTACGCATTCGGCAGGAGGGTACGGCATGGCGACGATCACGATCTCCGAGGCGAGGAATCATCTGACGGAATCCGTCACGATTCAGGGTTGGCTGCACAATATGCGATCGAGCGGGAAGATCCTGTTCCTGCAGGTACGCGACGGGACCGGCGTGATCCAGGCGGTGCTCTCTCAATCGGACGACCCCGAGCTGTTCGCCGTCGCGGATCGACTCCCGCGGGAGACGTCCGTCGTGATCACCGGAACAGTCCGCGAAGACAAGCGCGCGCCGACCGGATGCGAGCTCCAGCCGACCGACCTCCGGGTCGTCCACGAACCGACCGAACCGTTCCCAATCGAGCTGACCGAGCATACGCCCGGCTTCCTGATGGATCATCGACACCTTTGGATCCGCACCGGACGGCAGGTCCCGATCCTGCGGATCCGGGATGCGACCTTCCGGGCGTTTCGGGAGTTCTTCCATCAGCGTGGTTTCGTCGCCACCGAGACTCCGATCCTCACCGGCACGTCGGTCGAGGGAACAACGACGCTGTTCGAACTCGACTACTTCGGCGACAAGGCGTACCTGAGCCAGTCCGGACAGCTGTACCTCGAGGCGACGGCGATGGCCCTAGGAAAGGTCTACTGGATCGGTCCGGCGTTTCGAGCCGAGAAGTCGAAGACGCGCAAGCACGTCACCGAGTTCTGGATCGCCGAGGCGGAGATGGCGTACGTCGACCATGTCTCGAACCTCGATCTCCAGGAGGATCTCGTTCGGTTCATCGTCGAATCGGTCGTCGAGGAACGAGGCGCGGAGCTCGAACAGCTGGAGCGCGATGTCGACCTTCTCCTCGGCGAGGTCCGCGAGCCGTTTGCTCGGGTCGACTATGCCGACGCCGTGACCATCCTGCAGGAGAAGGGGCATGACGTCTCGTTCGGCAGCGATTTCGGTGCCCCGGAAGAGGCGTCGCTCGGCGAGCACTTCGGCCGGCCGATCTTCATCGAACGGTTCCCGGTACGGATGAAGCCGTTCTACATGAAGCGGGATCCGCTCGATCCCGAGCGTGTCCTCGCAGCGGACCTGATTGCGCCGGAAGGGTACGGGGAAATCATCGGCGGCAGCCAGCGTGTCGACACCGAAGAGGAGCTGATCGCCCAACTGAAAGAGTTCGACCTTCCGATCGAACCGTACCAGTGGTACGTCGATCTGCGACGCTACGGGTCGGTGCCGCATTCGGGATTCGGGATGGGGCTTGCGCGGGTCGTTGCCTGGATTTGCGGTGTCAAGCACATCCGCGAAGTCATCCCGTTTGCACGGCAGATCAACCGGCTGTATCCGTAGCGATCCCGCTCGAGACGGGCATGCGGTTTCGAGCGCGGGCCGCTTGCTGCCTCGGCCCGCTCTGATGTCTGGATCCGTTCCGAATCGCCATCTGGAGCACCCCGGCGCGATTCGCCGCTTCGACGCTGTCGGTCGCTCGCGAAGCCATTCACGAGACGAAACCACGTATCGCGAGGGTGGAACGGAACGCGTCAGTCGGCCAGGCGGATCAGGATGTCGACGGCCATCGCGCCGTGTTCGTCGGCGATGACCGGATTCAGGTCGACTTCGGCGATCTCCGGAACCTCGATCGCCAGCCGCCCGAGCGCGGTCACGATTCGGACCAGCGGGCGAAGCGAGACCGCCGGCTGGCCGCGGAATGCCTCGAGCAGCGGGAACGCACGGATCGAACGGATCATCCGCAACGCCTGATCGTCCGAAACCGGGGCCACGACAAACGCGACATCCTGCAACGCCTCGACGAGCGTGCCGCCAATCCCGAACATCACCGCCGGTCCGAACGATGGATCCCGCTCGACGCCGAAGATCAACTCGCGCCCGGAGACCATCCTCTGCACAAGCAGCCGTGCATCCCTCAGATGCAGCGTCCGAACCACAGATTCGAGCCGCTCGAACGCATCGCGCACCGCGGCTTCGGTCTCGAGGCCGATATACACCGCGTCCTGCTCGAACCGATGAGCCAGCTCCGGCGCATCGACCTTCAGCACGACCGGTGGGCCGACGTCGTCGAGGAACCGCACCGCATCCTCGGCGTCTTCGACGTACGCGAACGGGCACACCGGGATACCGTAAGCGCTCAACAGCTCGGCCCCTTCGTCGAAGAACAGCCCGGTTCGCCCTTCGCTGCAGGCACGATCCACCGACGCGGCGGCGCGTGCCCGGTCCGCGACGCTCTCGACCGAAGGTCCGCCGGTCGGGACCCTGAGTTCAGCCGCCCGCCGGAGGATCGACAGGGCCGCGACCGCCGTTTCCGGCATCGCATACGTCGGAATCCCCGCCTGCTGAAGCGGCCTAACCAACGGCTCGACCGTCGCATCGTGGCTCAGTGTGCACACGAGAACGGGCTTCCTCGGGTGTCGCACGGCGGCGCGAAGGATCCTTTCGCCAACTGCCTCCACCGGCTCGTGAAAGACGAGCGGGGGCCGAAAGATGACGATCGTTGCGTCCGCTTCGTCGAGCAGTAGATCGAGCCCTCGCTCGTACTGCTCACTGCTCGCCGTCGCGATCATGTCGACCGGGTTGCCCAGCCCCGCCTCGGGCGGGAGGAAGCCGGCGAGCTGCGCCCGGAGACCCTCGGACAACGGGCGCACCTTCAGGCCCTCCCGAACGCAGGCGTCGGCCGCAATGATTCCCGCCCCGCCGGCGTTGGTCAGGATCGCAATGCGATCTCCCTCGAGCAGGACCGCCCGCTCGAGGGCGCGCAGCGCCGTCAGCGTCTCCTCGATCGTCGTCACGCGAAGCGCGCCGGACTGCCGAAGGAACGCGTCGACGATCGCATCCGGGCTCGCCAGCGAGCCGGTGTGCGAGGCAACCGCGGCCGCCCCCGCTTCGGTCCGCCCCGCCTTCAGAACGATGACCGGCTTCGTCTCCGTGATCCGGCGAACCAGTGTCCGGAACCGTCCGGGGTCGGCGAAGCTCTCCAGATAGAGGAAGATCGCCGCGCACTCGTCATCGTCGGCAAGCGCTTCGAGGAAGTCGTTCTCGGTCAGCCCGGCCCGGTTGCCCAGATTGACGAACCGCGAGACGCCGAGGCCGGCGTCCTCGAAGCATTCGAGCAGCGTCTCGCCGAGCGACCCGCTTTGCGAGATGAACGCGATCTCCCCGCCGGGCGGGAACCATCGAGAGAACGACGCATTCAGCCGCATCCGCTCGGAGCTATTGATAATCCCCATGCAGTTGGGCCCGACGACACGCAGACGATGGCGAGCGATCAGCGCCCGCAGCTCTTCCTCGAGCCGCACGCCCTCCTCTCCGCTCTCCTTGAAACCGGCGGTGATGATGACGAGGTTCGAGATGCCCTGCTGCGCGCACGCTTCGACGGCGGGGAGGACGATACCTCGATTGACGGCGAGAATCGCCAGATCGACATCGGTCGGCAGCTCGGCGATCTCCGAAGCACAGGACAGCCCGAACACGTCGACATACTTCGGGTTGACCGGATGGAGCCGTCCTCGGTACCCGCAGTCGATCAGGTTCTTCAGGATCGTCCCTGCGACCGAACCCGGTTTCGGACTCGCCCCGACGACCGCCACGGATCGGGGCTCCAGCAAGCCTCGCAGTCCTTCAGTCATGCGCCATCATCCCCCATGCGGCCAGCCACGCCAGCCCAATCATGATCACGACGTCCCCGACCGAGAACGCCGTCGAGAACGGGAGCCACTTCGGCAGATACAACCAGTCCCCAAGCGCATTGAGCCGCGTGGCATCGGACATCAGGATCACGTTTGCGACGGTCCCCCCGTCGAGCAGACTCCGAACGACACCCTCGAGTCCGGCCCCTCGAAGCGCCGTGACCGATGCCGGCATGAATCCACCGTTCGCCGCAATCGCCGCGAGATTGCAGCCAGCCCCAAGGAGGAACGCTCGAATCGGGACCGCGTGCAGGTTGCGAAGCATCCAAACGATCAACAGCGCATAGGATACGAGGTGCAGTGGTGCGGTCGCGTACGGCAGAAGCGGCCTCCCCGAAAGCCAAGGGAAGATCAACAGCTGGATGACCAGAGCGATGGGAACGAGCCACAGCCATCGAAGGCGCAATTGAGCGAAGAGGGAAAGCCTCCCTCCGCGCAGCCGGCCGACGGCCAGTCCGATTAGGAGTGCGACGAGATAGAGCATGACGTCTCGATCAGATTTCCGCTACCGGCTCCGGGAGGTCCGGTCCTTGAGCCGGCTTCTCGGCCGGAGTTGCCCCGAGCACGGACAGAAGCGCATCGGCAACATCCGGGTCGAGATCGCTCCCACTCATCTCCCGAATCATCTCGATCGTCCGCTCCGCACTAAACGCATTTCGGTACGGCCGATCGGTGGTCAACGCATTGTGGATATCGGCCGCCGCGATGATCCGCGAGATCAACGGGATCTCCTCTCCGCGTAGGCCGTCGGGATACCCGCTGCCGTCCCAGCGCTCGTGTTCGTGGCGAACGGCATCGACCACCCCACCGTAGATCTCGAGCCCTTCGATCAGCTCGGCACTGATCACCGGATGCTTCTTCATGATTGCCCACTCGTCGCGGGTCAACGGCCCCGGCTTGAGCAGGATCGCATCGGGAACGGCGATCTTCCCGATGTCGTGGACACGTGCAGCAATCTCGACATCCTCGACCTCACTGCGCTGTAGTCCCATTGTCGCGGCAATGCGAACGGCCAACTCGGCCACCTGTTCGGAGTGAATGGCGGTGTAATGGTCACGCGCATCGAGGAGACGCGAGATTTGCTCGAACGTCGCTCGAGCCTCCGTCTGCAATTTCACGTACCCCCGGAACGACACATGGACCAGAGAAAGCGGGAACAGCGCGAGAAGCACATGCCAGACCGAGATGGTACTCAACACCGTCAGAAGCAGTGCCGAAACACAGAGTACCAGGTACTGCACGAAGAACTGGCGCGTGCTCTGCCAGGCAGAGTAGAGGAAAGGCCGGTTCTCCGTCAGCGATACGATCCCCGTGACAAGGGCGATGTTCAGGACCATGTAGATCAGAAAGCTCGCGATGGCAAGGACATAGTCAAACGGTGATGAGAGCATCAAGCCCAGCCGGTCGAAAGATAGCAGCAGCAGACCAGCAAGGGAAACGGTCACGACGAGTTGACTGACGTTGAACGTGATGGCAATCGCGCTAACCCGCCGCTCGCCTCGCGTCGCACTCCATCTTAGGAGCATCTCCGACAGAAGGGATGCCAGAAGAACCGTAATGACCGCGAGATACGGCCCCAGAATAAACAGCGCGGCAAGATAGATCGCGACCGAACTCGAGATTTCCCAGCCATAGGCTGGAACGCGGGTCGCGTACACCTCGGCGAGGATAGCAAGGATGACGAAGAGAATGAATAGGACGACCTCATCGATGCCGGAAAATGACGTATTGACAATCGAGAAACCAAGGGACAACAGCGCGAGAAGCGCCAACAGCGCGATGTAGGACGTGGCGCGCACTGGAAGTCTCATGTCGTCATCCTCAGCGCGAAGGGTACGGGATTTCCGGCGACCTGGCCAGCCTAGGTGAGGCCGCTGCGCGTCACATTGGCTCCGTATTCTGAGGCCATTCGAGCCCGGATCCGGTGCTGTTTCACCGCCTCAGATACTCCGAATCCATCGTCCGATGGCTCTGGAAACTCATAGACTTGCTACTTCCCCGGCGTCTCCGGCGACCACTTGATGCTCTCCGCCAGCAACAGCGCCAACGCCGCAAACGTCATCACGTAGTACAGCACTTTCCCGCTGAACAGCTTCTTCATCCGCTCTTCTCCCTTTCGGTTGTATCCGCCCCACTTCATCGTGTCTTCCTCCTCTGTTCCTCTTGGTTCCGCTTCGGCCGCTTGCCGCGGCTCCTCGAACGGGACCTCTACTTCCCGGGCGTCTCCGGCGACCACTTGATGCTCTCCGCCAGCAACAGCGCCAACGCCGCAAACGTCATCACGTAGTACAGCACTTTCCCGCTGAACAGCTTCTTCATCCGCTCTTCTCCCTTTCGGTTGTATC
>Ga0272443_10007697_pt1 | contig 10203 bp, 17 predicted proteins | sample SSMAcet12_FD_193581 | JGI IMG/M metagenome (GOLD analysis project Ga0272443, IMG submission 193581) | Marine sediment archaeal communities from Little Sippewissett salt marsh, Falmouth, MA, United States - SSM-Acet-12 | ecosystem: Environmental > Aquatic > Marine > Wetlands > Sediment ... | reverse complement strand
CTTCGCCCTTGTGCACCCCTACCTTATATCCGTAGCGGGAACAGGTGGCTTCGTTAACGTTCCGGGCCTTAAGCATCTTGATTTCACCTTCGACGAACTCAGCCGGGGCTTTGTGTTTTTTACTCACGCGCTGTTCTCCTCCCTCTGTGGATTTAAAGTAGGTGTTACAGGAGAAGCAGTAGGAACTCCCGTCGTCATAGACACCGTTGGCATCAGATGATCCGCATTTAGGACAAGCTGTGTGGTACTGGAATTCGCTACTGCTCTCCATGAATTGCCTCCTTAAGCCTGCTGGAAATCCTCTTTGAACCACTCTTTCGCGTCCTCGACGTAGTTGGAATTGATCCGGTATTCCATGTACCTTTTGCCGGAACCCGGAGCGGTCTTCATCCTTCTTTCGATGATGTCCCTCCAACCAGGGCGTTCGCACAGATCGTTGATACGGCTCGGGAGCCTCTCAATACCGTAGTTCCGCTCAGCAACGAGGCCTGAAATAGGGTTACCTTCAGCAAGGTGCTTCGCAACTTTTGCTACCTGATTCATTGGTCTTACCTCCAAATAATTTAAGTCGGAGAAGTCAAAGACGACTCCGCGCAGTTGGTTCTTTTATCCATTCCTCAGGGATCAGTCCTTTGGAATACTTAAAGCCGTTCTTGTCACACCACATCGCGTAGGTAGTCTTGCTGCCCTTCGAGATAGGTGCTTTAGGATTAGTGAACACGAAGCGAATGTCCAACTCAGGGTGCTGCTCTTGGATCATGCAATGCTTCGCACGATCCGCAGGCATGAACCTTCCCTTCGATTCGATAATGATTCCGTTAGGGAGGACGAAGTCCGGGGTGTATTTCCTCTTCTTCGCTGGTTGCGTAAAACTTATACGCACCGTCTCATACTTAGGATCAATCCCGAGCTTCGTGAGTTGATCAGCTATTTTTGACTCAAGCCCTGAGCGGAATCCTCTCTCGTACGGGGATTGTTTCCGCGTCGGGTATCCCATTTAGAAATCTTCGTCGGTGCTTGATGCATCTGCTGCAAACTCCTCGCCCTCGGAAGAATCGAAACCGTCTTCCTCACTAAAGCCGTGCGAAGCAGCAGTTCCACCGTTGCCTGAAACCAGTTCGATGATCTGAACAGCGTTCATGCGAAGAGACACACCGGCAACAGCAGTCGCGGCATTAAAGAAAGGCGTGACAATGAAGCCAACACGCATGATCGTCCCGCCATAGATCGCCGGAACAGGAGACACCTTTTTCCCCTTCGCGTCGAAGACATCTGGACGAAGCGTCATGGACTCGCCTGTCTTTTTCGACGTGACCTTGTGGTTCATCTTAAACCTGAACTCGATGAGATCGGGGATTTCCTCTCCATCAGCATCCAGAGCGGGGGAATAAGGAGCGTGCTTCGTAACCTTCTTCTTAACGGCAGGTTTGGCCTTATTCAGTGCATCCTGAAATGCCTTCTCAGTCAGTCCGTCCAGCATTTCGCACAGTTCCTTACACTCGTCGGCTTTAACGAGCAGGCTGGTCTTAAACTGCCCCTGCGGAATCGGAAACTGCTCGTTCCCATAATCAGGGTTCTTGATCCACGGAAACTTAGCCTCCCCTTTCGGAGATACAAACTTTTCAACCTTCTCTTTTGTCATTTGTCAGTTCCTTTCGTCGTCGTCGGAGAACGCCATTGAACAGTCCTCGTCGTTACAGTCTTCGCAGTCACAAGGGATAAAACCCTCAGCAAACTGCGTGAGCAAACACTCCGGGCTGATCCCGGCGTTTGTCATGTCAATGTAGAGGTCAACAGGGAGAGGCTCTTCTTTAAGCCAATAGAAGTAGGCCATATAGGTAAGGTACTGGTCGTTCATACCGTCGCCCCCTTCTTATTCTCCGCAGCAGCCTTGTTCTGCTCCTCAGCCAACCTCCGCTTGAGCGCAGCAATAGCGCGCTTTGCGAGCTTTCTGTTGTTCCGGCTCACACACTGACAGGCGACATAAAAGCCCGTGTTGTTATTGAAGCCTCTGTGTCCTCGTCCGTAACAGCGGTGGCAGAACGGAAGTGCCTTGGACTTTAGGTATGCTTCCTGAACACGAAGGACTCGCTTGTGATCGCCCAACGCCTTCGTGTACGACCGCGCTAACTTCCATTTTTTGAATTTGGCGACCATTCCTTTGATGCTCATTTCAATTTTACCCTCCGTTTCCGTTTGAGTATGGCGATGCGAATAGTTCAGGCGAAAAAATAAGGGGAGTCCTTCACCACACTGATGTCGAGATCGCCCTGCTGTGGTGTAGGAGGAACCTCGCCTTGCAGTTCCTTAGGCAGCTGTGCAATGACCTCCTTCCTGAACCTTTCGAGTTGGTTGGTTGAATACATTTCGACAAAGGTTTCCCTGATCATCTTGTGAAGAGCAGGGATCATAGAGGCATGAGTTCCGATGCTGTCATGCACCGTTGTTATCGAACCCTTCCATCTGTTCAAAATAAACATTAGATGTGCAGCGTCGTTGCTGTGGATATAGTTCGGAGCTATTCCCTGTACCATCCTCCGGGAATCTATATCGCCCCACTTGTCGTCTCTGTAGCTCAGACGCAAACGGGTCTCACCGAACCATGTGGCTAGGCGCACCATCTTGTCTTTGACGTACTCCTGATGCACAAGAAACCCGGCAGGAGTCGTCCATTGGATAGGCGCATTACCTTTCACTGCAACCTTGGCAACGTCGTGTAACCACTCCATAACTTCGCGGGATGCTTTGACAACCGTTCCGATGGCGTCGTGCAGCTTCTCGGAGTAGTATTTTATGGCTTCGAAGTCGTCACCCTCCATCCCAAGGTAGTCCTTTTTGATCTTGTTCAAGTCTCCTCTGAGTTGCGCTCTGAGTCCGTACTTCTTAAGGCCGTACGGGGTACACATGACCGCTCGCTTAGTTGTTTTTCTGGTGATTTTCCCTTGCCAGATTTTGGCGTAGGGGTTTCCTTCTTCGGCATCGTGCGCCACTTTCTCAATAAGGACATCGGCAACCTCCTGATAAATGTCCTGAGGTTTCGCCCTGGGAACCAAGTTTACCGGGGCAGAACCGTCTAAAAGAAGGGAAGACAGGTGCTGAAGACCGTTGCAAGAACCGTCCATTGACACCGGCAGATGTGTAACAGCGTCCTCACCTTTGTGCATCCACTCTCGCCACTCGAAGCAGAACGCGAGGAACTGCCACGGTTCATCGGCCTCAGTCCACCATGTGTATCCTAGAGGATCACCGGCACAGGCTTGGATGTCTAACTCATTGTCTTTCACCCACGCATACCGCTCGGGGAAGGACGCCTTGTCTGCTCCAAAGCAGTTAGCACCGTGTACTGCGAGCCAGTACGCTCCTTCCTTTGTCAGAGGAACACCGTCAGCAAATTGGAGCAACGCCCTGCCTGAATCGTCAGACTGCGGGTTAATGAATCCTTGGATCGGGTACAGTCTCCCACGGAAATCCGCAGCCCACACAAAATAGATGGCTGATTCACCGAGGAACTTCTCGGCAATAGAGAGTTTCATCCCTACCGATATGCGCTTGCTCCTGTTTCTGATCCTTGTGTTGTGTACCTCCGCAGCCTTGGCCTTCCATGCCTTGAGGATATTAGGATCAGGAGTTTCCTCCGCATCCCATTGTTTCGCAGGGAGTTCTTCCAGATCAGACGACGGGAGTCCCGCCATGTCTCCCCCGGTTTTCCACAACGTCCTCATGACATTGTAGACATCCTTGTTTATCCTCCACGGCACGGACTGAAGCTTGTTCACGGCATCGTAGAACGCAGGCATATCCCTGTTCTTGAGAGCGGTGTTAGCTTTAGGGTTGCCTGTCTTAACCAGTTTTATCTTGTTGTTTGGCGCGAGGAAGCCTCCGTCGTCGATAGCCACCCACGGCTTCGGCGGGACCACCATGGGATAGTAAAGAGGCTGTAACAACTCACACTTTGAATGGGCATCAGTCAGCCATGTAACAAGAACGTCCTTAGGCTGAAGGATGTAGGGCGTGTGCTTCCCTCCCTTGGAGGACACACGAACCATTTCCACGAGGTCTGTACTCCCGACGAACAGTTCAATCGCCCTCTGGCCTACAGCAAGTTTTTCTTCTTTGCTGAATCCTATGAGTCCTTTGAGACCGATCCGATTCTGAGAAGCGGTGAGGACTTTCTTGCGGTGAGGAGCGGTTGCATATTTCATCTGCTGTTCAACCACATGGATGTAGCCTGGGTTCTGTTTCTTAAACAGTTCGTACTCATACTGATCCACAAGTATCTGCCCGATCCTTATGGCAGTGTTTTGAACGTACTCCCCGTTCGGAACAGTAAAGGAGTTTATAATTACCTTCGCCACGATGAAGGCAATCACATCGTCTGACATTAACCTGAACAATTTAAGGGTAGATTGGAAGCGACCACGACCACCTTGCCCTGACTTCGATTTGAAGGCGTGGAGGGCTTCGATCATGGGTTCCATAGACAACTGCAAGAGGCGACTCCCCGGTGGGAGTTCAGATAAGGGAGCCGGTTTTCTAACACCATCTCCGTAAAGCTGTTTACGGTATCGTAAGACGGAATACTCCACCGATTCTTCTTCCAATTTAATCTGCCGTCTGAGATCACGAAGAGATACACCCATAAGATTTCACCCTCCTTGGCTTATGTGAGGTTTGGTGTTGGGTTTGGTGTTGGGTTTGGTGTTGGGTTTTAAACTTAGGTTTAATCTTAGGTTTAATCTTAAGAGGAAGGGTCTTGTCTCAGGGCGAGAGACACATAGCAACCACCGAAATGGGCTTGTGTCTCCCGCCCACGGACAAAGGAGGAAAGGAGAAGAGAGGGAAAATGACTCGGTTTCCCTATAGTGGGCTATAAACTTGCGACAGATCGACGACAACAGGCCGGAAACCCTTGCCGTTATTACGTCGCTAAGAATTAGGAATCCTGTGCTCTATCCAACTGAGCTACGAGGGCGGGTGTAACTTCCTGAATTCTTTACCCTAATCGGTTCTCCATTTCTATTCATCCCCGAGACACACCTGTTGATAACTTCTACTTTTGCGACACAGTTGCGACATGGCGTGTATTCCATGCTCTGACCGCAGCGCGCGTGGTGCTCTTCTGAGGACCAAGCGTGTAGCAGGTCGGGCAGTACACTCCGAACCCGTTCCCTTCGTCATAAACCTCCAGTTTTTTCTTCTCCCCGCAGAACGGACAAGGAGTAAATCTGGTCTGATACCGAGTCATCGGTTCTCCCTCCTTCCATATTTCGGCCTGTTTTTCTCGTGCCTTATACCTCTTTCAAAGCCTACGGCCCACCCGAGCCACACACCAAGACACACGATTAGAATCGTATATCCTAACATAAGCAGACCTCCTTCTCATTCGTTCCTTTCCTCCGCTAAGAAGGTAGCATTAATCAGATTGCCTTGGAAAGAGTTCATTTAATCCTCCTCAAGTAATTGTATCGCTTCTTTCAGGTTGGCAGGAGCAAGGTGGGCATACCTCTCCGTCACCTTGATCGTGCTGTGTCCAAGCATTTCCTTGACAACATACAGGTCAGCACCCTTCTGAACCAGACGCGAGGCGCAGGTGTGGCGCAGTGCGTGCCAGACGAACTGCCTGTCTTCGTCTAGGCCAATGGCTTTGCGCATCTTCTGCCAGTAGTGCTCAGCCTGATATCGTGTCATAGGAAAGAACTGCTCCTCATCAGGATGGTTAACGCCCTTCCTGTGCAGGAGAACCCTCTTGACCTTGTTTGTCATGGGAAGCGATCTCGGTTGATCCGTTTTATTCTCCCACACATGGATCAGATTCTGCCCAAAATCGACATCCGAATACTTCAAGCCAAGACATTCGGACAGACGCATTCCTGTGTCTATCAAAACCTGGGCGAGATCGCCGAACTCCGGGATATTCCTGTTCTCGAAATACTGGACAACAGCGTCAAGCTCTCCGGGCGTGATCACCCTGATCCGGCCCTTCGCTTCCTTCTCCATGCGGAAGTGAGGCACTCTCTGGATAACCTCCCATTCCCGCAGTGCTGTACGCATGATGGTCTTTAGAGAGGCGAAGTGCCGGTTAATGGTTCCCGGCTTCATGCCTTTCTTGCGCAGGGTCTTCGCGAGCTTCGCGACCTGCTCTCCATTGATCTCTGCCAAGGGGAGGTTGCCGATGATGTCGAGCACACGATACGCACGTTTGTAGGCGTTCTCTCCGTCCTTGCTCTGCATCCACCGCTCCTCATAAATCCTTTCAATCCCTTGAGCCAGAGTCATGTCGAAGTCAGGGGAGATTCCGTTGCCAAGTTCCTCCTTTATCCGATCCATTTCCTTTGACTCAGCGACAATGGCAGTCGCTTTCCCCCGATCCCTTTTGTTAGTGTTCTTAGGGACACCCGTGCTCTTGTTCACACGGTGGCCCTCAACGGTAAAATTCATGTACCACATATTGCTTCTTAGGTAGACAGTCATCCGGCGATCACCTCCCTTAAAAGGGCGATAAAGGATTTTCCTTTAGGCGTAAGACTTGCACTCAGCCTGCGTCTCTCGTACATATCGGGGCGCGTGAAGATAAGGTCATACCCTCTGAACTGTCCCTTAGCAGAATCAGGGAAGCGAGAAAGCATCCTGATGTGTCTGGATACTGAACCTTGGGGCATATTCAAGCGCATGGCTATTTCTGGTAGCGTGATCGGGTTGTTTTCGGGCCGTGATCCGATAAGAAGTAAGACCAGAACTTGCTGAACTGGAATATCGTTGCTAATTTCCGCACGAATGAGTTCAAGTGCTCGAAACAAACGGTCGCTGTTTTCAGACATTTGCCCTCCTCCTCCGTAATGGGCGCGACTTCTGCACACGAATCTCCTGACAGAAACCTCCGAACTACCAACTCTCTCATTCGCCACGCTTCAACGAACTGCTCCTCCCCTCCAGAAGAAATCGTCGTGACATGGCTCCCTACATGAACTTCTAATACACTTCCGTCTAGTAATACAACCTTAAAATACGCCACGTTAAACTCATTCTCTAGTTGTTCGATGCGCTCCATCCGTTGTCACCCTCCTTGCTGTTAAGGAACTCGGTCAATTCACCTAGAACAAAGATTGAGAATCTACGCACTAATTTGCAAACTGTCAATGTTATTCAGAACCGAGTATCTTTCGAATCGCGACGGCCTCGGCCTCCTTAGCAAGGCGCATCGCCAGTACGGGGGCGTGCTCTTCACAGCAAAAGTACTCGTCGCCTCCTTGCAGGTTTACATACGCTTTCACAGTATGCGTTGCGTTGCGCTTCTTTCCTTTAGAGCAGACATGACACCACATTTTACTACCTCCTTCTGGTTTATTGGTTAGCTTCTACTCTCCCCTCCACCATGGGAAGGGAGGCCAGAAGAAACCGGGCTTTAGAACTTACTAATTATGGCCGACGCTATTAGAGCGACGCGAGCGTTCGGGTATTCGGCGATTAGGACGGCCTTGGTCTTGCGTCTTTTGCCGTTGCTATAGATATATTGGCAGAATGCCCCTGGGCCGTTCGTGCGCCCAATAACGAGGACGCGTCTGTGCGGTCTACCAAGCTCCATCCCTATCTCTTCAGTTCCTAGCGGGGAAAAGATTGCTACGTATCGGTATGGCTTCCCTTCCACGTGGATATCACAGGAGTTTCCGGCCCACTTTATGTAGACCGACAATCCGTCGACTTTTATGGTCTGTCTTCCTGAGAGGAACTTGGTTGTTTCCTCATGTGTTCTACCCCATCGCATTTAAAGAACCTCCTTTCCATCGACAGTCACCGAAGCAATCTCCATGCACGCACCGAACTCCCCTGTATTCTGCATTTCAAACAGAGCGAGCTTTGCTAGAAGCTTAGCTTCGAGTTCAGTCTGCACCTCTGCATTCCCCTTGGCTTCAACAGGGAACACGCCCATATACCGTGCTGTGATCCTGAATTCTGCTTTCATAGACAGGGTTCCTTTCAAAGCTTCGTGTTTCCGTTTCAGATTGGCATACCGATGTTTCAGCATTCCGAGTTTAAATCCGTTCGTCATTTAGTCCTCCTTGTCAGGGCGCATCCTCACGAAGGCGGGAAACCGGAGCGCACCAACTCTGGTGACCTCTTGGGCTTTAACCTCCACGATATTCCCGAGGAGGTTCTGCCTGTCCTTCCAGTAATTCTCCCTCTGTTCGTCTGAGAATCCGGTTCCACAACCGAAGACAGCATCACCGAGCTTGACTAGAAACTTGCCTAGCCGTCCGGCGTGCTTCCCTTTGCCTTCGATGTACCCGACGATCTCGCAGTCATGGGTTTCGAATTCTTTGGCCTTCAAGAGATTCGAAGACCGCTTGTGCTCATACGGCACATCCTGTTTGAGCATTGCGCCCTCATAACCCTCCTTGAGGTAAAACGCCATGGAATGCATGAGGTTTTCTTCGTCTGGACACCACGATCCGCTTATGGGCATCAGTTTCTTGAGGTCTGGATAGTGATTCTGGTTAGAGAAAAGGGCATTCAGGTTAGCTTTCCGCTCGAAAAAAGTTCTAGTAGGGTTGTTTGACACCCACTCGCTGAGCCGGATAGCATCGAATATCCAGAATTTCAACGTGCTTTCATCCCGATTGGACTTTCTTCGCCCTCTCCTCATGGTGTCTTCAAAGGATTCTCCCATGAGTTCCCCGTCGAAGACATAGTTTCGGCCTGCTGACAGCCTGAGAAGTTCTTCGTCAAAGGTGTCGAAGGCAAGCTCTTTGCCTGTCCTACTGTAAAAGTACACTCCCGGCTCTGCGATAGTCCAAGAGGCAGGGGAGGATGTCCCTCCGATTACTTTATCGTTTACCACGAAGGCCAGCACCCTCATTCCATCGAGTTTTGGCTCAATTAGGCAAGGGAAGGGATCGTCCTTTCCCGGCCTGTATGTCCTCGCAAGCGTAGGTTCCTTGTACATAGCTTTCTCCTTTGTTCGGGTTAAGTTCTACTCTCCCCTCCACACAGGGAAGGGAGGCCAGAACCTACCTGCTTGTATTGTTATAGTCCCACATTTCCTGCTCGTAACGAGCCTGCAATTCTTCTAAATTCAGGATGTAAGCACAGTCATCAGCGTGGTCTATTCCGTAGTACGGTCCGTCACAATCACAGACCTTAATTGAGATATTGTTTGCGATGACCCAACTCACAAAGTTCCATTCAGGAAGCCACATTGTCTTTCCCTCCTCCCTGATTACGCCACCACGGGTTCCCCTTCACGATCCCTCCACGGCGAGAGATCAGGGTTTCCAGTTTCTTTTTTGACACCCACCCATGAGGTCCGTGGTTAGGACGCCCCCAACTTCGGGGAGCTTTGCGTCCCTCCACTACCATAATTTCAAAAGCCCACCACGGGCCTTCATCATCCCGAGGCGAACACCAATGCCCCGAGCTTGCCTGAACACTCAGGACTGTTCCGTCCCGCAGGTGTACTGCGGGTTGAACCGGGTGAAATTTAATCATGTCAAGCAACCTCTCTTTCCCTCCACAGATGCCTATCCTCCGGCTTGTAAATCTTCTTAAACTCCCGGTAGCAATGGAGGCATAAGTCGTACCAGAAATCCTTTTCAGGGTCTTTGTTCGCCATCTGAACCTGAACCACCGCAACGTTCTTGCATCTGTACGTTCCATACTTTCCGTTTAGTCTTTGGACACACCTAGTCATGGTTAAATCCTCCCTGACATTACTTTCCGGTAAAGGTTTTGATTCTCCCTGTGCGCCCTGATGATCCGGCGCAAAAGAGCTTTCCTGCGCGCTCTGGACAGTCCAAAGAACGTCTTGCGCCCATCTTTGAGTCTGGAAACCACATAATTGATTACGCTCCTGTCCGACTGCCCGACATGGCAACGGGCAACGATCCGCTCGACCATGGCGATCCTCCTTTCTGTTAAAGCTGTGGGTGGGATTTGTTTCAGGTTCGTTCTACTCTTCCCTCAGATCGCTCCGAGGGAAGGCCAGAAAGAGCCTCTCAGCAGTCACCGTCCTTGAAATCGATACACTTCAAGAGCATCTCAGTGTCGATGATCGGTTTTCCATCGGCGTGAATCTTGGTTCCGTATATCGCCACCGTTCCTTCCCCTTCTCCATCGATGTAGATATTAATTTCGTAGTCTTCACCACCAAGTTTTATTTTCTTCCATAGATCGACAAACATGGGTTACACCTCCTAGTCTATGAGCACT
>Ga0272443_10007696_pt1 | contig 10203 bp, 12 predicted proteins | sample SSMAcet12_FD_193581 | JGI IMG/M metagenome (GOLD analysis project Ga0272443, IMG submission 193581) | Marine sediment archaeal communities from Little Sippewissett salt marsh, Falmouth, MA, United States - SSM-Acet-12 | ecosystem: Environmental > Aquatic > Marine > Wetlands > Sediment ... | reverse complement strand
ATTCTCCTTTGGTTAATTGGAGGTAAAATATAAATGTTACGGCAACGAGAAGTAAATAAAAAAGTCTTCTTATGCTTCTCAAAACAATCCTGGCAATAGCTGCAACAATGCACAGGAAGTTTATTTCATTCTTATATTCTTCAATTTTTACAAGTGACGATACCAATTTATCTTCAATATAAGAGCAAAGATTTTTTTTATCATCAGGAATCACGCCCTTTATAAGTGTTTCAATAGGTTCCCAGTCTTCATCCATGATAGGATATGTTCTGATTATTCTAGACTCTATGAATTTGATACTTTTAAAAATAAGACTGGAGATATGCTCTTGTTCCTCGGGAAGGGTCCATAGTATTCCCCTTAGTATTTCTGTCTCGTCTTTTATTGCCAGATACCAATTCTGTTTTCGTGTTTCAATTGATTGGAACCAAAAGAAGAAAAACCCTATGATAACAGCACCTATTGTTCCAGAAATTGAAGCAATTATTGTGAGATAATGTACTAACGAGCTGGACTCTATTTCAAGAACGAGTATATTGTGTTTTTCTAGAGCAAGTAATAAAAGGATTAGAACTAATGAAAGGACAAAACCCACAAGTAGCTGGATTTTAGTATCTAAAAGAATGTATCGCGGAAAAAGTTTTAGCTTTTTTAGCATCTCACAGAATCCAAGAACCTTTTTGATGTTTGGGCTGCTATATTCGATAATACATCTAAGATACATGAAACATTCTAACCCCTAACCCCATGATATTATCTTGTCAAGGAATATTAGTGCGATACTTCAAACGGTAATCGTTGATTTTCGGCTGAAATGATTCTGAGGACTCGTAGGTGTAACAGATAACGCGAACAACCTACCCTCGGATCACCCCTCTTTGCGATATTCCTCTGCCAGTTCTATTAGCCTCATGAAGTACTCAAAATCCTTCCTGGCCGTTGCATCCTGTTGCGGTGCTAGGTAATATTTATTTTCCTCATAGAATCGATCCACCAGTTGGAGGTATTCCCCCATTGCGGCCTTGACTTCTTCAGCGTCAGGGCTTTGAAGCTTCTCATGAATACTCAGGGCTTCTTGCTTCATTTGGGATGTTTTAGTAGACATAAAAAAATCCTTGATTTTGTAGATGAGAGGAGTACACTTTTATTGGGTCATTCGCCTCGTACGTGTTTGGTCCAATTCCTTTGCAGGAGCCCTGGATACTTTTATTCTGGGGCTTCTGTTTGTTCAACTATCATTCAATCCTCCCTGAAAAAAGTTTCGAGGACTCTTGCTGTCACACAGGATATGATGTCCATCAACCGTTGAGACTATCCCTTACCCTTGGAGAGCACTTGAAAGAAACAATCCTTCTTGGCTCAATAATCATGGGCTCTCCTGTTTGAGGATTTCTACCGTTCCTGGCTTTCTTGTCGATGATATAGAACTTCCCAAACCCACTGATCTTGACCTCCTCACCATTCACGAGCGTTTGCCTTATTATCTCTAGGGTGGATTCAAACAGGTCTATGGATTTATCCTTAGGAAGACCAAACTGGTCTTGGATTGATTTGACCATATCTGCTTTTGTTAGAGCCATCAGGACACCTCCCTCGATAATAGAATGGTTTTATAAGACTTGTATTGTTGATAGCTTCCTGAAGTCGACAAAACCAAGCGTGAAGAAAAAGCAGAAGATTTCTTTCTGTAATCATCAGAAAATAGTCGCTGTTGTCACTATTTTTCCCTGTGGGGCGGCTCCCATTTATTTTTTACCGTAATCTGAGTCTACTCCTCTAGTTTGATGCTGATGGCCCTGACGCATGCCAGCATGTAGAGAGCTTCTGCATCGGAACATACCGTTGTTCTGATCATTCGGGAAAGGGATACTTCGTCGGGCCCAATGCGCCGGAGCTGTGCCTCCGTCATTTTGCCTGTGACGATGAGAAGGGGTATCGCAGTCTGCACGTCAATACCAATAAGGAACGGACCGTTCTTTAGGTCTCGCGTGAATTCCCTGAGTTGACTCATCGTCAAGTCTGGGTCCATCACAAATACCGGCCCTTCCGGGGATGGTGTGATATCAAAATCGTACTTTTCCAGGACTATTTCACGAACCTTGCGGGCACTGTCTGTATCAGCCCGCCCAAGCATCTTTCTAAATAATTTCATATGCATTCCCCTTATTATAAGGCGCAACGATAAATTAACAGGCGTGCGATGCCTCCTGTATAAAGATTATTAAAAGTATAGATGTCGCGAACCATGAAAGATCTATTCGGCGAGATAATGGCTCGTCGTGTTGAATGCCTAGTTGGGCAATTCTAACGCTTCAATTTTCCACCAGCCAAATAAAAGTAAAAGAGCAAATAACCCCGCCCATGCAAAAACCTTAACAAAGAAGTTCAACGTGGATATTGAAAAAGGGACCGAAATCGTATTTTTCAATTGGCGGAGATTTCTAGCGCCAAACGTAGCCATTGGATCGGCTCCGCCCAAAAATGAATTTAATCGATGAGTATAGAGAATTTGAAGTGCTATTGCGCATACCCAAAATGTGCCGGTTAAAACCCATGGTAGCCTTGTTACGTAACAAAAAAACAAGGCAAGCGCTAAGCCTCCAACAAAAGCTAACATCTAAATCTCCATTAAGCCCAACGTCGCTAATAAGCCGCACGGCTTTTTGTGTCGACTGCATTAGCTTGGATATGTGGAGAATTCTTGGACCGCAGTATCAAGTCAATGCAAACGTCTCCATTCCCAGGGTGGCACAGAATGAGGATCACTCCATAGCCCTACCTTCATAACCTTTGCTTCTTCTTCCAAAATGGCAAGACTCTTATCTTTAGAGTATCTTTTATAATGCCATCCCAAACCAGTCTTGAGAAGCTCCTCATTAAGGCATTTATCACCCACATACACCCAGGCTATTGTTCTCCCATAACGATCTTTATTGAGCGGTTTAACTTCTACTACTTTTTTAAAAACAAGTTCCGATGCAAACGTCTTGGCTTTCTTGCCAAAAGCCTGCTTCTTCTCGGGGCAGTCTATCCCATATAAACGTATCTTTTCGGCTTTACCCTCATGCATAACTTTTATTGTATCTCCATCAGTAACGGCCACGCATTCGCCAGACCAAGCGAGAAGAGTCGCCGGATATAGAATAAATAAGATTAGGACAATGAAGGTTTTCTTAATATCCAATTTCATTTCTATATAAAGATGAGGTACATTTATATTCACAGTGTGGACAAATTACAATATACTCTTCAATTGTCTTGGGAATCCGTAAGGGCCTGTTGCAATTTATACAGACCACTTCTATTTTTTCCGCTTTATTGGGACTTATTCCCAATTTGCGTGATTTAAATTTCCCAAGCAATGGTTCACTTCGAGGATCTTTAAATAAAAAAAGTGATATAAAAAGGAACAATGCCACGCCTAAATCAATAGGTGCCCAAGTGTCTTTTTTTAAATAAATAGGGAAAATAGGATTAAATAAAACCGCCACAGCCCCGAAAGCCCATGCCCAACCATTTTTTCCTGCAATCTCAACGGCACAGTAAACACCATAAGCAGTAACGCCGCAAACTATAAATCTGAGTAAAGTGTAATAATCATAAGGCAGCCTTCCTACTGCAAATATGAGCATGATAATAGCTACAATTCGTGCAATTATAAACCCAGTACGCATCACGAAAAATCCTTTTTCGCACCGAATGCTGGAGCGCTTTGTTAGGCATTTGTTTTCTTAACCATTTGGCCCCAAAGACTCTTTTGATTCAGCTATTGTTTTTCATTTTGTTTTCTAAACTTTGATATTATCCAAGAAAGAAACGCAATGATTAAACCAATACATAGCAAAGGAAATAATATTGCCAAAACCCAGTCTACGATAGCAAAACCTATGTCACCAATATTCTGTCCAAATGTCTTTAGAATTGTCATGTAAAGTATGTAAGATACAACTGACAGCAAAACTGCCAAAAGATTTGTCTCACCACTGGGCGCTGCAAACCAGAAGCAGAAAAAACCGCCAATAATTGCATAAACCACAGGATGGGAAGCACCCTTCATGAAATAAGTTGTGATGGCAAATATGCCCCCACTGTAAAAAAGGGCAGGCAACAATGTTCCAAAGACGAACGTACCAACAAAAATCGGGACAAATAATACCTTTTTTGCCCTTGTTCTGTTTCCTTCTGTTGCCCAAGTTAGCAAGGGCATAAAGGCCATGGAGGGCAAGCTGATAATCATGAATATTAAGTACCAGAATAGGAACCCAAAGCATATGATAGTGATCGCATATCCGATAAAGTGCATTATTTTACCCTATTTTGTGCCTAACGATCATGGCAGTCTGGGCGCAACACCATCCAAACCTGCCAGTCTACCTCGCTGCACTTCTCGCGGTCTGGGTGAGTCTTTTTTTATGGATTTTTTTCCTTTCGTTTTTCCAAATAATCCATAAGATCTTTTAGCGTAAAGAATTCTTCGAATGTCTCAATCTTTAAAGCTTCATCGATAGGTATTGCAAAATTTAAGTTCTGGCCTTCTTTCATAATCATAGAGGTAACTCCAATAACCTCCCCAAGCTCATTAAAAACTGCACCCCCGCTACTCCCTTCAGAAATAGGGGCTGTGATTTGGTAAAATCTTATATTGTCAGCCACTCTTTTAGCACTTATAAGTCCTTCAGATAAAGTGTTCAGGAACCCTTCTGGATTGCCTATGGTATATATTCTGTCTCCGATATTGACCGGAACAGATGGAGAAATATTAACCTTCGGCAAGTCCTTGCCATCAATTCTGAGGACCGCTAAATCTGTAGCAAAATCACTAAAGCCCGCAATATATACATCTTTGTAAGTGCCATGTTTTGGGAATTTTACGTCTAAATAGCTGCCGCCTGATAACACAACATGAAGATTAGTAAATATCACACCATTTTCATGCACATTAAAACCACTACCAAAACCTATTAAATTTTCCGACGCATCATAGGTGCGCACAAGCACAACAGCTTCGTTATTCTGTGCAAAAATTTCAGAAGGTTTATAACTTGTGGCTCCTTTCTTCTGCGGATCTTGAATAATATTATTTATCTTTTTTACTCTCTTTCTTAATTCCTCAACGAATGTTATATCCCCTTTGCCTTCAGTAGATAAAAACAGACGAATCCCTACATTTTCATTAAAAGATCGCACTTCGTAAACTGAATTGTTTAGATAATTTCCCTGCTTGATCAATTCAATGCTCACAATATCTTGAAATGGCAATTCATAAATTTGTATATCACCTTCTCCTTGCGCATACACAACAACACGATTATCAGTTAGAATACTTCCACCTTCCAAGATGGATGAAACGCCCTCTGAGTAAAAGTATTCAATTTTTTCGTTCGGTTGTATGATAGCTTTTTCAGTTAACAATAAAATATCTTTAGAATACACTTCAGAACCGCTCACAACTTTCGTCGAAGGCAAAACGCTTGTCATTGTCAGTAAACCGTAACTAATAAATACAATAACCAAAATGCCAGCTGGAATCCCAACATAATACATCCATTTTCGAGTTGTTTTATAATCAGGATCTTCTTCCTTCTGTATTTTGTGATAAACAAAAGCTCCTTGTATGGCTTTGCCATAGAAATAAAGAAAGACAAGTGACACGCCGATTCCTGGTATCTTTCCCATTTCTAATCCGATGGCAATTTTAGCAAATATAAAGTAAATGAATATGATGATAGCAGCGGCACGAGAACGTCGTAGCATTCCAAAACCGCAGACAACTATTAATGTTACATCCAGGAAAATGGAGGGGTCATTCCAAAGGCCAAGATAGCCGCCCTCTGCATTACTAAACATCGCATACAATGCAAACAGAAAGGTTATTACAGCTGATATAAAAGCCGCTATAGCCCCATTTCTAGTAGCTTTTATAGCTTTTTCTTTATTCATAAAGATTCCAAATTTGTTTTTCTATCTTCTATAACAACATTTGTGAGATCATAACCACAATTGGGACATTCTGTCTTTGTCATATCCTGAAACGCATTGCATGAAGGGCATAACTTAAGGCCAGTGTTTTGCCTGGCAGATTTATATTTATCCTCTAAGACATACAATATGATAAGTCCTATCCAACTTAAAATTCCCAGTAATAATCCTAGACTTCTATTATAGCCCTTGCTTATTGAATACCACCCCATCCCCCAAGCCATAGCAGCAATACATAGTAACAATAGATATTGGTTTAAATATGAATCTGTATTTACGATCAAAATAGAGCTCAATATGAGCATTGCCACGCTGATTACGATCCAAATAGTTGCCTTTTTGCGATATTTTTTAATTTCACCTGACGTAATGGTTGAAATATTTTCTTGGGTTGTTGTTTTGCTGTCGTTTCCACCAACAGAGCTAAGATTATTGAAATTCCAATCGTTTGTTTTAAAAACAAGGTTTACTCTTCTCGAATTGGTAAAATAGAAAAACCAAATTGTTGGCCACGCCAAGCCTATAAAATCATAAACAACACTGTCTGGCCAATTTGAAATATCTATCGATAAACCAAGTAAAGAGAAAACGAATAAATAGCCAAAAACTCCTCGTAGCCAATTTACTGTAATTTTGTTTCTAAATTTTGGTGCCAATAATAGGCTGGCAACGACAACTTCAGCCAGATGGCCTATATCTGTCGGAATGGTTGAAATGAGATAAAGGGTATATACAGAACTGTCATCCCAATTTGCAGGAGTATAGTGTTCGATGACGGCTAACGTTGTTAACGCTATGTATATAAAGCCGATATACAATTGTAAATAGTAGTATAGTAGCCAACCTCCAATAGGTTTTTTTCTAGCACGATAACAAATAGCCCAAGCAATAACTGCTCCTGCTATTGGCCCTCCAATTTTCGATGGATTTGTGGTTTGACTTTGCGCGAGAGCCTCTACTGGGAAACAAATAATATAAATTGAAAAAAAGAACGTTTCGATTTTGGTCAATGCTTTTATAAATCGATCCTTCATTTGCCTATTGCTCCATTTTATTTGTAGCGATCAGCAATCGTTAAGCAGAATCGGCTTTATACTTATCTACATATTGTTATCAGAGAATCAAAAACAAAAGCCCTATCTCTCATTGTGAGAAACAGGGCTTTAGATGATCAGACCATAATCCCCTCCAGGCTACATCTGTTCAAAAGCACATACGATACGTTCAAGATCAATAGAATACGCTAGATGATTAACTCCATTACAATATCCTGTCAAGGACTATTACGGTGAGACTTTCAATCGGTAATCTTTGATTTTATCCTGAAAAGATTTTGAGGAGTAGTAGGTGCAGTCAACATCACATGCTTCTGAGGTATGATCTGTCATCACTTGAAATTAATTAATAGGTGTCCCCCTAGGGTAGGCTTTATTAATTTTAGCTGTATTCAATATAAAAACCCAATAACACTTCTATTTCCTTCAAAACATCCCCCAGATTTACACTGAAAAGTGGTTCTAAAAACCCTGATTTTTTTCAACAATGACATAAATGGCATAAAAACACACATAACCACTTGTATATATTGCCAATTACTACCTCTCTATTTTTTTTCGCACTTTTTTCAACTTTTTTATAACTGCCTGTATTTATTTATAATATATTTTTTCAACCTTTCAGGGCAAAAAAATACCCCCTAAAAAGCCCTATATAGGGTAGAGGGGGAAATTTTTTTAAAACAAATACACCATTTAATATTTTTTCTTCTATCACAACAGTATAGGCAAAATTTATCAGGCCTTATCAGATTTTCAAAAGGGAGGAGGTGAACAGGGGGCCAGAGGAGCAAAGCAGTGGATGAGGGGGCATCAAGCCAGGATATACATACACACAAACCCTACACCCCAATCTAGGCAGCGAGCAGGTGCATAACTGTCTTTGAAGGGCCAATAGCACCATAATTGAATATTTCTGCTGTGGTTTCGGGGACTTAGCTCGTCGAACCAACGTCAAAGGAATGTTTAAAGTAAGATATATATAAATAACTGATATCATTATATAAATAAGGATTTAATATGATAAACGATTTTAATAATAAAAATAAATTTAAGGATGCTTTAGAGAGCTACTGGAACAGGTGGCCATGGGAGTGGTTCCTCACTGCACGCCTGAAAAATAAGCATTATGGCCTGATTTTAAAGGAATTCAGGATAGCCCTGCAGAAGGATGAACACCTCCAGATTGCATATATGGGCCTTTATGTATCCAACCCCCAACCACATCTTCACCTTGTAATGCTGGGGCAAAACAGAGACGGAAAATGCCTTGCCAGTGCTGATTCAAGTTACTGGGAAAAGCAGTGGCAGAAGATGACCCACACAACAGCCCTCATAGAGAATATTTATGATCAGGAAGGGGTTGTCTCTTATATGGTCAAGTTCAATATGCCAGATAACCACCATGAGGAACTGGTGCCATATAACGAGAAGCTCTTAAAACGTACACAAATCAAATAATTATAATTATTAACGCCCAGAACGCCCATAATAATGGGTGCATAACAAAGAATATTTTTAAAGGGGGTCTTTTCTGTTGATCTTATCTTTATTGTCAAATAGCAGGCACCATAATACAAACGGAGGCCTGTGTGTGAAAGGTTCAATTCAACAACACAGTAAATATAAATACTATTATGTGGCATGGCTTGAGAACAAGAAGCTCTATACCGTCAGCAGGTATAAGGGGTTTCTCTGCAGGGATGGACAAGTTCCAGGTATGAGTGGTCATGAAATGGCTGAGAGATTATTGTCCCTCATGCAATCTGACGTTGACAATGGTACGTTCAGAATCGAAAAATGGACAGGAGGGCTGAAGACAGACCTGATTCCCTATCTCTGGGAATGGTATGAAGAGGCGATCAAGACATTAAGTCCAGCAACCCAAAAAGACTATTATAACTCCATCAAGAATCATCTCATTCCATGGTTTGAAAAACATCCCTATCAGATTCATGAACTCCAATATGACGTTCTCTGCAAGCTCCTCAATGATATAAATCGCACAGGGAAGGGGAAGAAAAACGTCATGTACTGTCTCAGGAGATGCCTGGTCCATGCGTTCAAATCAAACAGGATTCCAGCGATCCCTCTGTTTCCAGAGGAGAACAAATACAATATTGTTGACCCTGTCATTCAATGGCTGCCAGAAGCTAGACAGATCAAAGTAATTCAGGCGATTCCTGCAGAGCATCGAGCCATATTCTGGTGGTTGAAATATCATCTTAGAAGGCCATCAGAGGCGATGGCGCTGCATAGGATCGATTACGATAAAGAGCAGGATGCCTTCATCATCAGGAGGACGTTTTCTGACAAGAAACTTGTCCAGTACACAAAGACTCATAAGATCCACATCATCCCATGCCATTCTGAATTTAAAAAAATAATGAAAAAGATGCCCATACGCATTGATAGTCCATACTTTTTTGTCAATCCTCATGGAAAGCTGAAGAAAGAACACTATCACTATCAGCATGGTTATTTGGTTGATCTTTGGCACAAGGCCTGTGAGGAGGTTGGTGAGGATATTGATATGTACTCAGGACTTAAGCACTCATCATGCTCTCAGTATATCAACGAGAAGGGATATAGTATTGATCAGGTCCAGATGCTGACAGACCACGCACGGAGAGAGAGCGTTATGAAGTATGCATCAGTTCAATTGGAGGCCAAGAGGAGGCTTTTGGAGGGGAATCAGGTGGTATCGTTGCAGCAGGACGTTCAATAAATTTTTAAAGGAGGCAAGTCATGAAAAAGAAGGATTCAGTAAATGAGGCTGTAAAGGTGACCTGTACAAAGAGGGATTTGGTTAATGAAGTGGCAAAGGTAACAAGTTCAAAGAAAGAAGCGTCAATGGCTGTGGAGATTGTACTTGGTACGATAAAGAACACCTTGAAAAAGAGGGACAAGGTATCTCTCTCAGGATTTGGTACTTTCAAAACAGTCAAACGAAAAGCACGTAAAGGGAGAAATCCCAAGACAGGAGAGGAGATCAAAGTCAAATCGATGCATCTGGTAAAGTTCAAGGCAGGGAAGGCATTTAAAGAAGCGGTGAAGTAAATTACATGGCGTTTGTATCGCGGTCCTACGTGTAAGAAACCTCTGACGTTGAATAGCGGTTGTAGATGCGGTCGTACGAGCGATTTGAAATTAGGCATGGAGGTAATAA
>Ga0272443_10007695_pt1 | contig 10203 bp, 11 predicted proteins | sample SSMAcet12_FD_193581 | JGI IMG/M metagenome (GOLD analysis project Ga0272443, IMG submission 193581) | Marine sediment archaeal communities from Little Sippewissett salt marsh, Falmouth, MA, United States - SSM-Acet-12 | ecosystem: Environmental > Aquatic > Marine > Wetlands > Sediment ... | reverse complement strand
AAAAATGTTGACCTATTTCATAAAAAAAGTATCTTCTAATTCAAAATTATTTCGGCCACAGGTGGTTATATGTGTACCAGCCGGTGGTACGGAAGTAGAAAAAAGAGCAGCTTTGGAAGCAGCTGTACAAGCAGGTGCCAAAAAAGCCTATCTAGTTGAAGAATCGATTGCTGCTGCAATTGGTGCCGGTTTAGATATTAGTGAGCCTTATGGAAATATGGTAGTGGATGTAGGAGGAGGGACTACTGATATTGCCGTTATCTCTTTGGGAGGAATTGTCGAAAGCGAATCTTTGCGAGTTGCCGGAAATAATTTTGATGAAAATATTATTAAATATATTAAAAGTAAATACAATCTCATGATAGGTGAAAAGACTGCAGAAAATTTAAAAATAGAAATTGGTTCAGCTATGGAGCAGGAACAGGAGAGTTTTGCAGAGATTAGGGGAAGAGACCTTGTTTCTGGTTTGCCTAAAAGTATTGAAGTGGGTTCTTCAGAGGTTCTAGAGGCTATTTCGAAAACTTTAGAATCAATATTGGATGGTATTAGAATGGTTCTGGAAAGGACACCTCCTGAACTATCAGCTGATATAGCGGATAAAGGAATGGTACTTACCGGAGGCGGAGCCTTACTAAGGAATTTTGATGTATTATTAACCAAAGTTAATAAAATACCTGCTTATGTTGCTGAGAATCCAATATCGTGTGTTGCTTTGGGTGCCGGAAAGGTATTAGACCAAATCCATTTATTAAAACAGGGGTTAATCAGCAGTACACAAAGATAATAGATTTATTTTAGGAGAATTTTTAGATATTTTTAACATAATGGTATCATTTAAAATAAATAAGATAAAAAAAGACCTAAATAAGATTATAATATTTTCTTTTCTTTCGATATTAAGCTTATTATTATTGCAGTCTGTTATTTGTGCCCAAGAAGAGTTTATGCCTATTGATAAAATATATTCTGGCATGAAAGGTATCGGAAAAACTGTTTTTTCAGGAATAGATATTGAAGAATTTGATGTTGATGTAATTGATATTATTTCGGGTACGGGAATTAATAATAGTTATTTACTGGTTAAATTAAGAGGGGAGAAAATTGATGAAAATGGTGGTATTTCTGCCGGAATGAGCGGAAGCCCTGTTTATATTGATGGAAAATTAGTAGGGGCTATATCACATGCCTGGGAAATGAGCGAACATAACCTTTGCCTTGTTACACCAATAGATAGGATGATGAAATTATTTGACTATACTAACGAGAATAATCAAAAAATAATTTCTGATATCATAGATAATTATTCAGTGGCTGTTTCTTTGGATAATGACTTGAAAAAAAAGATAGTTAGGAGCATTCCGGAATATGAGAATGCACAAAATATTTCTGAACAATTAGAAAAAAATATTTCTTCACTTTATTTTAGAACGATCCAATCACCTTTATTGATTAGTGGGTTGGATGGACGGGCACATAAAATAATTGAAAGTAATCTTCTTAAAAAAGGTGCAACATCCATAAAAAATATCTCTGAATTGCAAAATATTGATACAGAATTAGGCATTGTAACGGAAGTAAAGGAATTAGAACCTGGCTCTGCAGTTGGTGTGCAATTATCTACTGGAGATGCAAGCGTCCTCACTATCGGAACAGCAACCTATCGCAATAATAATTTTATTTTAGCATTTGGTCATCCTTTTATGCATCTTGGTAAAGTTTCTTACCTTTTTTCTGCAGTTTATATATACCATAGTTTCCCCAGTATTGTTATGCCTTTTAAGGTTGGTTTTCCTTATCGTTTGGTAGGAGAAGTAATACAAGATAGAGATGCGGGTATTTTGGCAAATTTGAATCGTTTTCCGAAGATTGTATCATGTAAAGTGAAAGTTTACGATATAGATAAGAGTGTAAACATTCAAAGTGGCTCAAAAATCGTGCCACAAAATGATATTGTACAAAGTGTAACCAGCGCGCTGCTGATACAATCAATAGACCAAGCAATTGATAGAATAGGGCAAGGGACAGCCACTGTTAGGTTAGAATTACGAGCTGAAAAATCAGGAGAAATGCTAATATATGAAAATATGTTTTTTAGCAAGGAAGATATTGCTATACAATGTACTAATGATTTTGAAGAAATAATCGATTTAATGATTAACAACTATGGTGAAAAAATAGCATTAAGTGAGATTAAAGTTGATATTAGAATAAGGGAGCAAAATCAGAGCGCTATCATAAAAGAAGTAAAATTGAGTGAAGAAGAATTTCTACCTGGTGATACGATAGATATAGAAGTTATAATTAAGCCCTTTCGGAAACCTGAAGAAATCAAAATATCAAGAATAGAATTGCCTGATGATCTGGAACCAGGAGAGGCAGTATTGATTGTTAGAGGAGGTTCATCGACGGAAACAATAAGTGATAAAGCAATTTTGGAAGACAAAGATAAATACTTATTAGATGGATGGGAAGAAATTAAAACACATTTTCAGAAGAAGATAAAAAATAATCAAATTGTTGCCGAGTTCATCCCCATAAATGAACGAGAAAGATTATCCTTAATCAATCAAGAAAAAAATGAAAAAATAGATGAAAATGAATTAAGAACAATTATGGAAACTGATTTAATTGTGGAAGGATATCAGGAAATGTACTTGAATATCAAGAATGAAGAAAACAAAAGTAAGGATAGGAATCATGAGTAATATAGCTGTCATCGCTGCCGCCGGAAACGGAGAAAGACTTAATTGCCATATAAGTAAAATGTTGGCAAAAATATTAGAAAAGCCAGTACTTTCTTATACCCTGGATCAATTTGAAAAGTCAAAAAATATTGATGAAATCGTGTTAGTTGTTCATCCAAAGGATTTGAAATGTATTGAAGAGGAGATTGTAAACAAGTATAAATATAATAAGCTAAGTGCCATAGTTTTAGGCGGGCTGACCAGGCAGGAGTCCGTATACCGTGGGTTGCAATCTATCAGGACAACCGAAGGTATTGCTTGTATTCATGATGGTGCGAGACCACTGGTTGAAGGATGGATGATTGAAGAGACTATAAAAATAACTGATTCTTATGATGGGGCAATTATGGCGGTACCGGTAGTTGAAACAATAAAGAAAGCATTATTACAGGAAGGGTTAGTTGAAAAAACAGTCAATCGTGATGAATTTTGGATTATTCAAACACCCCAGACTTTTAAGTTAAACTATATCAGGGAATTATATAAGAAAGCAAAAGAAGAAGGACTAAAAGCTACCGATGATTCTTCAATAGTAGAGCATTACGGAGGAACTGTAAAAATTGTAGAAAGTTCAAGAGAAAATATTAAGATAACTACATCTGTAGATATGGTATTAGCAGAAATATTAATGAAGAATCGAATTAAATAAGATGATTAAAATAAGGAGTTATGCAAAATTAAACCTATATTTAGATATTGGCGATAAATTGGATAATGGTTATCATAACATTGAAACGATATTCCAAACAATTAATCTATTTGATGAAATAAAAATTGAAATATTGAATGAACCTACTTATCGCATCGTTTGCAATAATCCTGAAGTACCTGTCGGGAAAGAAAGCATAGTCTATCGAGCGATAGAGATAATAATGCAAGGCAAAAATAAGGGCGTTGCTGTATCAATCGATAAAAAAATTCCTCTTGCCTCAGGATTAGGTGGCGGTTCCTCAAATGTTGCATCTATATTACTAGGTATTTGTAAGTTATTTCAAATAAAAGCAAGTACCTCACAATTAATCGCTATTGCTACCAGTCTGGGAATGGACATACCCTTTTTTATTGAAAGAGGAACAGTTTATGCCAGAGGAAGGGGTGAAATCCTTTTTCCGCTTACTTTAGAAGATCGGCCGATTCATTTGATATTAGTAAATCCAGGGATTGCCATATCAACAAAGTGGGCTTATCAAGCTTTTGACGAAGACAAAAAAGAGGATTTTAAGAAACCAATTTTGGATATTATCAGCTATATAAATCAAAAAGATGTGATTAGCATATCTACGATAGAAAATATATCTATAATAGGTTTGATTCTATTATATGCAAAAAATATCCCCTAATAAGTGAAATTAAAAGCCAACTAATAGAATTAGGGGCTTTATCTGCTACAATAACCGGCAGTGGTCCAACTGTGTATGGAGTTATGGAAAATGAACAAAAAGCGGATGAAGTCTACAAAAAAATAAAAAAACAATATCCATTTGTATATAGAGCAATGACTATAAGGGCAAAAAATATATTTATTTAACCTTTTCCACCTTCTTGAAGGTGTAATGGTAAAATAAGTGGTTTTGCAATAAAAAGATTAAGAACAGCCAGCTGGCAATTTTTCACCTGAAGTCCAAAGTTGGAGTTACTATTGCGCGGGTGCGATATTTAATGATAATGATTGATTTTTTATAGTATAGAATTATCAAGAGGATAACAAAAAAAATGAAAGTAGGATTTGGTTATGATGTTCATCGCCTGAAAAGAGGAGAAACATTAATTTTAGGTGGGGAGAAGATAGTATACGAGAAAGGATTAGTAGGTCATTCTGATGCCGATGTAGTCATTCATGCTGTTATGGATGCTTTGTTAGGGGCATCCGGTCAAGGAGATATTGGGGTACATTTTCCGGACAGTGACCCGGGATTTAAAGATATTTCAAGTTTATATTTACTGGAAAGAGTAAAACAATTATTAGACAAAAAAAGGTTTGCAGTATCTAACATAGATTTAACTGTAGTGATTGAAAAACCGAAATTATCCGTTTATTACGATAAAATGAAAAAAAATATTGCGATGGTATTAAAAATACCTAAAGATAATATCAATATTAAAGCCTCAACAAATGAGGGTATTGGATTTATTGGTCAAGAAGAGGGTATTGCTACTTTTTGTGTTGCTTTGTTAGAAAAAATCACCTAATATATTAAAATTACACTGGTTTTATTATATAATGAAGTATATTTGGTTGATGGTTTTTAGCATAAAAATAGAGATTCATGGTAATATGACTAAGTAATTTTTAAATAAAGGAGAAGGTAAGATGGATAGAAAAACCCAGGAAAATAATGAAAAGCAAGAAAATGGAAATAATAATGAGAATCAAAAATTATATCCACACCAGTTGCCATTATCAACATTGTTTACTTGGTTTATTGGTATTCTTAATGGTAAAGCATGGGAATATTTGGGCTTGATGATGAATCCTGAAACAAAAGAAGTGAATCAGGATTTGGGGAAGGCCAGAATTTCTATCGATAGTATCGAATTTTTATTTGAAAAGATAAAGGATGAGCTTAGAGGAGAAGAAAAAGTACAATTAGAAAATCTTTTGGCAAATTTGCAGATGAATTATGTGGAGAAAACCAAAGAAAATAAAGACAATAAGTCTAAAAAATAATTAAGATATATTTATATTGAAAGATAGTTGGGAAGAGGTGCAGATATGACTAGAGCAAAGTTAAATGCAAGATTGATTTATAATGTGGTATTTATAATTTTTATTTGTTTCATTTGTATTGAAATTTCTGTCATCGCACAAGATGCTCAGTCTTTTTATCAAAAAGGATATCAATATTTTACCCAGGGTGATTACCAAAAAGCAGAGGAGAATTATCAAAAGGCTATCGATTTAGACCAAAATTTTGAAGATGCTCATTATTGGTTAGGAAAAGTGTATCGACAAATTGGACAATATGATAAAGCTATTCCACAATGGATTGAAGTCTTAAGAATTAATCCCAGAAATCCTTATGCATTTAGATATTTAAACGAAAGTTTCCGTAGTACAGCAAGAGTACAAAATGGAAGTGCTGATGATTATTTTAATAAAGGCCTCGAAATGCTTGGATCTGCAGATGAAGCATTTATAAACAAGAACCAATATAGCAATCTTATCTTGCTTCAGGTTATACCCTATTTCAAAAAAACAATTGAGTTAAAAGAAGATATGATTGCTGCCCATTATTGGTTAGCAGAAGTTTATCATGCTCTATCAGAAAAAATAAGCTGGCAATATACTTCTATGGCTATCAGTAGTTTTGAAAAAGCAATTAAAAATGAAGAAAAGAATAATCCTAATACTTTTCAGAGACCGCCTGAATACTGGTATTCATATCAAGAATTAATACTTATTTTTCAATCATTAGGTTTAAACGAAAGAAAAGAAAACCTGTTGCTAAAAATGCGAGAGATTAAAGAAAAGCCCTATGAAAAGGTTTTAAATGAAGCAGGATATAATGGGTTTGGTTACCCGGACAAGATTGAAATTATAAAACAAAATGAAGAAGATGTGATTGAGCTGTGGAAATATGTTGAGAAAGAAAAAATATTTAGAGTCGTGAATAAAGAGATAGTGGGTGAAGAGACAATCTATGATCAACATCCACCAGAAGAAACTATGATAGAAGATGTCATTGATGAGGAAAATGTGGATGATGAAGATGCGTCATAGAGATAAAAAAGAAAATGAGCAAAATAAGAATAATGTTCGAATCGGTATTATGGGTGGGGTTTTTGACCCAATCCATATAGGTCATTTGTTTACAGCTGAGGAAGCTAGAATTAAATATTATTTGGATAAGGTAATATTTGTACCTTGTCTTAATCCCACACATAAAAGAAATGGTCAGGTAACAGATGTTAAGCATCGTCTGAAAATGTCTTATTTGGCAACCGATAATAATCCTTATTTTGAAGTATCAAAAATTGAGATTAATCGCTCCGGGCCTTCCTATACCATTGACACCATAAGAGAGTTTCGTAAGATTTATGGCTGGGATGCGGGGATATTTTTTGTTACTGGAGCTGATGCTTTTCTGGAAATCGAAACATGGTATAAAAAGGAAGAATTATTAAAAATGTGTCAGTTTGTAGCAGCTACAAGGCCTGGGTATGACCTAAACAAATTACATCAGAATTTTAAAGAAGTATTAAAGATTATGGAAATACCATTATTAGCCATATCATCTACTGACATAAGAAATAGAATCAAGAATGGTTTGAGTATTAGATATATTGTTTTAGAAGAAGTAAGGGAGTACATTTACAAACATCACTTGTATTCCTTGAAAAGGCTTGAGAATGTTAGAAAGTAAAACAACTGGATTGATGTCAATAGATTTCAAATATATTTATTCTTATCTAAAGAAAAATATGAGCGAAGAACGTTATAAACATTCTTGTCAAGTAAGCAAGGTTGCGGAAAATATTGCCAGACATTATGAAATTTCTACTGATAAGGCAAAGGTCTTAGGGTTAATTCATGATTGTGCAAAAGATTATACTATAATCGAATTAAGAGGTTTAATAAAAAAATATAATATTAAAATGAGCGAAATTGAAAAAAATATACCAGGTTTGTGGCATGCCTATGTAGGGGCTGAATTGGCAAGGGATATTTTTAATATTAAAGATCAAGAAATGTTGGATGCAATAAGGTATCATAGTACTGCTTCTGAAAAAATAGGTCTTCTAGGAAAAATTATCTATATTTCTGATAAAATTGAACCGGATAGAAAAACAGAACAATTGGATAGGGTAAGAAAATTAGTATGGCACGATATTGACTTGGCAATGTTAGAATTACTTAATCAAGGAATAAAAAGACTGATTGACAGGAATTTAATGATACATCCTGAAACATTGCATACCAGAAATAATATTATATACGAAAAAAAGGACAATTTGGTTGATGAGTAGGACGGAAAGACAAAAAAAAATTCAGAAAAAAGGTAGAAAAAAATATTTACAGATTACAATATTTGTTTTATTGTTAGTTGTATGTTTTGCATTTTTATATTTCTTTAATATTTTTCCTTTTGGTTCAGATATCTTGGCTTATGATAGATTAAATGTACTAGTTGTAGGAACTGATAGTGTAGAAAACAAAGGAAGAGCCGATACAATATTTGTATTAAGTCTTTCCCCTAAGACCAAGGACACTATCCTATTTTCCATCCCGAGAGATACAAGAGTAATGATCCCTGGTAAAGGAATGGATAAAATTAACCATGCTTTTGCTTATGGAGGCATTGAATTATTAGAAGAAACCATCGAAAATCTTATGGGATTACCAATTCATTATTATGGGGTAATGGATTTTGAAGGATTTCAAACTATCATTGATGCTTTGGGTGGTATCAGTATTAATGTGGAAAAAGACATGTACTATGTTGACCAGGCAGGGTCGTTAAAGATTAATTTACATAGTGGCCAACAAATATTAAACGGGGAAAAAGCGTTGGACTATGTAAGGTTTAGATTTGATCCATTAGGCGATTTGGGGAGGATACAGAGGCAGCAAAAATTAGTAAATGCTGTTATCAATAAACTCATGAACCTTGATAGTATGATAAAAATTCCAAATATTGTTACCAGTTTAACCGAATATATAAAAACTAATATGAATCCAAATGAAATAATTTCCCTGGCCAAGTTAATGAAGGATGTTGACAGGGACAAAATATGGGTTGAGACCATACAGGGAGAACCTCAATATATTGACCGGGTAAGCTATCTTGTAGTTGATGCACAGGAAGTCGAGAGACGGGTACAATATTTAATTGAAAATAAACATAGAGGACTTAATATTGAAGTATTGAATGGCAACCAAATTCCCGGCATAGCTCATCAGGTAGCAACCAAGTTGAAAGAATTGGGATTTAATGTTGTCAATGTTGATAATGCTGATCGTTTTGATTATCAGAAAACAGTATTGATTATATATTCCAAAGAAATAAAGTTAGATGAATACATAAAGCATTATTTTGGTGAAGTGGAAGTTATCAGGAGAGAGCGACCAGAAAACGAGATAGATATGACTATAATAATAGGTAAAAATATGCTATACTAAACCAGACTAATTTCTAAGTTTTATTTAACCATAAAAAAACACCTTCTTCGAAGGTGGTAATGGTTAAATAGAAATAATTAACATAGGGGAAAGTATTTCAGATAATATTTACCCATGAAGGTTAAGTTTAAATGATATTTAGAATTTATAGAAGGAGCGTTATGTTTGAAGAATAATACAAAAGATATCTCAATCTTTTTTGCCAAAGAATTAGACGAGAAAAAAGCTAAAGATACGATTATTTTGGATATCAAAAAGATTTCATTTATTGCTGATTATTTTATCATTTCCACTGCACAATCTCCTACCCATCTCAAAGCACTTTCTAAAAATATTGTTGAAAAATTAAAAGAAAGAAATATAAACAGGAATATAAAATGCGAAGGGAATCCCCAAACAGGATGGGTATTACTTGATTGTGGTGATATTGTGATACATTTATTTTCTAGAGAAAAAAGAGATTTTTATCATTTGGAATATATTTGGCAAGAAGCAAAAAAAGTTTCATTTTAATTTTTTATCGTATGAATATAAAATTGATAAAAAATGGTTTGTACCATAAAAATTATGGAGGGAATAAATTATGAATGTTGTTAGTAGAAAATCTGGTCAATGGTTTTTTGGATTAATTATTCTCATTATTGGTATTATATTTTTACTGGAAAATAGTTTTGGAATTGAGATATGGGAAAGCGTATGGCTTTTTTGGCCTATTATCTTTATCTTATGGGGATTAGTTGAATTGTTTCAAAAAAAATCTATCTTTTTTGGTATTATCTTGCTGGCAATTGGGGTAATTTTTCTGGCAAAAAATTTTGAATTTTACCAAATATCAGAATCAGTATGGAAATTCTGGCCTGTTATTATTATTGCTATTGGGGTTGACCAACTTTTTAGAGGGCATACTACAATTCCAGCAAACAGAAGTGCAAAAAATAAAAAAGGAAGGAAAGAAGTGGTTACTCAGGAGGATGAGATTATCTAATTGATTTAACCATTCATTTGCAGAGTAGTATGATTGGAACAATCGTGAACAGCCTGGCTATTGTTTTGGGTTGTATTATAGGATTGATCTTAAAAGATCATTTTCCTAAAAAAGTTAGCATTATTCTTTTTCAGGGTATAGGGTTAACTACTTTAATGATAGGAATCCAGATGGCAATACAGGCGACTGAAATTTTGCTTATTATTCTATCAATGCTTGTTGGGGGAGTGATCGGAGAATTAATTGATATTGAGAAGAGGTTAGACCAGCTAGGGAATAGAATTAAAAAACTTTTCAATAAACAGGAAGGAAAAGAAAGATTTACGGAAGGTTTTATTGCTGCTAGTTTGCTT
>Ga0272443_10007694_pt1 | contig 10205 bp, 7 predicted proteins | sample SSMAcet12_FD_193581 | JGI IMG/M metagenome (GOLD analysis project Ga0272443, IMG submission 193581) | Marine sediment archaeal communities from Little Sippewissett salt marsh, Falmouth, MA, United States - SSM-Acet-12 | ecosystem: Environmental > Aquatic > Marine > Wetlands > Sediment ... | reverse complement strand
TTGAGCCCAGGCTGGGCCCGCCAAAACCGCCAGCGCCAGAAAACCGATGAGTAACCGTTTTACCATGGATGCCTCCTTCTGTGATTTGGGGGTGAAGGGTTGTGAGCGAATGCTACGCCCTTTTCGTGCGTTCTGTAAAGGTGAAAGCCATGGCCGCCGTGGGGACACGCCGGCTGTTCGTCGGGTGGGTATGGCTGTTGGTAGCAACTGTGGTGCCACTACAAGACAGCGATTTTCCATGATATTTCAAAGTGGTTGAAAATTAAATAGAATATTTTAAATGCCGCTGGCAAATCGGCCCTGCCAAAGCGAATTGAGCGGCAAGCATGGCGGGCGGGGTCCCCCTTTTGGGGGGGGGTTAAACCTTCGCCGGGCGTGGATATGCAGTTGTGCATATCGGGGGGGCTCGATCCACATCCCCCTCGGTCGCCGACCGGTTTCCCCTACAAGCCGTATTTCTGAAGTTTGCGGGCCACCGTCGACTGGTTGATTTGGAGCGCTTCGGCAATCGCCGCCTGTTTGCCGAGGCGCATGCGGGCCTTTGCGAGGACCTCGCGTTCGACGCTTTCCATGATCTGCTGCAGGCTCTGACCTTCGTGCCAGCGGCCGCCCTCGCTTGGGTCGCCGCAGGCGGGGGTGCTGAGGCTTGCTGGCAGGTCGTCGACCTCGATGCGGCTGCCCTCGGCCAGAACCACCAGGCGCTCGCAGATGTTCATCAGTTCGCGGACATTGCCGGGGTAGTCGTAGGCCAAAAGGCGCTCGAGGGCCGCTTGTGAGATTCGCGGCGGGGGGGCGTCCGCCAGCTTGCGGGCGAAATCCGCGGTGAAGTGCCGGATCAGGGCCAGCAGGCATTCCCGGCGCTCTCTGAGGGGCGGCACATTGAGGGGGATCACGTGCAGCCGGAAATAAAGGTCGGCCCGGAAGCGTTTCCCGGCCACCATGGCTTTCAGGTCCTGGTTGGTGGCCGCCAGAATGCGGACATTGAGCCGGCGCTTGGCGGTTGAGCCCACCCGGCTGATATGGCCGTCTTCTAAGAAATGCAGCAGTTTGACCTGGGAGGAGAGCGGCAGCTCGGCAATTTCATCCAGAAACAGAATGCCGCCGTCGGCGGCCTCGAAATAGCCCGCTTTGCCCTGGCGGCGGGCACCGGTGAAGGCCCCGCTCTCATAGCCGAAGAGTTCGGACTCCACCAGGGTCTCGGGGATCGCGCCGCAGTTGATCTTGATCATGGGGTGGCCGCTGCGGTTGGAGTGCTTGTGGATCAGGTCCGCGATGACGCCTTTGCCGCTGCCGGACTCGCCCTGGATCAGGACCGTCGACTCGACGCTGCTGACCTTGAGGGCCTGTTTGAGGACGTTCAGGAAACAGGGACTGCGGGCGATGATCCGGTTGGCTTCGACCTCTGCCAGCTGCATCTCTAGGATCTGGTGGCGGAACTGGTTTTTGATGGCTTCCTGGTTCTCCAGTTCCCGCTGCAGGCTGTCGATTTCGGTGATGTCGCGCTCGTTGACCACAACCCGGATCAGGCGCCCGCCCCGGTCGAAAACCGGGTTGCCGGTCAGCATCAGCTTGCGCCCCTCGCGGGTTTGCTGCAGCAGGTTGACCTGTTGGCGGGTTTCCAGGACCCGCAGGGTGACCGATTGGTTGACGAAGCCTTCGGCGACCAGGTCCCGCATACTGCGCCCGAGGACCTCTTCGGCGCGGACCTGGTTGATGCGCGCCGAGGCTGGGTTGATACGCACCACCTGGGCGTTGCCGTCGCAGATCCAGAGGCCGTCGTGGCTGGAGTCGATGATGGCGTCCAGCTCGCGGTTGAGCTCCTGGTAGGCGACCATCTGGCGGGTGACTTCCTTTAAATTGGTCACGTCTTCCAGGATGCAGAGCGCCCCGATCACCCCCGACTTCCAGCGGATGGGACTGATTTCGGCCAGCAGTGCGGCGCCGTTGTGGGATAGCGGGATGCCGCGGCGATCGGTCCGGGTGCTCAGGCTGTGGCTGATCTCGGGCCAGAACTCGGGCAAGGTGGCCGACACCAGGGTTCCCGGGAAAAGCCCCAACTTGCCCTGGACCGCTCGGTTGGAGACCACCACCGTGCCGCCCGGCTCGACCACGAAGACCGCGTGCCGGGTGGCATTGAGCAGCGCCCGGCTGAAGGTTTTCCAGTCAAGGCCCCCGATGCCTTGGGTCTCGGGGCGGGGCGGCGGGGGATGAAGATCGGTGGGCATGGGGGGTATCCTGAAAGGGGTGGGGGTGTCCGTTGGGCCCTTATATGCATATCAGCATTTAATATGCAACATCGCATTTTGACCCTCTGACGGCGACTTGCTCCGCCTGCCGTTGGGTGCGTTAAATTTTTCTTTGGTTATCAATGTGTTGGGACCCCGATTGGTTTGGCGCCACCCCGGCGAGGGGGGCCGGGCAGGGTGGCACGATCCTTGTTTCAGAATTCTTCGGGTTTCCCGTCGATCACCATGCCGCCCCTGGGGGCCGACCTCATCCGCCGACAGGCATTTGGATTTCTTATCGGGATGATTCCGCACGCGGCCGGCGCGGCGAGGCCCCGGGCTGCAATTCGACCGCGTTCGGCACGCGTTCTTTCGCGTTCACCCTTCTGCTTCTACCCGTACAAGGAGGAAAAGACATGTCAACCCCCCATGACGACCTGCTGCAAAAGCGCAAGCAGCACGTCCCCCAAGGCCCATTCAACATCACCCCCGCCTTCATCCGGGAGGCCAGGGGAGCGTTGATGATCGATGTCAACGGCCGTGAGTTGATCGATTTCGCCGGCGGCATCGGCGTGCTCAACGTGGGGCATTGCCACCCCAAGGTGGTGGCCGCCATCAAGGATCAGGCCGAAAAATACATTCACACCTGCTTTCACGTGGTCATGTACGACCCTTATGTCGAACTGGCCAGCCGGCTCAACGCCCTGGCGCCGGGAGACTTCCCCAAAATGACCATGTTCGCCAACAGCGGGGCGGAGGCGGTTGAAAACGCCGTCAAGGCCGCGCGCTATGCCAAGAAACGGCCGGCCGTGATCGCCTTCGAGAACGCCTTCCACGGCCGGACCCTGCTGACCATGACCCTGACCAGCAAGGTGAAGCCCTACAAGCTGGGCTTCGGACCGTTCGCCCCGGAAGTCTACCGCATGCCCTACGCCTATTGCTATCGCTGTCCCTTCGGCCTCACCTACCCCGCCTGTGAGGTGGCCTGCGCCGACTACCTCGAGGATTTCTTCATCAGCAACGTCGCCGCCGAAAGCACGGCGGCCGTGATCGTCGAGCCGATTCAGGGCGAAGGCGGGTTTATCACACCTCCGCCGGAATACTTCGCCAAGCTGCAGAGTATCTGTCAGAAATACGACATCGCCCTGATCGTGGACGAGGTCCAGTCCGGGGCCGGCCGGACCGGCAAGTTTTTTGCCATCGAGCACTGGGGGGTTGCGCCCGACCTGATCACCTGCGCCAAGAGCCTCGCCGCGGGGATGCCCCTTTCCGCGGTTATCGGGCGCCAGGAGATCATCAACGCGCCCCATGTGGGCGGCCTTGGCGGCACCTATGCCGGCAACCCGGTTTCATGCCGGGCGGCGCTGGCCGTGCTGGAAATTCTGCTGGAAGACGGGCTGCTGGAGCGCGCCCGGAGCCTGGGCGATATTCTGCTGGCCCGCTTCCGCGACCTGCAGCAAAGGCACGCCATCATCGGCGATGTGCGCGGCAAGGGCCCCATGCTGGCCCTGGAACTGGTCAAGGACCGCGAAACCAAAAAGCCCGCCACCGACGAGGCCAAGAAACTGGTGCAGCTCTGTTATGACAAGGGGCTGGTTGTGCTTTCGTGCGGCAACTTCAGCAACGTCATCCGAACGCTGATGCCCTTTGTGATCACCGATGAACAGCTGGAGCGCGGTTTGGCGATTCTGGAGGAGTCGTTGGATGAACTCGAGAAGGCCTGACGGGCCGCAGCGTTGACAGGAGGCACCGCCATGAAGGGATTTTTTCAGCGAATCTTGCGGGTTGATCTGACAAACCGCTCAAGCCGGGAGGAGGCCCTGGATGAGGCGGTGCTCGGCCGCTATCTGGGTGGCAAGGGGCTTGCCACCCATCTCCTGCTCCAGAACAACCCCGCCGGGGTGGACCCCTTTGCCCCGCAAAACCATATCGTCCTGGCGCTGGGGCCGGCCTCGGACACCCCGCTCTACGGCTCGTGCCGGCACGGCATTTTTTCCAAGTCGCCGCTCACCGGGCTTTACGCCGAGTCCTATTCCGGCGGTAGCCTGGCGATCCCCATGAGCCGCAGCGGCTATGACGCCGTCGTCATCGGCGGCGCCGCCGACCGGCCGCTGTGGCTGGAAATTTCCGATACGGCCGTGAACTTTCACGACGCCGCCGATCTCTGGGGGCGCGACACCTTCGAGACCGAGGCCGAGATCCGCAAGCGTGCGGCGGCCGAAAAGCCGGGCACGATGGTGATCGGCCCGGCCGGTGAAAACCGCGTGCGCATCGCGGTGGTCAAGAACGACGGCTGGCGGGTGGCCGGGCGCGGCGGCCTGGGGGCCGTCTTCGGGTCCAAAAACCTCAAGGCCGTCGCCTTTCACGGCAGCCGCAGCCGGCCTGTGGCGCAACCCGCGGCGCTCAAGCAGCACGCCCGGGACATGCTGGCGCGCCTCAAGGACCACGCGGCCACCCAGGCCTACCGCAACCTGGGGACCCCCATGATGGTCAACATCCTCAACAAGGCCGGCGCTTTTCCCACCCGCTACTGGTCCGAGGGGCGCTTTGCGCAGTTCGAGAGCATAAACGCCGACAGCATGCAGGCCCGCTTCAAGGTCAGCCCCAAGGCCTGCCGCACCTGCTTCATGGCCTGCGGCAAGCAGATCGAGGTCAAAGACGGGCGCCACCAGGGCCTGCGCCTGGAGGGCCCCGAGTACGAAACGATCTATGCCTTCGGCGGGCTCTGCATGATCGATCGCATCGATGAGATCGCCCATCTCAACGACCTGTGCGACCGGCTGGGGATGGACACCATCTCGGCCGGCAACCTGGCGGCCTTCGCCATCGAGGCTTCGCGGCGCGGCCGGATTTCAGATGAGCTGAACTACGGCGATCCGGAGGCCGTGGCGGGGCTGCTGCGCAAGATGGTCAAGCGCGAGGGGCTCGGCGGCCTTCTGGCCGAGGGGATCAAGTCGGCCAGCGAGGAGCTGGGCCTGGAGGATCTGGCGGTGCACGTCAAGGGGATGGAGCCGGCCGGCTACGACCCCCGGGTGCTCAAGGGCATGGGGCTGGCCTATGCGGTCAGCGACCGCGGGGCCTGCCACCTGCGCAGCACCTTTTACAAACCGGAGTTGACGGGCGTCATCCCGCCGGCGCAGATCGACGGCAAGGCCGAACTGTTTCTCGATTTCGAGGACCGTTGCACCCTGTTCGACTGCCTGATTCTGTGCCGCTTCTACCGTGATTTTTATCTCTGGGAGGCCCTCTCCGAGGCGGTCGCCCTGACCACCGGGCTCACCCTGGATCAGGACGGTCTGAAGGCCGTGGCCGCCCGGGTGACCAACAACACCCGGCGCTTCAACCTGCGCGAGGGGCTGACCGCGGCCGACGACCGCCTGCCCCGGCGGCTGGTGAAGAACCCGCTCGCCTCCGGCGACGGGATCACCGCCGAGGAATTGGACCGCCTGGTTCAGGACTACTACCGCCTGCGGGGCTGGAGCCCGGAGGGGCGCCCGCCCGAAGCCGACTAATGGCCGGGGGGCGCTTAGAGGCCGGCCGTTCAGTCGCCGTCCTCCAGGGCCGTCCCCCAGTCCAGGCGGTTTTTGATGAACTCCAGGTGAAAGGCGGTATCGGTGCGGACCACCCCGTCGATCTTGTTGATCTTGTCGTAGATCAGGACCCTGAGATCCTTCATCGACTTGGCGCGGAACTCCACATCCAGGTCCGAAACGCCGGTCATCAGGGCGATATACCAGAGGGCGTCGATCTTTTTGAGTTCGCTGATGACGTGATCGGCCTTTTCAAAGCGGATGGTGATCTTGATGTTGCCGGCGATTTCGAACCCCAGCTTGAACGGGTCGCTGACCGCGACGATCTGGATGATGTCGTCTTCGATCAGGCGGTTGATGCGGTTTCTGACGGTGGCCTCGGTGACGCCCACCCGCTTGGCGATCTCGGTGTTGGCCATGCGGCCGTCCTTCTGCAGCAGGCAGATGATTTTGGAGTCGATTTTATCTATCGAACGTGTCATCTGAATCTTCCTCTTGGGTCGCTGGACCCAGTGACGCCCAAACCCTCGCCGCGTTTTTGATCTCTTCCCAAAAAGCGCCGTTATCTGGTGTTTTGGTTGCCAAAATTTGTTGACATTCGAAAATCTTTAGTTTATTTTTTTCGAAAAAAACAAAAAAAGCAAGATTTTTTCGCACGGGACCAGCATCACCCCCTGCCGGTGACAGGTCCCGACGAATAGCAACCAGGGGCGTGGAAACCCTTCCCTGCGCCCGGCAACCCCAAACGGTCCGCAGCCCCAAACCAGGAGGAGAAAAATGGCACGCGACACCCGCTACGCCCTGCAGGAAGCCCAGCGCATGGTCGCGCTCATCACCACGCCCCACGAAAACGTCTGCCGGGAGGACTGTCAGCGGGTTGCCCGGGAGACCCACGAAAACTTCGCCAACCACATCAACAAGGGCTTTCTTGAATACCGCAAATCGGTGACCGAGGCCAACGATTTCGCGGTGACCGAGTGGGTCTGCGAGGGCTCGGTCCTGCGGGACGTTCTGGGGCGCGAGTACATCGACATCCTGGGCGGCTTCGGCATCTATTCACCGGGCATCCGGCACCCCAAGATCGTGGCGGCCGTAAAGGCCCAGCTGGACCGCAGCCCCCAGTACAGCCAGGAGATGCTGGACCCCTTGCGCGCCCACCTCGCCAAGGTGCTGGCCTTTCTGAGCCCCGGCGACATCCAGTACGGCTTTTTCGCCAACAGCGGGACCGAGGCGGTGGAGGGGGCCATGAAGCTGGCCAAGCTCTACACCGGCAAAAACGGTTTCATCGCCATGCTCATGGGCTTCCACGGCAAAACCCTGGGCGCCCTCTCACTGATGGGCAAGTCGGTTTTCCGTGAGCCCCTGCTGCCGCTCCTGGAAGGGGTTCGGCACGTGCCCTTCGGCGATGCCGACGCCGTTGAACAGCAGCTGGCGGCCGCCAAAGCGGTGGGGGACAAGATTGCCGCCGTCGTTGCCGAGCCGATTCAAGGGGAGGCCGGGGCGATCGTGCCGCCCGACGATTTCTGGCCCCGCCTGCGGCAGATTTGCGATCACTACGAGGTGCTGCTGATCGCCGACGAGGTCCAGACCGGCCTCGGGCGCACGGGCAAGATCTTCGGTGTGGACCACTGGGATGTCGCGCCGGACATCATGTGCCTCGGCAAAGCCCTGGGCGGTGGGGTGGTGCCCATGTCGGCGTTTCTCTCGACCCCCAAGATCTGGTCCTGCCTGGAGCCCAACCCGTTCATGCACACCACCACCACCGGCGGCAACCCGCTGGCCTGCTCGGCGGCCCTGGCCCATATCGAAGTCATGCTGGAGGAGGACCTGCCGGGTCAGGCGGCCGAAAAGGGCGCCTATGTGCTGGACAAGCTTCGGGAGCTGCAGACCCGCTACCCCCACATCCTGCAGGAGGTGCGCGGCAAGGGGCTTTTGATCGGGATGGAGTTTCCCACCGACCAAACCGGCTACCAGGTGGCCTCCGGGCTTTTCAGCCGCAAGGTGATCACCGCCGGGACCCTCACCAACGCCAAGAACATCCGGATCGAGCCGGCGCTGAACATACCCTATAAAACCTTGGACGAGGTTTTAAACCGGCTGGAGGACACCTTCCGGAGCATTTCCTGAGCAGCCGCCCCGACCAGTCTTCCCTTTCAACCCCTTTGCCCCACAAGGAGGCCGCCATGAAGGTTATTCGAGTTGACATGACCACCCAGACGATCACCGAGGAGGCGCCCCCGGCCGAGTACGCCGGTCTGGGAGGCCGTGGATTGACCTCCACCCTGATCGACGCCGAGGTGCCGGCCGCCTGCGATCCCCTGGGGCCGGAGAACAAGCTGATTTTCGCCCCCGGCTACCTCAGCGGGACCACGCTGATCAACACCAGCCGCTTTTCGGTGGGCGCCAAGAGCCCGCTCACCGGTGGCATCAAGGAAAGCAACGTCGGCGGCACCGTGGCCGCCGATCTGGCCCGGTTGGGGGTCACGGCGGTGGTCGTCGAAGGCCAGGCGCCGGCCGGGGCGCTGTATCTGCTCAAGATCGATGCGGCCGCAAACGCGCAACTGATCGACGCCGCCGCCTACAAGGGGATGCGCACCTACGGACTGGTCAAGGAGCTCAAGGCGGCCCACGGTGAAAAAAACAGCGTGACCGGGATCGGGCCCGCCGGCGAATGCCAGATGGCCATCGCCTCCATCCAAACCACCGATTTTGACGGCCGGCCCTGTCGCGCCGCCGGCCGCGGCGGGCTGGGGGCGGTCATGGGCGCCAAGGGGCTCAAGGCCCTGGTGGTGGACCAGGGCGGCAAAAACCCGGATCCCCTGGCGGACCCCGAGGCCTTCAAGGCCTCCGCCAAGGCCTATGCCCAGGCGGTCAAAGCCGACGAGTTCAGCGGCGAGATCCTGCCGGAGCTGGGAACCGCCGTCCTGGTGGGCCCCATCAACGAGGCCGGCGCGCTGCCCACCCGCAACGCCACCCAAGGGCAGTTCGAGGGCGCGGAGAAGATCAGCGGTGAAACCCTGGCCCAAACCATCAAGGCCCGGGGCGGCAAAACCACCCACAAGGGCTGCGCCAACTGCATCATCAACTGTTCCAACGAATATGTGGACAAGGACGGCGGCTACGTGACCTCCTCGCTGGAGTACGAAACCATCTGGTCCATGGGGGCCATGATCGGCAATGACGATCTGGACGCCATCGCCCGCCTGGATTTTCTCTGCGACGACATCGGGCTGGACACCATCAGCACCGGGGTGGCCGTGGCGGTGGCGATGGATGCGGGCCACAAACCCTTCGGCGACGGCGCCGCCGCCATCGCCATGGTGGAGGAGATCGGCAAGGGGACGGAATTCGGCAGGATCCTCGGCGCCGGCCCGGCGGCGGTGGGCAAGCATTTCAATCACCACCGCGTGCCGGTGATGAAAAACCAGAGCATGGCGGCCTACGACCCGCGCGCCCTGCAGGGCATGGCGGTGACCTACGCCACCAGCCCGATGGGCGGCGACCACACCGCCGGCTGGGTGGTGGACAAGAACCTGGAGGCCTTCGGCGGCACCCTGGACCGCTTTTCGGCCGAAGGCCAGGTGGAGGCCTCGCGCGACACCCAGATCCACATGGCCGCGGTGGACACCATGGGGCTCTGTGATTTCGCCCAGTCGGGCCTGGCCGCCGAGGGCGGCTTCGACCATTTCATGCGGATGATCAGCGCCAAGCTGGGGCGGCCCTTCGATTCGGCCGACTGGCAGGCTCTCGGCCGGCGGGTGCTCAAGGCCGAGCGCGACTTCAACCGGCGGGCCGGCTTCACCAACCAGGACGATCGCCTGCCGCGGATGTTCTACGAGGAACCGCTGCCGCCCCACAACAAGGTCGTGGTGGTCTCCGACGCGCAGATGGACGCGACCTTCGATTTTTGACGGCGCCCGAGATGCTGGTCCAGGTCACGCTTTATGGAACGCTGCGCAAGCGCTTTGCGGGCTACGATGCGGTAAACGGCCTCAGCGTCCAGCTCCAGGCGGGAGCGGGGGTAAAAGCCCTGATCGCCCGGCTGGGGCTTGCCGAGGTCCGACTGGGCTTTATTTCCGTCGACGGCCGGATCGTCCATGGCGATGTGCCGCTGCACGATGGGGCCCGGGTGCGCATTTTTCAGCCGATTTTCGGCGGCTGACACCGGACGTCGGCATCTGTCGGAGGTTTTTGGGCCTGCGCCGCAGGCGAAGGGCGCTGATGATCCGCACCCCAACCGACGAGGAGTCCAAAGAAGATGAGCGAGGCATTGAATCCGTTTAAGATCGCCCAGCAGCAGCTGGACGCCGCCGCCGAGCGGCTGGGTTTGGATGCGGCCACCCATGAGTTGCTGCGCTGGCCGATGCAGGAGCTCAAGGTGACCCTGCCGGTCCGGATGGACGACGGCAGCACGCGCATTTTTCACGGCTTCCGGGTGGCCCACAACACG
>Ga0272443_10007691_pt1 | contig 10207 bp, 10 predicted proteins | sample SSMAcet12_FD_193581 | JGI IMG/M metagenome (GOLD analysis project Ga0272443, IMG submission 193581) | Marine sediment archaeal communities from Little Sippewissett salt marsh, Falmouth, MA, United States - SSM-Acet-12 | ecosystem: Environmental > Aquatic > Marine > Wetlands > Sediment ... | reverse complement strand
CGCTTTAAAGGCCATGACGCTTGACCCGTCAAAGAGAGAGGTTTATAGGGATACGCTGGAGAAGGTCCGGGAACTCAAAGCGCGGCACAAGTAAAGCGGAAGAAATAGAAAACCCAAACTGAACCCGTTATACATCCAGACGGTAAAAAGACCCGGGCGGTTGAATCGCGTGCGATAAAAATTTTGAATCCGCCGGAGGCTGACGAGGGTTAATTCTCCGCCGCTTGCGGCGTTGCATTGCCTTTATAGATACCCCGCTGCTCTGCGGCGGGTTAGTTCATTTTAAGCGACGTGGTTTTCTCTCACGTACCAGGGCAATGAGGCCGGTCGTCAGTATGGGGACGATGGCCAGGGTGGTCAGAACCGGTCGAATTGAAAAGATGTCCGCCAGTTTGCCTGTAAGGGCGGTCATCATTCCCCCTGCGCCAAAGGCAAAACCCATCATGAGGCTGGAGATCATGGACCTGCCCCGGGGTGCCAGTTCCTGTGCCATTGCCACACCCAGGGGCAGTGTGGCTAAAACGAAAAATCCTGCCAGAAAGACACTAACATAAACCCATTTGCCGGGAAGAAAAATCAACAGATATAAGCTGGGTGTTGCCAGACCGTGGGTGGCGTAAAATAATGGCTTATATCCAAACCTGTCTGAAAGCCGGCCGGCCAGAAGCCCGCTGATAGCACCTGCCACTGTGAAGAGTGATACGATTGTTCCTATGGAAATCAGGGAATACCCTTCTTTGCCGAATAGCACGGGGATGAATGTTAGAAAAGACTGGCCGACAAAAGACCGTAGGACCATTACGACCCAAATCAGTGCAATGGATTTCCAGACGGCTCCCAGGACCTCTTTGATGGAAATGAAAAAACCGAGGTTTTTAAGTCCATCACCTTCTGGAAGGGGAACGATCCTGAAAAGGAGCGCCATTATCGCCAGGCCTAATATCATCGTAAATGGGGATACCCCCAGGCCGTATGACCCGACAAAATAGGTGATAAAAAGAGGTCCCAGTCCAAAAGAAATGGTCCCCCCTGCGTTGAAGATAGACATGGAGAAGCCAAAATTACGTCCGGCATACAGTGAGACCATACCCGCAGATGCAGGGTGAAACATAGATGAGCCGATTGACCCCAGGGATACGAAGAGAATCAGCACTAAAACGCTCGGCGCGATGCCAACAAGAGGAATAAAGACAATGGCCAGCAGAGGACCGCCAAGGACAAAAGCACGCGTCCTGAAATGATCAGCAATATAGCCCACAGGGGGCTGAACAACGAATGCCAGAAAACGGGTGATGCCTGTGATTAATCCGACCTGGGTCAATGTGAGGGAAAACTTTTCGACAAAGACCGGCAGCAGGGGGATCACAAAAGACATATAAAAATCGCCAACAAAATGAACGAGGGTCAAGGCAAAGATGACCTTGATATCAGTTTTTAACATTTCCGTCATCGGACGATTCTTTCAATTTGTATGATCATCAGAAATTCCGTTTTCCGTCAGCCTGTCAGCCGGGCTACATTGGGATTTGGGGAGTTAAATACATTGACGGATGGAAGTCAAGACGATATTCCATATCAGCCTTTTGACCGTATCTGCTTTGAAAATAGGGGTAAACTGATTTTTTGATTGTCATCAATTCTGTTTTCCTTTAAAATTTCTTTAATTCTATCTGTGGCAACTAACCCCTTAACTTTTTTGATAGTCTGATGATTAGGGGACTTACGGAGGATATGTCCATGAAAAAAATTGCCTGTTGTACCGATTTTTCAGAAAACGCCGAGGCAGCCTTTGTCACAGCCTTTGAGATGGCCAAGAAATACGGGGCTAAACTCATCATGATCCACGTGTTACCTGTTGCGGCCAATCCCGTCCTGGCAGAAGCAGAATGGGTATTCCCTGTCGAATCAAAAAAATCAATGATCTCGGAATTAGAGGACCGTCTGGAGAAAGAATATGGCTCCAGGATCGCTGATTCTGTTGATTCTGAATTGGTTGTTCTCGACGGACACGTTTCATCTCAAATAATCACATACCTGGAAGATAACAGTGTGGATCTTGTGGTGACCGGGTCCTATGGTCTTTCGGGTGTGGGGCTGGTCGTTTTTGGAAGTGTGGCCAAGAGGTTGGCTCATCGAGCCCCCTGTTCCGTATTGATTGTTCGTTTATAAAATATATCAAGAACAGTCATTAATAATGAAAAAAACGACGCCCGATGGCGTCTGAGATGACCTGCTGTCGGTCTTCTGCCATCCTCATGTCTTCTTGTATTGCAAGCCTTTGTCCTTAATGTGTTTAGCCCGCCACTTCTCCTCCCGCAAAGAAAAGCAATACCAGCGATTTGAAAGAGATCCACCAGGCTCTTTGCGCCCCAGGTAAAACATTGAGGGGTCCCGTAACCCATTTCAATCAAGAGGCCTAATCATCCTGTCCATTTGGGCGGATGGCACCTGTTTTTGCACGGATAAACTATGTAATCTTTTACCAAAAAGTCGAAGCTGATTTCCCAAAACAGGTCATGTTTCTTCCCCACACCCAAAACCGTTTTTAGTCCAAGCAGGATAACAATCTAAAATAATAAATAAATTAGGGATACTTGTCTGATGTGTTAGTCCGGCATGAGCCTTGCTCTATATTAGGGGCCAATTCGTTAAGAAAAGAAAGCTGAAAATAGTCTTTTGCCCGCACGCATGAATAAAAAGAGGAATGGAAAATTGGTGGGAAAACTCCTGACTATTCAACATCGACTGAATCCGCTCCATCTGCACTGTCGATTTTTAGACAAGGGGTTGAATAAAAAGCTGTCTACATCAATATGTCGATCCTATGAAATCATAATTTTTTTAGGGCTCAACTGCGTTATTAAAAGCGTCATGTATTTTTACTGTTTTGTTAATCGGAAATACAGGGTTTTGGAAGAGCTGAGAAAGAAATAACGGATGTGTTTTTTTAAAACAGGGGTTCCGCCCCGAATGGATATCTGAGAAAAAGGGGGGTAGATGGAAACCAGGCAAGCCGTGGAACTCAAAGAAAAGGATGAACATAGGGAAGGTGTATACCCTGAAATGCGTTTTGGGATCCAGGCGGTTGAAAGGGGATTTATCACCTCGAGCAACCTTACTGAAGTGATGGGTATACAGGCAATGGAGAGAAAGTACAAAGGCAAGCACAGATTTATCGGCAGGATACTATTTGAACAGGGGCTTATTAGTATCTCACAAATCGATGAAGTTCTAGAATCAATGGGAAAGGGCCCTGCATTGGGATTAAAATAAAGTTTAAGGCTAACCCGATAATTGGAAATCCATGACTCATAAAGGACATGTTATGCCGAGCGAGGCGACCTTGGCGACAAAAATAAGGGATAACGGTGGCAGGCGATCTGATATAGACAGGCGACAGTTTTCGTATGATGGCCACATTCCTGAGAGAAGGCAGCGGTCTGGGCGGCGGATTGGCGTTGATCGGAGAAGTGGAATTGAGCGCCGATGCGGTGCAGATCGGAGAAGTCATGGAGAAAGGAGAACAATCCCACTGAGGGGGAAAGATGAAAGAAGGGGAAAGGTCTAAAGCCATTGAATAAATTTTGCTTTAACATGTTAGATTGTTAAAGTTTTCTGGGACACACTGGCCCATTTACTTACTCTCGTCCAACCTGTCCTCCTCTCAGCATTGGACCGTCGTTCCTTCCAACTTCTTCTTTCGACTCCCCCGTTCGAGAAATAATCAAGGTCATAGGCCTTGCGTCTATCGTCTCCTGAACGCCGGTCCATATTAGAGCGTGTCACCATTAGCATAGATAATCCCACAATTCAAAAACCAAAATTGTGTCTGAATGGGATTTCCATTCAGGCATTAAGTCAGTGATTCAATTGCTCCCATCAAAGCTTGCACTTTAAATGGTTTCAATAAAGAAAGATTGAACAATCCTTTCTCAATGTCTTCACTAAACCCTGTAATGGCCACTATGGGTGTGTCTGGTTTACGTGAATTTCGAATGTGTTTGGCAACCGCATTACCATCCTTTCTTGGCATCCGGATATCAGTGATGACAAGATTGAAATCCTCACGGTTGTCGAACAGTTCTATCCCCTCTTCGCCGTCATGGGCAGTTTTCACATCATAACCCATAAGAAGTAGTGTTTCCCGCAGAAAACTGAGAAGACCCTCCTGATCTTCAATCACCAGAATATGACCCATAATAACCCCGATAAACGGTTTGTTTTGTAGAGGGTGAAATGCATTTAGGTGAAGTTATATATAATTATATTATTATAATATTATTTGTCAAGTATTTTTTATTAATTAATTACTAATTATGTTAAAATATATATAGTAGTCTAAGGACCTATGGGTACAATATATTGTATTTTGTAAATCAGGTCGAAAGTCTCATGGTTCACGCCTGCCCTACCGGGACTTGACAGGCGGTCTTGAAAAGATCGCAATGAATTCTACTCAAGGACATTTGCGTACCGAGAGTGAAAAACCAGGTCTGTCCCAGGGGTAAAGGTTCACTCATGAAAAGTGGGAACCCGCCTCAGGTAAAATCTTTGCTTTCCGCGGGAAATCCTGACGGTGAAACTGACACCCTGATTTACTTGCTTTTTCTTCACTTTTGGCGGGTTTTTAGAATAGCTTTGATTCCCTTTAGAAGTTGTTTTGACAGCGCTGGATGGACATGAAAATCAGTTTGACGGCTTCGTAAAAAGTCCATCTGCTGCGTTACGCTTCATCTTTCGTCATTGCAGCGTACTGTAAGTACGCCTCATTCCCCAAGATTCGCAAGCCTTGCATTTGGAACTTTTTACTGTGCCGTCTAATTGATGACTTTTTACGAGTGCATCCAGTTTGACTTTTTAAATGTCGTGACTAACTTTTGGGTAAACTGTTAGGGATTTGACATAATGGGAAACCAGATTAGAACAACGATCTTACTTGCCGTCATGACGGCGCTTATTTTATGGATGGGGCAGCTCCTGGGAGGGCGCCAGGGAATGGTCATTGCGCTTGTGGTGGCAGCGGGTATGAACTTCTTTAGCTACTGGTATTCGGACAAAATCGTTCTAAAGATGTATCGTGCAAAGGAGGTGACACCCCAACAGGCCCCTCAAATCTACGAGATGGTTCGGACCCTTACAAAGAATGCCGGTCTTCCCATGCCCAGAATTTACGTCATTCCCCAGGAATCACCAAACGCATTTGCCACCGGAAGAAACCCGGCACATGCAGTTGTAGCGGTCACTGAAGGGCTTATCGGGATCATGAACCGGGAAGAGATTATGGGGGTTCTGGCCCACGAGCTGGCCCATGTGAAAAATCGCGATATTCTGATTGGCTCGGTCGCCGCTACCATGGCGGGGGCCGTAATGCTGCTGGCGACCATGGCCCGGTGGTCTGCCTTCTTTGGCAGCGGGGGGTCTGAAGACGATGAAGGAGGCCTTGGCGCCATTGGCCTGATCGTCATGTCGATTGTGGCCCCAATGGCAGCCATGCTGATTCAGATGGCCATATCCCGGTCACGCGAATATCTCGCTGATGCCACCGGGTCAAATTTTTCCGGCCATCCTGAGGGTCTTGCAAGTGCCCTGGAAAAGCTCGGCACCTATTCACGGCGACTCCCGATGGCAGCCAACCCTTCAACCGCACACATGTTTATTGTAAACCCCCTGTCAGGGAAGAGCCTTATGAAGTTCTTTTCAACGCATCCCCCACTGGAAGAGCGCATCGCCCGTCTCCGGGGGGTTCGAAAGTCAAGAGGGAACGGGGGGCCACGTATTGACAGGAGAGAATCAGAAGCCAAAGCCCTGTGGGATCGGCTCTCCAGGTAATAAGGACGTCAGTAAAGATTCGAATTTCTTTTATCATGACGCTTTAGTTTTACAGCTTGGGTAAGCCTTCCAACGTCCACCAACCCCGATAGCATAAGCGTTTTCCACCCTTCTCTCCCTAAATCTCTAACCAGCCTGATTTGGAGATTAAAAATTGTTTTCCCCCACAATCCCCGTTTATGCTATCTGCAATATCAGCTGATTTTAGGTGCAAGATATATCAGGAGCGCGAGTATTGAAATGAGCCAAGAGGAGAGGGCTTCAACAGTGAAGTTTCTACGTGAAACCTGAAATTATCTGAGTTTCAAGGTTTTTTGGGAAAGCTGAAATTTTTTACCTGTGCCTTTCAATGCGGTATTGTAGATAAAGCCTTTACCCTGAGTCATTTTCGTATTTCGTTTACAATACATAAAACAACATAGGCCGATGAATTTTAGTATCACAGATTCCCCTGGCTAAAGCCGGGGTCCTTACGGTTACAAGTCCGGTCGGAGTTGACCAAATATTATAACATCGTATTCTCGCTATAATATTTGGAAGGGCTCATTCATCCACGGGGAACCCGTGGTATTCTGTCTTCGACCGCATAAACGAAAACCGAAACGACTGACAGATCAAATAGCGGCAAGAGAAATTAGGAAAATTTAAATTTCATTTGGCAGCAGCTATAAAGCGAAATCTTAAAAAATTCAATTGGTTATATTTAAACTTGTAGCAAGGATCCTACACACTCGGCAGCTGGAGCCAATCAGGAAAGCTGAGAACCTAAATTTGAATTGAAATCGCATCCAGTTTATAGTTGATTCTATCAAGAGAAAAACACCAATCCTTTATCTTTCAAATCAACCTTTTTTAAACCTGGTGGGCATCAAAGATGAAATACCCAAAATACCAGCTTGAAAATCCAGAAAGTATGAAATTTTGCGGTGAAGGCGGCTTGATCTTGACCTGTGAAGACTTTGCCAGCCCTGCCAATGGAATTCGAGGATCGATTTCGCCACAAGCATGGGTTTTTCGTGGTTGATGCTATTCAGTGCAATTTCAAAGGATGGTCTCCCAACTTGTCTATGGAATCATCCATAATTTTATTCCATAATTTGCAATATATTTTTGTGATACGTCAAAATGAGAAAGGCCCGCGACAACGCAACACAAATCAAAACCCGAGAAATTATGTCTTATCCTTGCTTAGCGTTTCAAGGGCCTCATTTGGACCTAACAGAATCAGCATGTCACTATCCTTTACCACAAATTTCGCAGTGGGAATCAGATTTAGATGGTCCGGAATGATTTCTTTGATCGCGACGACCTGAATGCCGTATCTATTAATCAAATCCAATTCGCGCAAGGACTTGCCAATAAATCCTTTGGGTGGGGCTAATTCAATTATACTGTAACCTTCAACAAATGGTAAATATTCGAGCATATTTGGGTTGTGCAGCCGTTCAGATAGAGAAATGGCCAGATCTTTTTCCGGAAAAATAACCTCAGAGGTCCCAATTTTTTCAAGGACACGGCCATGGGCCTCGCTCATGGCTTTGGCAAGCACATGGCTGACTCCAATATCTTTCAGATTAAGTGTAGTAAGGATCGAATTGCTCAAAATCGATCCAATACAGACAACCACAGTATCCATCTCTTTAAGCTCAAGGGCCTCTAATGCCTTTCGATCCGTTGCGTCTGTAACGACGGCCTGACTCACCTGATCCTTGATTTCCTGAACCGGTTTTGGGTTCTTATCAATGGCCAGCACCTCATGCCCTTTTTCATATAGGTGTACGGCCAAATAATAACCGAATTTTCCAAGTCCAATGATAGCAAATTGTTTCATTTCGTTTCCCTCATCCAATCATTATGGGTTCGTCTGCATAATAATACCGGTGTGCCCCGTGACGGCTCACAGCTATAGCAATTACTAACGGGCCAATGCGCCCTACGAACATCACGAAGGTGATAATGAGCTTCCCCGCAATAGATAAGCTCCCTGTAACTCCAGTTGAGAGCCCTACGGTGCCAAAGGCGCTAACTACCTCAAAGAACAACTCTAGGAATTTTCCTCGACTCATGGGGTGGGCGACCTCTCCCAGTTCGGTCATCAGAAGGGCCATAGTAGCAATGATTACCACGACAACACTGACCATTACCACGCTGATGGCCTTTCCGACGCTCTCGTTAGAAATTGTGCGATGGAATAACTGAGGACTCTCCAGGCCGCGAAGACGTGACACCCCCAATATGGCCAGACATGCTAAGGTGGTTGTCTTAATACCGCCCCCGCATGAACCGGGAGAGGCCCCTATGAACATCAACAGAATAAAGACAAAGAGGGTCTCATTAGCCATATTCCCGATTGACAGGGTGTTGAAACCTGCCGTTCTGGCAGTTACAGACTGGAAAAAACCCGCAAGGAAACGATCAGGGATGGACAACGGTGCGAGAGTATTATGCCATTCCATCGCTATGATCAGAAAACTGCTAAAAAGGAGTAAAATCGCCGTGGTGAAAAGCACCAGCTTTGAGTGAAGGCTGAGGCGTGACCGGGATCCACGATTTAAGGGAAACTGTTGCTTGAGCTCCGAAAACACTAAGAAACCGATGCCTCCGCTCACAATAAGCAAACACATCACGATGTTCAAAAACAAGTCTCCCTGATAGGGAACGAAACTCTCTGAAAATAGAGAAAAACCTGCATTGCAAAACGAACTGATCGAGTGAAAGACCGATATGTAAAGGGCCTCCACTATGTTTGTTCTCGGAAAGAAACGAAAGAACATCAAGGCCGTGCCTATGGCCTCGATAGCAAAAGTAAACAGGAAGACGTCCCGCAGAATAGAGAGAACGCTTCGGTCTCCGCTCTGAGTGAATGTATCTCTTATCACGATTTGCCTGGCTAGGCTGGGTCGCCTGCCTGCCATCAAAATGAATAAAGTTGATATCGTCATAATGCCCAGCCCCCCCGTCTGGATCAAAATCAGAATGACCAGTTGCCCGAACGCACTGAAGACCTTTCCTGTATCCCCTATCACAAGGCCGGTCACACAGGTTGCAGACGTGGATGTAAAGAGGGCGTCCACAAAGCCAATACTATGCGTATTCATTGCAGAGGGCAACATTAGAAGGGCGGTCCCGATCGAAATAAGAATGGCAAATCCAATGATCGAAATACGCGCGGGAGACTTGAAAAGCGCTCTCGAAATGCGTACAGCCAGATTTTTGTATGGGGCTCTTGCCGCATTCATTTTCTACGATCTACCGATTTAAGCATATATCTATTTGCTAAAATTCAGTCCACAAACTCAGCGATGCGACTATGTTTTCGTTTGAGTTTTAATATGAATTCATCATAGCGGTGAATCCGGATGATTGCCCTGATAATGAGGTATGACCCCAAAAAAACCATGGCCACACAAATTGTTAACAGAGGTGCAAGTAGGTGCATAACCTGGATAATGTCATAGTATTTTGAGGTGGCGATCAGGATACTAACTACTGAAAGGGGCAGGGCGAACACAGCGATTCCTGTACGCATGGCTGCAAGCGAGGTCCTTTTTTCTGCTAAAAGGAGTTGAACTTCATTGATAATAGTACTCTGAAATTCTGTTTCTCTGTCTCTTGTCAAGGATACCCCTGTGCTGAATTTTTGATTTTCTTTCTGTTAATCCAATAACATTTCATATCCTCTTATACTGTGCTCTGTTGCATTACTTCAATAAGAAATGTCAGGTACCCTTAAAACCAAAAAAATAGCTTTTCCAATAAAGAACAGAAACGTGGCTATGTCAATATAGAATCCGGGAAGACACAGCTTATATAGTTTGTACGATCAGTTCTGTAGTCAGTTTAATCTTCGTTATCGAAAAGCCCATATAGAAGATCCACAAAGTTTTCACTTGACTTTTCATATTGCGGTGTAGGTTTGTGGGCCTTGGAATCAGAGGTGTCAATTATATTACTGTTTCCTAACTCAACATACGGCACAAATATCAAATCAGGATACTTCTTACACATAAGATCAGCAAATTTCTGCGCTTCCTCAACACTTGAGAACTCTCTTTCTAGTGTACCATTATACTTATAAGTTTTCAGTTTCACTTTCATTGGCCAAATTCTTTAATTTTAGAATTGCATTCACTTGCAGGCTAATTACATTCTGACTTCCTGTATCATAAAGACCGTATAAGAAATAGCAAAGCAGATCAGGGTCAGGGCAATGAGGGCCGTCATATGCGGGAACACAACGAGGATGCTTTGGCCCAGGGGAAGCGGGTTCTGAAAACGCGCGGACAGGAGCTCTTCCATGGGGCCCATGAGTACAACGGAACGCGTGGTTTTCCGCATGGGGTCAATAATCGTCTGGGTGGCCTCCGAGTAGAGGACC
>Ga0272443_10007688_pt1 | contig 10209 bp, 9 predicted proteins | sample SSMAcet12_FD_193581 | JGI IMG/M metagenome (GOLD analysis project Ga0272443, IMG submission 193581) | Marine sediment archaeal communities from Little Sippewissett salt marsh, Falmouth, MA, United States - SSM-Acet-12 | ecosystem: Environmental > Aquatic > Marine > Wetlands > Sediment ... | reverse complement strand
TCCCACTGGCATAAAAACAGGGGTATCGAAGCATCCGTGTTGCGTTTCGATTTCACAGAGCCTGCCCCTGCATTCCCTGGACTTATGAATTAGTTTAAATTCCAAAATACATTAGCCCGTTGTTTACCCCAACGTTGCATAAAATTTGAGTTCAAAACGGTTTAGATTGGGTCAGCAAGGGGCGATTGCTCATTTTCAAGGACGAAAGCGTATTAAACATACGGTGAGGTCTTGAAAATGGGCAATCGTTTCTTGATGGCCTAATATAGACCGAGTGGAGCACTTTTGGACCAAATATTTATGCAACGTTGGGGTTTATTTACAGTATCAGCATCGCATCCCCGTAACTGTAAAACCTGTACCCTTTCTCAATAGCCGACCTGTAGGATTTTTTAATAAACTCAAGACCGGCAAAGGCGGACACAAGAAAAAGCAACGAGCTCTTTGGTAGATGGAAATTGGTGATCAGAGCATCCACTACCCTGAAAGAAAAGCCGGGGGTCACGAGCAGATCGGTCTTCCCATCTCCCGGCAATATCGAACCGTCAGGGGTCACGGCGGTTTCCAGTACCCTTACAACAGTTGTTCCAACAGCAATTACCCGCCCGCCTTTTTTTCGGGTCTGTTCTATGGCATCTGCTGTTTCAGTTTTTATGTGGTAAGACTCATCACCCAAATGATGTCTTCTGATGTCCTTTGTCCGAACAGGTCTGAACGTCCCGTGTCCCACATGAAGGGTCAGATGGGCGACAGCAATCCCCACAGACGTCAGTTTATCGATCAACTCCTCTGTAAAGTGGAGTCCGGCAGTGGGTGCAGCAACGGCACCTTCGCTTTTTGCAAAAATCGTCTGATACCGCTCTTTGTCAAGATGAAGATAAGTCGTTTTTTCTCCTCGCTTAATGTAAGGCGGCAAAGGCATGTGGCCTTGTTCTTCAAGCAAAGCATCAATAGAGCAATCTCCGCTAAATGTGATTTTGACCAGACCGTTTTCCAGTACCTCTCGTACCTTCCCTGAAACACCGGACTTAAATAAAAGGAGACCCCCTTTCTTTGGCCGTTTGGATGATCTCAAAAGACAAAACCGTGTTTCTGGATCTTTGCCTGCCGAATCATTGCCTCCCAGAACCAGGATTTCTACTCGACCGCCACTTTCCTTTCGGCCAAAAAGTCTTGCAGGAACAACCCTCGTATCATTCACCACCAGTAAATCACCAGACCGAAGCAGCGAGGGCAGGTCAAAAAAAAATCTATCTGAAACGGTTTTTTCTTTCCGATCCAGGACTAACAGACGTGAACGATCCCGTCTTGAAACAGGGACCTGCGCGATTGATTCTGCAGGCAACGCGTAATCATAATCCTCTATATCAAACATCCTAAACTTTTAAACACAATAGGCTAAACAAGATCTAAATTAAAGTCAAATCTTTTTACCCTAACGTTTCATAAAATTTGAGTTCAAAACGGTATAAATTGGGTCAGCAAGGGGCGCTTGAGCATTTTTAAGGACGAAAGCGTATTGAACATAGGATGAAAGTCTTGAAAATGGTCAATCGTTTCTTGATGGCCTAATATAGAACGAGCGAAGCGCTTTTGGACCAAATATTTATGAAACGTTAGGGTTTATTCTTTGAAAAAATAAGCGATTAACAGCCCCAGAGCCATCGCTACGAAACCCATGGCCCTGAGATTTGAATCCGGGATCTCCTGTAGTGTTGACATCCATTTTTTCATCTTACCCGGAAAAGCAAAATAAGGGATTCCCTCTACAATGAGGACCAGTCCTATCAGGCAAAACAGCAATTTCATTTGTTCGTTCCGGACATTTCCTGCAGGATCTCCTCCAGATGTTCAAGCTCCCTTCCGTATCCGGCCCAATTTCCCTGACGTAGATATTCTTTGGCCTTGTTATAATGTTCCAAAGCCAACGCCCCAGACTCAGAAGCTTCGTGGGCTCCAGGTTTAAAGGTGGAAACCATCTCTCCGGCGCCTATTTCTCCCCCTAAAACAAGCCTCAAGGATCTATCAAGCGTTTCCTCCATGATGACCCGATTCCCGTAAGCCACAATGACCCGCTTTAATTCCGGCAAAGCCGCACTCCTTGATTTACCTGTCTGTGAAGGGCCTGTCGCCTGTGTCCCTTGCGGTTTTCTAAACCCTTTGGGTTGAGATGTTCCTGATGCCGGTGTTTCACTCGCTTCCTGTATGGCTTCAAGGTATACGGGTTCCACATAGACAAATGAGTCGCTGATAGGAATGGCCAGGAGATTTCCCCGGATGACCCTTGAACCCTTCTGCCCCCATAAGCTCAATTCCCGGGAGATATCCGTTTGCTGGTCTATCCTGGCTTCAAGTTGCATGGGCCCATAGATCAGTTTTTCTTTTGGCAACTTGTATACCAATAGATTTCCGTAATTAGGCAGGTCACTTCTAGCCGCCAGCCAGGCGATCATATTATCCTTTTTGGAAGGAGTGAAGGGGATCATCAGGAGAAATTCTTCTTTATCCCCTTCGGGCACTTTGATGATGATATAATAAGGTTCCATTTTTTGCCGGCTGTCACCATATACTTCATCAGGGATTTCCCAAAGATCTTCCTGATTATAGAACACCTGGGCGTCTTCCATGTGATACTTTGTGTAGGTATCGACCTGAATTTTAAAAAGATCCCTGGGGTAACGGATGTGTTTTTTCAAATCAGCAGGCATATCGTTGAAAGGCTTAAATAGATCAGGGAAGATACTTGAATAGGTTTGAACAATAGGATCTTTTTCATCGACTATGTAAAATGATACATCTCCGTTATAGGCATCGATGATGACCTTTACTGAATTGCGGATGTAATTCAGTGTGGCGTTTCTAAAACGAGTCTTAGACCGACGGGAATAGGGATACATGTCAGAGCTCGTATAGGCGTCTTGAATCCAGTAGAGTTTTCCCCCAGACACGACTATGTAAGGATCACCGTCATAGTTCAGAAAAGGCGCGATGGCAGCGACTCTTTTGTCAATCCGGCGTTTAAACATGATTCGACTCTCTGGGTTCAGATAATTGGTAAAAAGTATCTGGGGATCGAAAAACTCGAAGGCAAACAAAACCCGTCTCACAAAGGAGTTGATGGGGACACCCCCTTTTCCCTGATAGAGGCTATACACATTCTTGTCTCCCTTGGGGTAATCAAATTCCTTGGTTTTGGTCTTTATCAGGACATACTGTTCTGTTTTTTCTCCATAATAAATCTCCGGCCGCTCTACCTTTAGATCCGGATCAGAGACTGGCGGCACGTCTTTGATGAAGAGGTGTGGCAGTCCCTCTTTGTCCACTTCATTGACCGAACTTGCGGCCAATCCATAGCCATGGGTATAAATCAGATGTCTATTGACCCATGTATTTGCCTTGGGAGGCAGTTTATTGATAACCAATTCACGTGCCGCCAGCATAAGCTGTCGATAGCGATCATTGATTAGATAACGATCTACGTCCACATTGTTAAAGTCGTAATAGAGACGAATTGCCTGAATCTGCTTGTAAGTCTGAAGCAGGGGGCGTTCGTCCCAAATCCTGATATTTTGGATTGTCACATCATGTTTCTCGATGTCTTCCACTTTGAGTGTATTGCTGACCTCAAAATCGACTACTTTTATTTTATCCAGGTTATAGGCCTTACGGGTGTGTTCAATATTATAGGCAATGTAAGGGGACTCCTTTGCCAGTTCATTGGGTTTAACAACAATTTTTTGTATCAGGGTGGGTAAACCCGTGCCAAACAATAAAACGGCCCCTAACCAAATTCCGCCACTTAACCAGATCAGTTTTTTTCTGGACCTAAAAACATCCATGAAAAGAATGACAGCCAGACCCAGCGAGAGGATGATTAAAATCCGGTAGGCCCATACTTTAAAATAGACATCCGTATAGCTGGCACCAAAAGCAGGTCCCTGCGTGGAATACAGCAGCCCGTATATCTTCAGATAAAACCGCCAGGCCAGGATCAAAACAATGATTCCTAATATAAAAACAAGGTGTTTTTTGGCTTTTTCTGAAATGGTAATCTTGGGCAAAGAGGGGGGTGCACCTTCTGCTGGGTTAAGGTCACCGGCTATCTGAAGCGCACCCCCTTTCAGATACCACGCGATGGTGATGAGGCCGGCAAAAACAAAAAAGACCATCAGACCTTCCTGGACCAGAATATAGAGGGGGAGAGAAAACACATAAAAACCGATGTCCTTATTAAAGATGGGATCTGTACTCTCAAAAGGTTTCTGATACAAATAGCGCAGAACCATGTCCCAATGATCTGAGCCCTTTGATGCGATGACAAGGCTAAGGATTAAAACAAAGGCAAGTAAGATCGTATTGAGGGCCCTTCCTGAAAGGCCCACCTGAGATAGATAGCCTCCCATATCTCCTACATTCATGCCACGCCCATCGTCGGGGTGCAAACGCGTGGCAACGGCGATGTTAATGACTATAATGATCATCAACGGCAGCCAAACCACAAAACCAAAGCCAAATTTGCTTAAAAGCATCGTCCAAAAAACCGGGGCAAAATCAAGGTTCTCGAACCAAAGCCAATCGGGATATATGGAAATAACTGCCCAGAGAAAAAGGATAAATAAAATTCCTAAGCCGATAAGTATTTTTTTCTTCATAACGGGTCTCCGGTAATGTAAAAATCAAACGTAAGATAGCGAAACATAAACGCTGTCAATATTTCCAATCGTCCAATACGATTGGCTTTAGCGGGTGATAATAGGATTTATAAATATTTAGCGCAAGAGGTTTTATTAAAACACGGTAAATTTGAATGGCTGTGGACCAGAAATCACACTTGACAATAAACGGTTGTTCGCTTAACAATATTTTTCAACGCACTCATTCCCCTGGGGAAAATACTTGCGCAACCTATTGAGCTTTTGAACATACTAAACAAAACTCACTCGCTAACCTTAATAAAATAGGAAAGGAGATTTCTTATGACATTTCAAGAAGGAAAACCATCCCCGGAATTTGAAAAGGCGCTCAAGATCGGTCGCCCACCCAATATCAACCAATTGTTCCCTAATTCAAGGGCCCTGATCGTGAGCGGCAAGGTGATAGACAGGGCCATGCTCGAGAAAGGCAAGGCCATGACTATAGCGGCCAATGGGCGGAATCACTTTGTGATTCGTGGGGCTCTCAGGGCGGCACAACGGGCAAATGCGGCCATAATCATTGAGATTGCCAAATCCGAGGGGGGCGCAAGTGCTTATTGTGCGGTTAATTTCTGGAGCATCGCACGGCAGGTGGACGCGGTCTGTAATGAATTGGGAATCACCGTGCCTGTGGCCATACATGCGGATCATTACGGCATCAAGAGCGATGCGGATGTAGAAACGGCCAGGACAGAAGTCCCATCCCTGTTTGATGCAGGAATCACTTCAATTGCGATTGATGCTTCGCATCTGCCCGACGACAAAAACCTCCTGGCAAGTATCGCCCTTTACCCCTATGTCCCCAATTGGGCCGGATACGAGACTGAGGTGGGTGAAATAAAGGGGAAAGAAGGTCTTTCAACGGCTGATGAAGCGTTGTTCTTGATACAAGGTCTGAACGCGCATGACATTTTCCCCGACTGGATCGCTCTAAACAATGGAACCACCCATGGCATTGAGGCCAGCGATAAGGGGATACAGATATCGTTGACAACAGAGATCCACAATGCCCTTAAAAAATATAAGGTATCAGGGGCCCAGCACGGCACCTCGGGTAACAATTCCCAGCGCCTCAGGGACATTGCGCAAATGACCCACACAACCAAAGCCAATGTTGCAACGGCCCTCCAGATGATTTCCTGGGGGGTAAAGGTCAATGACTACGGCAACGCGCATTTGGATGAAAACGGGGAATTTGTTAAAGTTGCAAACCAAGGAATGACCGATGACCTGTGGAATGCGTTAGTTACGTCTGCCAAAGAAAACGGCCTTAAGGGAGGGAATTACAAAAAGCTCAATCTCCCTTTTGAAAATAAGCTCCTGGGCCAGTCCCGTGATGTGCGGGAGAGGATGGTAAAAGGTGTAGAGGATTTCGTTTATGAACTCCTCACCGATGTTTTTAATGCCGGTGATACGGCCCCCTTGGCTATCGACACGATTCTAAAGGCAAATTCCTTTGATCTGGGACCAAAATCCACCCGTATTGAGAACCCCGCTGAATGGACTGAGGACCAGATTCATGAGCGGGCCTCCAGATTAAATATGGAAAAAGGCCCTGCAGGGGACTTTGATGATTGATACCCCTGAGAAAAAGCCCCATCGCTGGATTAAAGACATCACGGAGAAAGATACGGTCAGCGGCCATTATCTGGTCAAGGAAAAAAGACTGGCAAAAACGCGAAACGGAAAACCCTTCATTAGCATTACCCTGTCAGATCGAACGGGCGAGGTGGGGGCCAAGGTATGGGAGAAGGCTGAAGAATATACCTCCCTGTTCCAACAGGGGGATGTCCTTGACGTTAGGGGAAATGCAGAAACCTACCGGGGCCAGATACAGATAACGGTTTCAGCGTTATCCCCCTTGACAGGAAAGGTTGATCACACCATTTTCCTGGAATCTGCCCCTGAAAACACCGCTCAGATGATGAAGGCCCTAAAGGATGTCCTGAGTGAGGTGAAAAATATCCATCTTAAAACTCTCATCGATCTTTTTTTCGCTGATAAGCCGTTTCTTTCTTTGTTCAAAAAAGCACCTGCGGCAAAGAATTTTCATCACGCATACGTTGGCGGGCTGCTGGAGCACACCTTGTCTGTGTGCCGGATGTCGAAGCGCGTGGTGACGCATTACCCCCAGTTGGACAGAGAACTCCTGATAACGGGAGCGTTTTTACACGATATCGGAAAGATAAGGGAATTAAAGGCCAATCTCCAGATCGAATACACGGATGAAGGGAGACTGCTTGGGCATGTGGTGCTGGGAGCAGCCATGGTGGATGAAAAGCTGAGGGGGTTAAAGCGTTTTCCTCAGGAACTGGCCGCCCGGCTGAAACACCTGATACTCAGCCACCACGGTCAGTATGAATTCGGATCCCCTAAAAGGCCAAAATTTTTGGAGGCTTTTGCCCTTCACATGATTGATGATCTGGATGCAAAGATAAATGGACTGGGCCATTTCATGAAAAAAGACAAGCGAGAAGGGGCCTGGACCGACTTCAATCGGCTGTTTGACCGTTATTTTTATAAAGGGGAAATCCTTTCTCTGGAAAAAAACACGGGCGAGAAAGACAACGCGGACATAAGGCAAGGAAAATTATTTTCTCACTCATCATAGCTGTGAGAAATTCCTAAAATGAAACGTCAAACATCTCTTTTACCATTGATGCTTGGCGGTCCGTTCGGCATCGAACAGACAGGATAATAGCTTGGGCCTCTGTGATGGCCTTTTCCAGTTCATCATTTACGATTATATAATCATACCACACACATTGTTTGATTTCACTGGAGGTCTTTTTCATTCTCGATTTTATGACAGTTTCATCATCCGTTCTGCGCGTCATCAGCCTTTTTTCCAGGACCTCCAGAGATGGCGGCAGCACGTAAATAAGCACACTATTCTTAAACTGTTTCCCGATCTTTTTTGCACCCTGTGTATCCAGATCCAACAAAACATCAACCCCATTGGCCGTCTGTTCTTCAAGGCTTGAAAAGGATGTGCCATATAGATCATCATAAACTTTAGCCCACTCCACAAATGCCCCTGCATCGATCATGCGCCTGAAGGTCTCTTTTTGTATAAAGTGATAATCGATGCCATCATTTTCATTATCCCTGGGCTTTCGGCTGGTATGGGAGATGGAATACCCAAGGCCTTTGATTCTTTCTCTAAGGGCCTTAATGATGGTTGATTTGCCTGCCCCTGAAGGGGCAGAAATGACAAAGAGGTTCCCAGACATATCTACTCTTCAATTTCCTCCCCGCTTAACGTACAATTGGGACTGTATCTCTGGGCAATCGTTTCAGACTGAATGGCTGACAGTATGACGTGATTACTATCCGTGATAATCATCGACCGGGTGCGTCTTCCCTGGGTGGCATCGATCAGCCGTTTCTCATCCCTCGCCTCGTCCCGTAGCCTCTTGATGGGAGCAGCGTTTGGAGAAATAATAGCAACGACCCGCCTGGAAACAACCGAGTTTCCAAAACCAATGTTGACAAGCTTGGGACTCATGGATATCTCCTTTCATTCAATGTTCTGAACCTGTTCTCGCAATTTTTCAAGCTCCGCTTTCATTTCCACGACCACCTTGGAAATAAGTGCATCCGATGCCTTTGAGCTGAGCGTATTGACTTCCCGATTGATTTCCTGAATGAGAAAATCCAGTCTTCGCCCCACGACATCATCCATTGTCAAGTATTCCCGGAATTGTTTCAAGTGACTCCTGGTTCGAACGATTTCCTCTGTGATATCCGATCGTTCAGCAAATAACGCAACCTCCTGAGCGAGCCGACTCTCATCCAAGGCAACGTCCTCAATGAGATGATCGATCCTATCCTTAAGCCGTTTCCTGTACTCCTCCGCAACAATAGGAGTCCGTTTATCCACCTCATTGATATACGCGTCCAACAGATTAAGTCTTTTTGCCAAATCGGCTTCAATCGCTTCGCCCTCCTTGACCCTCATCATGTCAAGAGAGTCAAGCGCCTGGGCTACGACATGATGGAACCCAGGTCTTAGCTTATCCATGTCGATCGCTTCAGGTCTGAAAAAAAGCACATCTTTCATCTGCAAGAGGGTGTTGACTTCTATTTTTTTGTCAAGACCGAACTGTTCTGCCAGTTGTTGCGTAATCTTGATATAGGAATCGACCAGATGCATGTTCAGCTCAAGGCTGTAAGGTGATTCCTCACCATTATTTTCTATTTGCACAGAGACCTCAACACGACCCCTCCTGATCTTGGAAGAGATTGTGTCTTTGAGCTCCTTCTCTAACACCAGGTAACTTCTTGGAATTCTAAGAATGATATCCAAATGACGATTGTTGAGTGACCTCGTCTCTGCAATAAATTTTGTATCACCCAGATGAAACTCCCCCCTGCCGTATGCTGTCATGCTTTTAATCAAGGCGTTTCATCTCCCTCAACTGTTCCATGTATTTTTCTCTGATTTTATTAAAAAATCCGATGATTGCCGGTGTTGCATAGTCGGGGTATGTCCACTTCACCGGTCTGTAACTTCCTTTCTGGAAAATCAAGGTGAGGTCTGCATAAATCCCTTTAGACAGATAGACCCTGTGCACATAGTTCTTTCCCGTAGCCAGGATAAGCCTTTCCGGTGATATAAACCCCGGGTCAATGTTGACCAACCTGTTTTCCTCACGGCGATGTTGATCTTCAATCCTGTTTGTTTCAAGTTTTATCTCAACAAGATGATCAGCAGGGACCAGTTGGGAAAAAGATATGAACCGGCGGTGGAGCGGCCATCCCATTTCTCTGGCATAATACTTCGTGCGGTCGAAAAGGAGTTCAGGGCTGATCCAATCGACTGAACCAAAACCCTTCGACAATTCCACGATGACCGTATCAATCAGCTCTTTTTCAGGCGAAAACAAACTTGAGATGAGCTTGACGGGTTCCGGCTCCTGCGGTTGACTCATGATTGTCGCTTCCCTATGAGTGTTTTCAATTCCGCTGCACTGACAGTAGAGGTTCCTACCTCACCAACCACTAACCCTGCGGCATAATTTGATAACACCGCCGCTGATTTTAAGTCAAGCCCGGAAGCCAGTGCAAGAGAAAACGTGCTGATAACCGTATCACCCGCTCCTGTCACATCAAAGACATTTTTCGCGACGGTTGGAATATGAATAACCTCTCCCCCGTTCTCAAAAAGTGTCATTCCCTCTTTCCCCTGGGTAATAAGCACGGAGCGACAGTTGAGTTCCTTGAGCATTTGTTTGCCGGCCCGCATCAGTGTTTCTTCATCTACGATCTCAAAACGGCAAAATATCCCTGCCTCATGATGGTTCGGGGTAATGACATCAACCCCATGATAATATTCAAAATTACCTGTCTTGGGATCAACGGCAACTTTTATCGATTCACCTGCAGTGGACTGGATTAATTTTCTCAGACCCTTCATCAGTGCGGCAGAAATTACACCCTTACCATAATCGGCCACCACGATGGCATCAAGTCTATCAAGATTTTTTTTCATAAAAGTCAGAAGACGTTCTAT
>Ga0272443_10007685_pt1 | contig 10212 bp, 6 predicted proteins | sample SSMAcet12_FD_193581 | JGI IMG/M metagenome (GOLD analysis project Ga0272443, IMG submission 193581) | Marine sediment archaeal communities from Little Sippewissett salt marsh, Falmouth, MA, United States - SSM-Acet-12 | ecosystem: Environmental > Aquatic > Marine > Wetlands > Sediment ... | reverse complement strand
TCGGAATCTTGAATATAAGAATGTGATAATCACACGCTCAACGGGTCGAACACCACTCAAGCGAGATCAGCTTGTCAGTATGGGGAATGTCGAGGAGGCGGCCGCCCGAGCGTATGCGCATCCGGACTCGAACATAAGAGCGCTTATCGGGCGGGTGATATCGAAGGTTGCCGCACCGACTCTCACTCCCGATTACACGCGAACGGAGCGCGAGAGAACTCTGCGTATCGCCCGTATTCCCCGTGAGGAACTGTCATTTAAGGCGGGTGATGTTATTGTGCGACGGAACCAGAAGGTTGAGCCGGTTCATGTCAAATGGCTGGATGCTCTCGCCAAACACCGTCTTGAAACGGAAGAAAAGGCAAGCCTCTGGCAGTTTATTCTCCCGGTATTGGCAAGAGCGGCTTTCATTGGTTTCATTCTCTCGATTTTCGTCTCGTTCCTGTATTATTTCAAGCGAAGGATGACATTTTCCAATCTGCGGTATACCGCAATTCTGTTTATTATTCTCCTGCAGATTTTACTCAATTTCCTGATTGATTTTGAACTGGAGCTGTCGTTCTACCTTATTCCTTTTGCGATAGGCGCGCTTCTGTTTGCGATTCTGTTTGATTTACAGATCGGTTTGATGGCAACTCTCACACTTGCGTTGATTGCGGGTGTGCTGAATAATTTCGATTTCTCTCACACGTTCACCGCCTTTTCCGTCGGTGCAGTAGCATGTTTCTCGGTCAGGATTGTACGCAAGAGAGCGGATTTCTACAGGTCCATTCTCTACATTTCCATAACATATCTTGCGTTGATATACTTTGTCGAGAGTCTCCGATTCACCGAACCGGATCAAATGGCGGTAGATTTCGGATTCGGGATTCTGAATGCTGTGCTGTCGCCGATACTCGTGATGGGTTTCTTACCGATATTCGAGAGTATATTCAATTTCACGACGGATATTACACTTCTCGAACTCTCTGACATGAACCACCCGCTACTGAGACGGCTCGCAATCGAGGCTCCGGGAACATATCACCATTCGATTATTGTGGGAAATCTATCGGAGAAGGCTGCGGAGGCGATTGGTGCAAATTCGCTTCTTGCAAGAGTGGGTTCATACTATCATGATATCGGGAAGATGGAGATATCGGAGTATTTCGTTGAGAATCAATCCGGTATTCGTAACAAACACGAGAAACTGACTCCGAACATGAGTGCACTGATTATCGGCTCGCATGTCAAGAAGGGTGTTGAGATGGCGGAGGCGTTCGACCTGCCGGACAAGATCAGCGAATTCATCGAGGAGCATCACGGCACCACGCTGATGTCATATTTCTACAACAAGGCAACGGAAGAGAAGACCGAAGAGGCTGATTTGAGTGAGGATGACTTCCGTTATCCCGGTCCGCGTCCCAACTCGCGTGAGACCGCAATCGTGATGCTTGCCGACTCGGTGGAAGCTGCGAGCCGGACGCTCGAAGATCCCAAGCCGAGTCGTATTCGGAACTTGATTAAGCGGATCATAAATGATAAATTCCAGTCGGGACAGCTTGCGAGTTCCGCTCTTACGATGCACGATCTGGAATTGATCGAAAACAGTTTCGCAAACATGCTGTATGGCGTGTTTCATGCTCGCATAGATTATCCTCAGAAGGAAGAGGAGGAAGAGTGAAAAGCCGTGCGCGGCTGAGAGTCACCAACACTACAAAAACGCGACCGATTCCCTCAAAGAGAATGGCGGTACTCGCCGACATAATTTGTAGAGGGGAGAAGAGATCCGGATCGATTGATGTCGTGATGGTGGGAGATACGAGAATGCGCAATCTCAACCGCAGCTTTCGGAATGAGGACAGGACAACCGATGTCCTTTCATTCTCGCTCGAAGATGAGGGTGACGAACCTTACCCTTATCTGGGTGAAATCTATATATCAATCCCCAAGGCAAAAAAACAGGCACGGAGAGCCAGTCACGGTCTCGACAGGGAGATTCTGTTTCTGACTTCGCACGGCATTCTGCATCTTCTCGGCTACACGCATGAGACGATGGGCAAATTCAATGCGATGATCAAGAAACAGAACCGCTATCTGACCAAACTGTATCGAAAACCATGCTGACTGCACTACTGATTCTACTATACGTTGCGATCGTCTACGCCTCATTTACCGTAAATGTATTCCAGTTCGGGCTGCTCCTGCATGACAATGCTGACGGGGAAACATTCGCGAAAATGACCGACAAGAACCGCAAGCGTCTTAACGGTTACTTCAAGGGATTAAACAGGTTCAACACCTTTGTTACGCTTGCGGATAATCTTGCAGCGGTGTTGACTGCCGCACTGGCATTATTCATTGCTCGGCAGTTTTCCGGTGATGATAGTGTTGTCTATACGATTGAGGCTATTGTCGCGCTGGTACTGACTCTCGCGCTGAATTTCGTTGTTGCACAGACACTTGCGCGACGAGTCCCGAACAGGTGGATAGAGAAGACTCTGATAGGGCGTCTTAATCTTGTCAGTTTCCTGTTTACAACACTCAAACCTATAGTCTGGCTTGTTGAGCAACTGGCCGGTAAGTACAAACGTGAGCAGTTGTCCGAAGAACAGAAAGAGGATATGGTCGAGCGTGCGATAGAGTCACTCGCGGAAACAGCTGGTCTCGATGAACCTCTTGTCGAGGAGGATGAGAGAGTGTTGATCGGCAATATATTCGAGTTGGACCAGACCGCACTCAAGGAGATTATGGTTCCGAGAACCGAGATTGTGGGAATCCCTTCGAATGCAACATTCGATCAGTTCCAGGAGATTGTTAAAAATACGGGTCACTCGCGATTCCCGGTTTTTGAGGAGAGTCTCGACGAAATCAAGGGTATAATCTATGTCAAAGACCTGTTCGTGTGTGTACCTTCAGAAATGGATGAGTTCGATATAACCTGCCATCTCAGAAAGCCTTACTTCGTGCCGGAAACCAAGCTGACAGCCGATCTTCTGGAGGAACTGAAGCTCTCGAGGAATCACATTGCTATCGTGGTCGATGAATATGGCGGGACAGCCGGACTTGTGACGATGGAAGACCTTATCGAGGTGATAGTCGGCGATATTCAGGATGAGCACGATGTTGAAGAGGCGGAGATAACCAAACTCAATGATGGCAGCTACCGTGTGGACGCCAACCTTCCGATGGAAGAACTCGCCGAAGAGGTTGGCCTTGAAATAGACAACGGGGAGTTCGAAACTGTCGGGGGGCTGATCTATGATCTCGTTGGCAGTCTGCCGGAAGAGGGTACGATTGCGGAGAACGAGTATTTCAGCTTTACCGTCGAGAGAATTACCGGACAGCGAATCGAGGTCGTTCATGTCCGTGTGAAAGATTCGGGCGAGGGTGAGGAACCTCTCAAGAGCGACTAAAGAAGCTGCCGTCTCTTTCTAATTGTCCATTCCACTGACAACAGAACCAGCACAATCAGCAATACAATCCAGTTGTTTGCAAGCGATGCTTCAAGCCTTGTTCGCTTATCCGATGACTGCACATCGAGCCCCGCAAAGATGCTGTCTGCAGAATCAGCAGTGAAATACCTGCCCCCGGTTGCGGAAGCTACCTCTTTGAGAATATCCTGCCGGTTGTAGAGAGTCTCCTCTTCGAGCGAAAATCTCTCAACCTGGAATTTCCCGTTCAACTCAGCTATGGTTTCATCGAGACGAACAACGTCGGCTTTGTAGTTGTATTTCCCGTGTCCGAGCAGATGAAGGTCGGCGGTATATCTCCCCGGAGTTGCCTGTACCATTGAGGCCGTGAGGCTGTCGCCGGTTTCCGAGGTCGAATCGGGAGCGACTGTCACTATGACGGAGGCATCGTCTATCGGTTGATAGCTTTCATCGAGAAGAGATGCCGAGAATGTCACCCGCTCACCTGATTTGAATACAGGTTTGTCGGGGATGACCTTGATCCTGTCTGCGTCTTCTGCGGTCACGAGCCATCGAATTGAATTCTGAACAAACCTGTCATAAGCCTGATCGGAGGTGCCTCGCCCCGCTGCGAGGAAATCCACTTTCCACAGCGGCGAAACAGTCGTCGTCAGGACTTTTCCTCTCCCCGATCGGGAGGAAATTATAAGCGGAATCAACTCTCCCACTATATTGCGCTCCGGGTGTACCGCAAGAACCGTTGCGCCGGATTTCTCCACGCCGATATCGATGTATGCGGAGAAGGGAGGAAGGGAGTTCCATTCCTGCTGAAGCTCGGCCGCTTTCTCGGTAATTTCCATTACCGGGTGATGTTTACCCATCTCGGTCAGCGCCGGGTGAAAATCACTGCTCGTTATCAGTTGCGGACGTCTGCCCGGCATGAATGGCAGAAGTTCTTTCATGGTCGGATTTACGCTCTCAGATGCGAATTTGTATCCGAGTACGAAAAATACCGAGCCTCCGAGATCGGAAACATACTTCTTAACCTCGACAGCCTTGGGACCAAGCTGGCTGAAAGGGTAATCGAGCAGAATCAGGAGATCATAGGCAGAGAGTTCATCGGCAGTGTTCGGAAACGGCTTGTAACCAAGTCTTCCGAATCTGTCATCAACCGAGACATCGACCTCGTAGTCATCCGAGACCTCGATAGCCCGTTTCAGAAACGTAAGCTCCCAACTCAGATAAGATGCTGCAAGAAGTATTCTGTGTTTGCCCTTGAGGATTTTCATCGAAAATGATCGGGTGTTGTTATCGCTGAGTTTCTCATCTGGTTGAGTCGGTATTGAAACCGAGAAGGTTCGAAGTCCCTGTTTGTCCGGTGTGAACTGGACGTCAACGGTTTTGCGTGCACCATCCCCGGTAAGTGTGACCTCTGTTGAGGAGAGTGTTTTGCCGCCGGACCTGACACGCAGGGGGATTGTAGTACCCTCAAAACCGCGTGATTCCAACTCAATTTCTATCTGGGAGTTTTTCCCCTCGTATCCGACAGCGTCATGAGTGACATTTACTACTCGAATGTCCGTTGATGATTCCTGCGGTCCAAGATCAATCGTGTTGACTGCCACGCCAAGATTTCGAGCGGCGGAGATCGGATCTGCACCGCTGTTGGCTATGCCATCCGAGGCGATTACTATGCCGGTGAGATTGTCATTTCTGTATTTTTGCTCAAGCTGTTTTAGACAATCACCGAGCGCGGTCTGCTTGCCGTCAAATGCCATTTCCTCAGAAACGGGGCGTACGGAGTCCGAGAATACATATCCGTGTACCTCGAATCCGTCTCGTCCTTCGGGGTTATTCGTTTCCCCAACCAGATTCTCGATGAATGCCTTTTTGCGTTCAAAACCATCGACTGTTTTGATGCTCTCGGAGTCATCAAACAGAACCGCGACCTTGGGTGCGATTGTACTGATCCGAAGGTATGACAAAACCGGCTCCGCGAGCATGACCACGAGGAGGGTTATTGCTACCGCTCTCAGCAGACCGAGGAATACTCTCAGCCCCTTCCGAAGCGGGGGATTCGTTCTTCGGTAGTAGAAAAATGTGAAAATCAGAAATCCGGTCGTAACAATTATGGAAACGATCCACCAGATGTCAGCAAATGATAGTGATATTTCCGCCATTCAATCTTCCGGTTAATGCTTACTTCGTGAGTATAAACCGCCATTCTGTCTATATGTCAAGAACATACATGATACTTACGCGCAGTAGGGTGCATACGTTCCATAAGAGGTTTTTGCTTTCGAAGCAGGAATACTCAGTATAACTTGCAATCCGCGTCGTTCAGTCATGAAAACCAGAGAGATTGATAGAGAGGAGATATCCGGATGAGATTTGTTATTCTATTTGCAGTAGCGCTAATGGTGTTTAGCGTAAACTCAATTGCAGGTGAACTCGATTTTGCCCCAATCAACAATGAGATATCATTTTACAAAAATACAGACGACAGTTTCGATGAACTCGGTGAGACACTGCAGATTGTATCCATTAATTCTTTCAAAACTCTGACATGGTTTAATTTCGAATTCACCGGAGATTTCAACTGGGGGATGAGTGAGTTTGAGGATTACGATTATTACATCGAACTAGGACTTGTAAAACAGGTGACATCGAGGTTGTCGGTCAATTATCAGAGAATCTACGGTACATTTCAGTCGGAGCCGATCAACCAGTTCGGATTGCGTCTAAGCCTGTAGCTTCTCCGCGATATCATCCGCGATCCGTTTCGCGCCCTTGATATTCTTCATCGTCGTGCCGGATCGTACCATATCCACGAGTTTGCCGGTCTTTGTCAATTGAATGATCTGCGTAACAAGCTTGCTCGCGGGTTCATCCGTCGAGACTGCAAATCCGCAGCCACGCTCAAGGATATATTTAAGGTTCTCGGGCGCAAATGATCCGATTGTCGGTGTAAGAGCGGCTATCGGCAATCCGGCTCCCACCGCCCAGTTGTTTCTCTCGTGAGGAGCTGCAACGAGCAGGTCGAGCTGGGGAATGTATTTGGTGCTGATCGTGGTTTCTATTTCACGCTGAGCTGTGATAAGCACCGCTCTGTCGAAGTGTACCGGATCGTACGGTACACTCGTGATAACAACCTCGACTTCCGCCTTGCGAAGTTCTGTTTCAAGCCGATCCGCTTCGGTTATGTTCGATCCCCAGAAAAACCGGACCCTGCAGCCATACTCGAGAAGAGATAGCGCGGCTTCTGTCATGTATCTCACGTGCGCACGTGGATATGCACCGGAGATGGCAAATCCCACAGTCGGTTTCATTTCGCGGGTATCGAGTCGCATCTGCCGGTCGAAGATCACACCACTTAAGTCATTAAGGATCATCGGTTCAATCACCAGTCCGGTCTTTACTATATATTCCGGATCGACACCGTATGATTTCATCTTCTCGGCGGTCATGCCAAGCGGGACATAAATCCGTTCGATATCTCTGACCGCACTCTCAGGCGGTGCAGAAATCTCACCGTGCACATAAAACACCCGATGCTTCTTTTTCAGCATATTTGCAAGCAGGGGATGAGCAACGATACAGATTCCCTTATAATCGGACAATCGTGTGAGCAGGTCGCGCTGAAGTATTCTTACCACTGCGGAATTCGGATTGAACTCCGACTGGCTCGATCGGAAACCGCTGTAGAGTCTGGAGATCAGACCCCCGCGCGATCCGATACGGTATGCTGCATGAACAGCTTTCCATGCAGAGAGCGAGAGACCGCTTGACATCTCGAAAACACTCGTTAATTCAATCTGTTGGAATAAATCTTTGTGGTGCCATCTAAGTGATTGTAGCACGGAATCGAGATAGCTTGGATGCCCGCGTCCTATATCTGTGTAGATTGCGATTGCAAGGGGCTTGGGATGCATGAAAAGACTCTATTCGAAACGATAGCGATTTGTGATCGGCATCCGCCGGTCTTTACCGAGTGCTCGTGGTGTGATTCTCACTCCCGGTGCGCCCTGACGCCGCTTGTATTCCGCAGTGTCGACGAGGCGGATGATTCGTTTTACCATGTTAATGTCGTGACCGAGGTTGGCAATCTCTTTTGGTGATTCACCTTTCTCGACATATCGTTTGAGGATCGAATCAAGCACGCTGTATGGCGGAAGGCTGTCCGTATCCTGCTGGTCTGCGCGGAGTTCTGCTGAGGGTGGTCTGTTGATTATCACGCTCGGGATGATGTTTGCTCCCCCGTTTGCTCTCTCCTGACGGTTTCGCCATTTCGACAGGCGGAATACCATTGTCTTGTAGACATCCTTGAGAACAGAGAAACCGCCTGCGGTATCGCCATAGAGCGTGCAGTAGCCTACGGCAACCTCGCTCTTGTTCCCGGTCGTTAGGACAAGCCGGTTGAACTTGTTTGAGAGCGCCATCAGAAGATTGCCGCGAATGCGCGCCTGAAGATTCTCTTCTGTAATATCCTCCGGGAGTCCCTTGAATTCGGATTGAAGAATATCCTTGTACAATTTGAAAGGCTCATCGATTTCATACTCAATCAGCTTGACGCCAAGATTGTCCGCAAGTCCCCGTGCGCCCCTGTAACTGATATCCTGCGTATAGACTGTGGGCATGAATACAAGGTGAAGTTTCTCACTGCCGACAACATCATACGCGATAGTTGCGGTAAGAGCCGAGTCGATTCCTCCCGACAGACCGACGAGGATATCGGTGAAACCGTTCTTCTTTATGTAATCCTCCGTACCCTTCTTCAGAGCACGGTATATCTCCTCCTCCCGTGATACGGGTTTCTCGACACGGTGAGATCGAACTGTTTTACTCTTGCGTCTTATCCGATGGGGGATCTCGTACGGTTCCACCTGCGGAAATGAATCCGCAACATCCCGAAAGCGTTTGGTCAGTTGTATGGGAGCGGATCGCTTTTCGAGTTTGGAGACGGGTAAATCGACGATTAACAGGTCCTCCTCGAACATCTCGCCAAGTGCAATGACCTTTCCGTTCGGATCGATAACCACCGAGCAGCCGTCGAATACCAGTTCATCCTGTCCACCCACAAGGTTCACATATCCGTAGTACACCCTGTTTCGTTTCGCATAGGAGGTAAGCATACTGATCCGTTCGCGCGATTTCCTTATGTGGTACGGCGATGAGTTGATAGTCAGCACGAGTGATGCGCCGGAGGCTGCCTGAAGGTCTGCCGGACCGGGATTGATCCAGATATCCTCGCAGATATTGATTGCGAATTTGAAGCGGTCCAGTTCGTACAGCGGTATCTCATTGCCTGCATGGAAATATCGCTTCTCGTCAAAAACGCCGTAATTCGGCAGACAAACCTTGCGGTAAGTGTGAGCAATTGTACTGTCAACAATCAGAGCGGATGAATTGTATAACCTGTCGCCGTGTTTTTCCGGATAGCCGAGCACGACCATGCACTTTGAATTGAGCTTTATGATCCGTTTAAGATATCTGTTGCAGTCCTTAATAAACTGCGGTTCGAGAAGGAGGTCCTCCGGTGGGTAGCCGGATAGAGTGAGTTCGGGGAATAGAATGAGATCGCAGGTTTTCTTGTCAGCACTGCGGATAAATTTGGATATCAATTTCTCGTTGTAGCTCAAATCACCGACGACCGGATTGATTTGAGCGAGTGCGATTCTGAATGTCGATTTCATAGCATCGAATAATAGCAAGAGGATCAATGTTAGTCAATCGGAATGGTGGGTTTGTATAGGTTTGTGTTGGATGGAAGGGTCATGCAGCACCAGGTATTCGTGGTTGGCGTACGTCTCGTGCGCCAACATAATCAAGAAGCTGGTGCAAGGGGACGTACACCAGCCGCGAATTCGGAACATCGAACAACTGTTTTATAGACTACAAAGAGTAAACTGCTCCTTTTGCGGTTGACCTTTTCCGCGAAAAGCGTATTTTTTCTGCCTTGTAGTGATGAAAATTCCAACCCACCGTCAAAGTCGAGGATTTTGAGATGGAGAAGACAATATCTCGCAGGTTTGCCGAATTCGTACACAACCTGAAATTCGAAGATATCGACGCAGAGTCGATTCGCCATGCAAAACGATTTTTATTCGATACGTTAGGTTGCGCACTCGGAGGTCACAGAGCCGAAGATTGCAAGATTTCACTCGGGGTAATCGAGAGCATGGGCGGTAACGAAGAGTCAACGCTCATTGCTACCGGTTTCCGCACGAACGCCTACATGGCATCGCTTGCGAATGCACTCATGGTTCGTGTTATGGATTACAACGATATCTACTGGAAAGAGGACCCCTCCCACCCGTCAGATATCATCCCCGCCGCTCTTGCGGTCGGCGAGAGAGAGGGAAAATCCGGCAAGGATCTCCTGATCGGAATAATAATCGGTCACGAGATCGAAATGCGGCTCTGCGAATATGTCACACCGGGAATCCGCGAACGTGGCTGGCATCACGCAACTCTCACGCAGTTGGTCTCTCCCCTCGTTGCGGGTAAGATGCTCGACTTGAATGAAGATCAACTCACCAACGCTGTCGGTATATCCGGCTGCCACAATTACACACTCGGCGCTGTCGCGGCGGGCAAGCTCACCATGATGAAAAACACGGTCGATCCGATGGCAACGCAATCCGGTGTTCTTGCCGCCCTACTCGCGAAGGATGGTTATATCGGTACCGAGGCTATCTATGAGGGCAAGGAGGGTTTCTGCCAGCAGATGGGTGAGGGATACAGGGAAGAGGTCCTCTTTGACGGACTCGGCAAACAGTTCAAGATCAAGGATTGCTCGTTCAAAGCTTTCCCGACCGAA
>Ga0272443_10007684_pt1 | contig 10213 bp, 7 predicted proteins | sample SSMAcet12_FD_193581 | JGI IMG/M metagenome (GOLD analysis project Ga0272443, IMG submission 193581) | Marine sediment archaeal communities from Little Sippewissett salt marsh, Falmouth, MA, United States - SSM-Acet-12 | ecosystem: Environmental > Aquatic > Marine > Wetlands > Sediment ... | reverse complement strand
TAGGGATCCTGTGGTATACGAGAAGTGGTATCGTGAGCATACATCGTCGGATCTCATCGCCGATGCCGTGTATGGACTGCCGGAACTATATCGCGATGAGATCCGTTCGGCCCGGCTCATCGCGAATCCCGGATGTTATCCCACGGGTGCGATTCTGGGAATGGTTCCTCTCATGAGGCAGGGGCTCGTAGACCCGGCAACCATTATTGTGGACGCGAAGTCGGGGACAAGCGGTGCGGGACGGGAAGCGAAAATTGATACGCTGTTCTGTGAGGTAAACGAGGGATTCAAGGCATACAAGATTTTCAGCCATCGCCACACGCCCGAGATCGATCAGGAATTGAGTGTTGCCGCCGGCACCGCGGTCCGTGTCCTCTTTACGCCTCACCTGGTTCCCGTAAACCGAGGCATACTGACGACTATATACGCCTCAATGGCGTCACAGGTGTCATCATCGATGCTGGATGAACTCTATCATGAGGTTTACGGGACGGAGCCTTTCGTGCGCATCTGCCCCGCCGGCCTCTATCCCAACATTTCCGCCGTGCGCGGGTCTAATTACTGCGATATCGCCTGGGCTGTTGACGCGGACACGGGGAGAATAGTAATTATTACGGCGCTCGACAACCTCGTAAAAGGTGCCGCGGGTCAAGCTGTGCAGAATATGAATATCATGAACGGTTTTGAAGAGAGTGCCGGTCTGAGGTTGCTGTCCGTCGTTCCCTGATGTGACAGATCCGGCGGTACGGTATCGAGGGTTGACTGATTGAGAGAGGGGGAAACGGGAATGGCTCTTCGCTTTTACAATACGCTTACTAGAAAAAAAGAGGAGTTTGTTCCTCTGCACAAGGGGAAAGTAGGCATGTATGTGTGCGGGATAACCGCGTATGATACGTGTCACGTCGGCCATGCGCGATCGGCCGTTGTCTTTGATGTTATATACCGGTACCTGAAATACCGTGGGTACCAGGTCAACTTCGTGAAGAACTTCACCGATGTGGACGATAAGATCATCGCCAAGGCAAACAAAGAAGGTGCCGATATTTATACTATATCAGAGAGATACATCAAACAGCATAACGACGATATGGATACAATCGGCGTGGCGCGACCTACGATGACTCCGAAAGCGACGGAAAACATCAAGGGGATGATCCGTCTCGTCAGCACGCTGCTTGAACAAGGGCATGCCTATATTGTTGACGGGGATGTATTCTTCTCCGTGGAGTCCTTTCCCGAATACGGAAAATTGTCCGGCCGTAAACTCGAGGACATGGAAGCGGGCGCGCGCATTGAAATCGACGAGAAAAAGCGGAATCCCTTCGATTTTGTACTATGGAAATCCAGCAAGGAAGGAGAACCCTGGTGGGATAGCCCCTGGGGACGGGGACGTCCGGGATGGCACATCGAATGCTCCGTTATGAGCCAGCGCTATCTGGGCACGACATTCGACATTCACGGTGGCGGCGAGGACCTGATTTTCCCCCATCATGAAAACGAAATAGCTCAGGCCGAAGCGGCGTCCGGGAAACCCTTCGCCCGCTATTGGATCCACAACGGATTCATCCGCGTTGATAGCGAAAAAATGTCTAAGTCGCTGGGCAACATTCAAAGCATATGCGATGTCGTGGAGAAGTACCACCCGGAGGTGCTGCGGCTCGTCTTTCTTCAGAACCACTATAAGAGTTATATCGACTTCACCGCTACGTCACTCGATGAGGCACGGGCGGGGATGGAGCGGTTCTATGCCGTGTTGCAGAAAATGAAATTGTTTCTCGCCGTGGATATGGACTACTCCTCCGTTGCCGAGAGGAATCTGTCCGGTCGTGACGGGGAGACTTACCGCCATATCGTCTCACTTTCCGAACGTTTTGACGAATCCATGGACGATGACTTCAACACGGCGCGGTCAATCGGACACCTGTTTGACACCGTGCGCATCGTGAACGGATATCTGGCGGACGCGGATTTCCAGGCATCGCCGCAGTCACTCTTCGTTCTGGACGCCGCGCGGCGAACGATCAAAGAACTCGGCAAGGTGCTGGGACTGTTCCTTGAGGACCCTGACGATTACTTTGCAAAGGACAGAGACCGCGAAGCCGCAAAACGGGGTGTCGATGCCGCTGAGGTCGATCAATTGATTGTTGAGCGGTCCGATGCACGCTCCCGGAAGGATTACGCCCGTGCCGATGAGATACGTGATGATCTCCTGGCGAAAGGCGTTATACTGAAAGATTCAACGGACGGGACCACGTGGTCTTTTGCCTGATAGGGCTTTGATACCCATTGGATCCGGCCGATAGTGAGAAGTCGGTGGGAGCCTTCCGTCAACGGAAAAAAGAGCGAGAGGGGTGATTGTCACCTCTCTCGCTCTTTTTCTGTCTTTCGATTCAGCACCTAAATGTACTGTTCGATTTTTTCCATCAAGTCCTTTGCTTTGACGGGTTTTGCCAGGAAATCGTCCACCTTGAAGTGGTCGCCTATGCCCGGATCAATGCCGGCATCGCGTGAGATGGCAGACATGGCGATGATGGGGATGTCCCAGTACTGAGGATCGGCCTTCAGCTCTCGACAGATGGTGAACCCGTCATCAACGTGATCGAGCATGATGTCGAGAAGGATGAGGCTCGGTTTTTTCTCGGCAACTTTTTTCATGGCATCTTCTCGCGTATGAGCTACGTCTAGATCGTAGGGTTGACCTGAAAGAACCGCAACGAGAGCGCCCACGAAATCGCGGTCGTCCTCGACGATGAGGATGCTCGGCGTTTCTATCAGGCTCATGGCTTTTTCAGCGGCGTTTACCAGGTGGTATGCTATGGGCGATGCCGTCAGAGCGGGATGGGTGCCGATCTGGAAACGGGCGATGTCGTCCGCCTTCATGCCAGCGGTGATCTGTGCGGCAATGGCGTTCAAGAGTTCGCCGCCGCTGTTGCCGCCCCAGACCTGACCGCCCAGGATCCTGCCTGTTTTTTTGTCGAAGACGAGTTTCACGTTTAGATTGGACATGCCCGGCATGCCGCCCGGGTGCCTGTCGGGCCCCGATGCGATTTCAGTTACCGTTTCATAGCCTGCATTCTTCGCCGCATTCTCCGTGAGGCCGGCTGTTCCGACCGTGAGTCCGTTGACCACCGTTGCAAAGACACCGATGGCGCCGTCACTTTTTCGCTTCAGATCGAAGAGGTTTGCGCCGGCGATACGGGCTTCCGTTGACGCCACCGAGGCGAGACGGAGGCGTGAGGGCTGCATGTTGAAAAATGAAAATTTCTCACAGCAGTCGCCACAGGCGAAGATGTCCTTGTCGCTCGTGCGCATATACTGGTCCACATGGATTGCCTTCGTCGGTCCGATCTTCAATCCGGCATCCGTGGCAATTTTCGTGTTGGGTACGACGCCGACGCCCATAATGACCACGTCGGCTTTGATCTCTTTCCCGTCAGCGAGGCGCACCGCTTCAACCTTACCGTCGCCGACGATGGATGCCGCGCGGGCATCGGGCATAATCGTGATACCCCGATCCTCAAGCTTTTTCTCCGCTTCAACGCAGAACTCTTCGTCGCAGGCGAGTAGGAGACAGTGGGGAAGTAGTTCGACGATGGTCACATTCATTTCTTCGTCCTTCTTTTTGCACTCGTCGGCAAATTCCACACCAATAAAACCACCACCAATAATGACGAGATCTTTCGACTGGTCCAGCTTATCAGAAAGTTTCTGTAGATAGTCCACATCCTTGGCGACTGTATAAACACCGTCTTTGTCCAAACCTTCGAGAGGCAATTCCATGGGAAGGGAACCTGTCGCCAGTATGAGCTTGTCATAAGGGACCTCTCCCTGTGACGCTGTGACGACGACCTTCTTATCTCGGTCGATTGACTGTGCCTCGTCCACTATAAGATTGATTCCGTTTGTTTCCAAGATCGCGTCGGGGATGAGATTCTTCTGTGGGACACCCACGGTACCGAAAATATACGGGATGCCGCAGGGGATCAACACCTGCTCTTCTTTCCGTATCAACGTAATGTCAGCGTCGGGATAGTGGCGCCGTGCCGTAATTCCCGCGGTAATGCCTGCCGCACTTCCACCTATAATGACGACGTTCTTACTCATATGATCCTCCTTTGATTAGCATTTGCTTACGTATGCTGTGCATATGTGCCGCGACAAACAGTTTTGCAAACATAATGCCACACGTAACACCCTGGAATATATTATTTATTATGCCTTCGTTCGTGGCCGGATACATGCTGGCGGGGCAATACTCCCCGTGTCGTGAGGCACAATACCCCGCTGGTGATAATCGGTTCTTTTATTGATTGCGACCAATTTACGGAAGATACATAAAATGACTTTTTAATCCATTAGAAGGGAAAGGAAAGGAGGATCGATCCGAATTGATGATCGCTTTCCTGACCATTGAATTCCTCCGTCCGCATGATGTGGGCGACGGACAGCGTTATCTCGTTCATGATAACGGCGATGCCGGTGGACACGTCGGCGACACAGATTTCTTTTTCCACGCTGGGACTGTCGGTGAAGGTGTTGCCGTCGAAAATAATGTCACGTGCCACGATTCTTCCGTCGACGGCGGCAAAGAGATACCAACCGACGTGTTCCTCTTCATTTACAGGGCGATCAGGCGCATGCGCCGGGATACGCGTATAGCCTGCCCGTCGAATAGTGGCTGTTCCGAAATCCTTCGGGATATTGTAGCCTGCCCGTATTTCACCCCCGGCATTGATAAAGGTCGTGACGTTTCCCACCGTGATTCCCGCGTGGGTAATAACGTCATAGGCGATCGGTGCATGCATGTTCTCATGCACACGCCATTTCCTTTCACCGGTCAGTGTCAGCCCCGGTTCATTCTTCAACTCATAGTACCATTGTGTTCCGTGAATCAACCTTTGAGTGTCTTCTCCGAAGGTATCCGGTCCCACAATGCCGAACTGTATTTCCCACGTATCGAGGGTGTAGCCGTCGGTACTGTGGATCGCCGTTCCCATGTAGGTCCATCCCGCGCAAGGCCGATCGCTCTTGAGTTGTGCCAGAGAAAGGTCTTCTGTCGGAATGTATATGTTTTGCCCGATGGTAGCGGAGATGCGCGACGAGCGGGTGTTTTCGTCATAGGGAATATACTGCAGAAACAAACGGGCATATCGATACAATGGATTGCTTGCTTCATCTTTTGAAATGTCGGGCGATATCCAGCTGAATTTCAGTCCGTTAGTATAGTATTGATCGGTTCCGTGCACAAAGTCGTTTTCGAACTGGAACATAAATATCCCCGTATCCCTTGTCCAATCCATACTGTCTGCCGGTGTGGTGAGACCCGTTGCAGCGAGCGCGACAATCAAGATTATGAAAATCCGCATCATTTTCCGCATCATGGGTGTTTCCTATCTCCACCGTTGTTTTGTGTGTCTCTTTCAGCCGCAAGTGCTCTTCCTCATACCACAAAATTGCAGGAAAATCATGCAGAAGCGTTATTTGCGAGGAAAAGAAAGATTGACTTGATTATTTCTAATATTATGATAATTATAATATTTACCTCTTTGCCTCGTAACATTACGTGTCACCGAAGACCGTCTTCCCTTAAGGCGGTCTTCCTTTTTTTTGAGTTCAATGAATCAAAAACACATGTTCGAGTAATATTATCGCACAACGTATCCTGTTGATGAGATACTTCCGTAAGAGAATGAAGGTGTTTCTCAGTCTCTAACAGTATTACAATATCTGCTCGATTTTTAGTAATTTTTCAGGTTATAAATTCGCTCTTCCCTCTGTCACTTAGGCGGTGGAATTGGTCCGCCATGGCTGAGATGGCGTAATGCGTTGCCGCGCATCCTGCCGTAACCGCGGGTATTGTCGAGAAATGTTCATGTGCTTGTCCGGTATGGGATACACCCGTTAGAATTCGATCAGGGCAAATATTGTCAAAATTGTCCTTTGTCTCGAACCCGGTGCGTTGAAGAGATGTCGGGCAGTATATTATTCGGCGTATGGTGTCTCCGCGGACATTCCATCAACGGAGACAACGACATAGAAACCATACATGACCGGTGGTTTCGTTATAGCGCTTTCTGTACTCTCACAATCATGGCTATCAATGAAACCAAGTACATTTTAGTCAGAAGAACAGTAATTTATGCTATCCTGATAGACCAGACCACCCGTGGGCGATCCCGTATTCTTGCTTATTTCGTCAGATACTTGCCTGTTTCAACATGAATCCATTTTCCTGAATTTGTTCTTTTAAAAGTGACAGTTCTGGCCTCGTGTTTCACATTTGCAAATGGAGTTTCCGTGTAAGAAAAATCACAATTGACAATAGTGCAATCAGCTTTCTGTTCAATGTCTTCAATTGTTACATGAGAAGCTGATCCAATGGAAGTTTCATTGAGAAACAGGGTTTCAACAAATAACTTCACATCATCTGAAGTAAGATTTTCAGAAGTCACAAAATTTTCTCCGGCATACGAACTGGTGATACAGGCAATCAAAAATATGACGATGAAAGCAACTGATACTCTGACACTTTTCATCATATTCCTCCTTCCTTATAATAATAAGGCATCGATGTGCCTCGTCGGATTCGTCACAGTAGTGTCATTGGGCGCCAATCGATTGGTTTGAGACTACGAAGAACGGGTTGAAAAACACGCAAGCCGTGCGTGATTGTTTCGTTTCTAATACTTCCATTCGATATGGCACCCACCCGGATAGACGTTGGATATTCGAGAAAGTATATATTTTTTATCGGGCTATATGCTAAAATAAAACATGATCAGCTAACGGTTCGAACTGTACAACTATTTTTGCTGCTTCCGTATCCGCCCGGGCACCATATTCATTCACAGAAACTTCGAGGATAGAGCAGTGATTGATCAATCAAAAAAATTCATATCCATTGATTTGAATCTATTCAAGTTTCATATCGAACTTCCCCACATTCCTGTCTTGACGCTGCAGTTCGACTCGCCGTCACGGCGGTTTTACCTGTCGGTGGTCGCGCTTGTGGTGCGCGAGATGAAACGAGTGGGACGAGTTACTTCCATTTCACTGGAAGAGCACGGCGATATACTCGGATTGCTTAACGAAACGATCGGAGAATCGGCGGGTTCATCACACAGCGCGCGTCTCCTTCCCCGGATTTATAGAAAGTGGAAGAGCGCACTCCCGGATCTGGAGAATGCCCCGCTTTTCACGGTATTGGGTAGAAAACGGGACTATGAGGAGAGCGTCGGCCTCGGCTATCGATTTACCGAAGAGCAGAGGGACGCGTGGGCGAACCTGTTTGAGTATCGAGGCAGTGAAGAGCATGTGAGATTGCAGTTATCCGTCGATAAGATAGGAATGTCACTGGATGACGTAACCATCATCTACGGAGAAGATCCTGCACTTACCGATGATGCAGCATGGGATGCTTTTATCGCAAGCCTCCGCCGAGATGCCGGGAAGAGACCGCAGCCTGCCTTACAATCTCATAAAAATGTTGATTTGGTGGAACCCCGGCGGAAAGACGAGACAAAACGGTGGCCCTTCAGGTGGCGGTGGCAGGCTCTTGGTGTCGCCATCGCGGTGGTTGCAACGTTTGCAGCCTGGCAATATGTTCGGTATTTTCCTCACATAGTAGGGCTCACTTCAGAAAAAGAGGTAGTTCCCATACTCGATAGGCCGTCCATTGCGGTGTTGCCCTTTGTCAACATGAGCGGTGATCCCGGGGAAGAATATTTCAGTGACGGTGTTACGGAAGAAATCATTACCGCCCTCTCGCATGTGGAAAATCTGTTTGTCATCGCGAGAAGTTCAGTCTTCACGTATAAAGGAATGCCCGTAAAGGTTCAGCAGGTTGCGGAGGACCTCGGCGTACAGTATGTGCTCGAGGGCAGTGTCAGGAAGTCATCAGATCGTCTTCGCATAACCGCCCAGTTACTTGACGCCCGAAGGGGAATCCATGTGTGGGGTGAACGGTACGATCGTGATTTGAAAGAGCTGTTTGTCCTTCAAGATGAAATCACCATGAAGATTATTACAACGCTTGAAGTCACGCTGACAGAGGGGGAACAGGCACGTATAGCCGGCAGTGGAACGGACAATCTCGATGCATATTTAAAAATCCTGCGGGCACGGGATCTGCTGCGTCACCAAAACGTAGAAGACAACCATAAGGCACGCAAGTTGGTGGAGGAGGCCATTGTGCTTGACCCCGGATATGCGCATGCCTATCGATGGCTGGCAGGATCGTACTACATGGATGTGTGGCTGGGCACGGCCACGTTGCCACAGGAGTCTTTGGAAAAAGCCGCGGAATTCGCTCAGAAATCTATTGCGATGGATGACGCACAAGGGGGCACTCATGGCCTTCTGGGCAATATCTTCATCATGACAAAGGAGTATGAGAAGGGCGTTCAGGAAGCTCAACGGGCCGTTGAGCTTGAACCAAACGGCGCCGATGCTCACGCTTTCCTGGGTATGGGGCTTCGATTTGCAGACAGAGCAGAAGAGGCGATTCCGGTCCTTCGAAAGGCTATACGATTGGACCCGCGTGCATCGGGTTGGTATATGCACATTCTGGCCGGGTCATATCGAAATGTAGGAGATTATGAGGAAGCGATACAATGGGGAGAGAAAGCAGTTTGGCAGAATCCACAGAATGTTGCGTCACGTATCGAGCTCTGCAGCATTTACAGCCAATCAGATCTCATGGATAAGGCTTGTGAACAGGCACGAGAGATTATGAGATTGAACCCCAACTTTTCTGTAGAGCGTTTTGCCCGGGCACTACCGCAAAAAAACCCCGTTTTAAAAAAGTGCTATCTCGATGCCCTGCGTAACGCCGGATTACGGTAATAGAAAGAATCCTGACGGAGTGAAAATATCAATCAGTGATTAATGTGTCGTTATGAGAGCAGTATCAAATATCTGTGTGATGATACGTTTATGGAAAGTTCCGGCTATTTACTTTAAAAAAGGGCGGGATCCTTCAATATAGTCAAGGATCCCGCCCGCAATTCATGGAGATAGAGGGCGAAGAGATTAATGCTGAATTTCTACTGGCGGAATATCATGGTTCACAGGGTTGCAGATAGCTTTTGCCGGCATAAGACACGTTGTACTCGCTGCCATCCTTTAGAGCATTAAGATCTAATGTCTCGAGTTCTCCTTCCAGGGTTACGGGGTCGAGTATTACCGTGGTCATGTTGCCATGGACATCGTCAAATTGTGCCCCGGAGCTCGTAACGTGAATTTTAACTTTGGGTCCATCGTCCGTTTCAATGATCTCTGCCGCGCCGATGAAAGGCGAGATTTCCTTTACATCCCCCTGCTCGTCAACTTCTGTATTGCAGCCTGTAACTAAGGAATTGTCATCCCCCATATGTATCACATACATATTCACTTGTCCCAGATAATCATCATATTCATCACTCTGCTCATCGTATGAAGCCCAGACAGTCAGACATATCGAGCCTCTTTTCGCTGGCCATTCCCCGGGGGGAGCCGCAAAAGACATTCCTGCGACCCCCATGATAAACACTGTAACCGCCAACACTGAAATTACTTTCAACGTTCTCATCATTAAGCCTCCTATCCTGATGGTTGAAAGTTAAATAAGATGTTACCTTAGATACACTCCCATAGTCTCTATGATACATATTCAGAATCTTTTATCTATCTTTATTTCAGGACATTCTGATCAGCTCGAGATATCAAGAGATTAGAGAGTCTTGCTGTCGTGTTGTGTTGACGCAGTACCACAAGATTCGTACCGCGCTAAATTAAAAGACTTCTATCGGAGGCCGTTGATAAGATGAATTGCTGGCGAGTCAAGTAGTGGCCAACAACATGAAACTATAGTTGATATCAAACGGTCAAGAAGCCATTATGGTATAGACGGGTGCATTCCGTAAGACTGGAAGGAATAGTGTCTTCAATGGTCACGTCGCGAGAGATCATTCCCGGCACAATATGTTCTTTGCCATCACCAGTGGTTTGTAGTTCTTCTTTTATAAGAAACGCCGCATGCTCCTAAGATTTAATATACAACCGAGATAGCCCCTGTTAATTGTCCGGTGGCCTGGCTATTAATATGTGATGAAGCGAAAATGTTTGATGCGCTTAAGACCGTGTGCATCCCAACCCTGCGAGGGAGTTGCCATCTCCACCAGTAACAAGCGTGAGTTATTCATGTCGGGTCAATTCGGTGAAGTAGCCCCCGTTT